>ENA-OQDF01000761-OQDF01000761.1-human-gut-metagenome-genome-assembly--contig:-NODE-761-length-13403-cov-1.523049_pt1 | contig 13403 bp, 19 predicted proteins | sample MGYA00242769_ERZ504597 | MGnify/ENA primary metagenome ERZ504597 (study PRJEB26092, sample SAMD00036305) | human gut metagenome | host: Homo sapiens | study: EMG produced TPA metagenomics assembly of...
TGCATTTGTACCGCAGAACCCGGTTTTCCCGGACGGAGCGGATATCCGTTCTTATGCACTGGAAAGTGGGACAGATGAGAGCTGGCAGGTAGAGAGTAATCTGACAGAACTTGGAATCACAGATTTTGATCAGAAAATTGAGCAGCTTTCGGGTGGACAGAAAAGAAGAGTTGTACTTGCAAAGATCCTTGCCGGTCATTTTGATGTACTGTTGCTGGATGAGCCGACAAATCATCTGGACCAGGAAATGATCACCTGGCTGGAAGAGTATCTGCGTTCCTACAGAGGAACTGTTTTGATGGTAACGCATGACCGGTATTTCCTGGATCGTGTGACAAATCGGATCCTGGAACTGAGTCACGGAAAGATGTATGGATATGATGCGGACTATACCGGATTTCTGGAATTAAAGGCGGCAAGAGAGGAAAGGAACTTGCGACAGAACGGAAGCGGCAGAGTGTACTGCGGATGGAACTGGAATGGGCGAAACGTGGCTGCCGGGCAAGGACTACAAAGCAGAAAGCAAGACTGGAACGTCTCGAAGAATTGAAGAATGGAAAAGCACCGGTGAAGGATCAGACGGTGGAACTGGATTCAGTTGAGACAAGAATGGGGAAAAGACGGTGGAACTGCATCATGTAAGCAAAGCATTTGGAGAAAAGAAGATTTTAAATGATTTTGATTATATTGTGCTGAAAAATCAGAGACTTGGGATTATTGGATCGAACGGATGCGGCAAATCCACGCTTTTAAAAATGATCGCAGGGATCGTACAGCCGGACAGTGGAACCATCGAGATTGGAGAAACCGTAAAGATCGGATATTTTGCACAGGAAGAGAAGCATATGGATGACAGCCAGAGAGTGATCGATTATGTAAAAGATATTGCAGAGTATATCACGACGAAGGATGGCAGGATCAGTGCAACACAGCTTCTGGAACGTTTTCTTTTCACGCCGGATATGCAGTACGCACCGATCGGAAAGCTTTCGGGAGGAGAAAAAAGACGGCTGTATCTTCTGGGTGTCCTGGCTGAAAATGCAAACGTACTTTTGTTTGATGAGGCAGGAAATAATCTGGATATTCCGACACTGACTATTTTGGAAGACTACCTGAATTCTTTTACCGGGATTGTGATCACGGTATCCCATGACCGCTATTTTCTGGATAATGTCGTAGACCGTATTTTTGAACTGGATGGAAAAGGCGGGATCCGTCAGTATGAAGGCGGGTACAGCGATTATCTGAATGCAAAAGACAGCAGGAGGAATCTGCGGCAATGGTTTCTAAAATAAAAACTGGAAGTTCCACAGGGAAGGGAGAAAATAAAAAAGGAGAAGAAACCGCGACAGAAGAAAATAAGGAAGAGAAGGCTTCTAAAAAGACCTGGAAGCAGAACCGTCAGGAAAAAGTGAAATTTACTTATAAAGAACAGCGGGAGTATGAGACCATCGATGAAGATATTGCAAAGCTGGAGGAAAAGCTGGCATCAATCGAACGGCAGATCACTGCCAATGCCACTAATTCAGTGAAACTCCGGGAGCTGATGGAAAAGCAGGAAAATTGTGCGACAGAACTGGAAGAAAAAGAGGAACGGTGGATGTATTTAAATGAGCTTGCAGAACAGATGGGACTGTGAGACAACAGAAAAAATAAAAAACAGAATCCGCTCTAAAATATTCAAAAATACTCTTGACAAAGCCGCGTTAAGTTGTTAATATTAAGGAAAACAGAACGCACTCTGTTTTGCAGATTCAAACTGGAAAGAGAGGATACGCATGAGAAGTCAGGTTTATTCACTGCTCGTGGACAACAATCCAGGTGTCCTTAGCAGAATCGCAGGACTGTTCAGCGCCGTGGTTACAGTATTGACAGTATCACAGCCGGTATGACAGCAGATCCAAGATTTACAAGAATCACAGTTGTCTCATCAGGAGATGAGCTGATCTTATCTCAGATTGAAAAGCAGCTCCGCAAGCTGGAAGATGTAGTGGACATCAAGATGCTGAAAGAAAATGAGTCGGTCTGCAGAGAACTGATCATGGTGAAGTTAAGAGCGGATGCTTCACAGCGTGGTGAGATTATTTCTGTGGCGGATATCTTCAGGGCGAAGATCGTTGATGTCGAAGAAGATTGTCTGATGATCGAGCTGACAGGAACCAAGAGCAAACTGGAAGCGTTTTTAAATCTGCTGAAGGATTACGAGATACTGGAACTTGCGAGAACCGGAATCACAGGATTATCCAGAGGCAGTAAGATGTAGCATTTTTCTAAAATATAAAAGAAAAATCTACAGGATTTATTTCATTCGTTAGTAAGAGGCATGGACCTTTCACTATACATAGATACCTCCGGCAGAGACCGGAAGATTTCTACGAATATTATTTTATGTATTTAGGAGGAATTTAAAATGGCAGCAAAAATTTATTATCAGGAAGACTGTAACCTTTCTCTTCTGGAAGGACAGAAGATCGCAATCATCGGATACGGCAGCCAGGGACATGCACATGCTCTGAACTTAAAAGAGTCCGGATGTGATGTTATCATCGGTCTGTATGAGGGAAGCCGTTCATGGAAGAAAGCGGAAGAACAGGGATTTAAAGTATATACAGCAGCAGAAGCAGCAAAGCAGGCAGATATCATCATGATTCTGATCAATGATGAGAAGCAGGCAAAACTTTACAAAGAAGATATCGAGCCAAACCTTGAAGAAGGTAATATGCTTATGTTCGCTCATGGATTCAACATTCATTTCGGAACAATCGTACCACCGAAGAATGTCGATGTTACAATGATCGCACCGAAAGCACCAGGACATACAGTAAGAAGTGAATATCAGGCTGGAAAGGGAACTCCTTGCCTCGTAGCTGTAGAGCAGGATTATACAGGAAAGGCTCTTGACAGAGCACTTGCTTATGGTCTTGGAATCGGTGGAGCAAGAGCCGGTGTCCTTGAGACAACATTCAGAACAGAGACAGAGACAGACCTCTTTGGAGAGCAGGCCGTACTTTGCGGTGGTGTATGTGCATTAATGCAGGCTGGATTTGAGACTTTGGTTGAGGCTGGATATGATCCGAGAAATGCTTATTTCGAGTGTATCCACGAGATGAAACTGATCGTTGACCTGATCTACCAGTCAGGATTCGCCGGAATGAGATATTCTATCTCCAATACAGCAGAGTATGGTGATTACATCACAGGATCTAAGATTGTAACAGCAGAGACAAAGAAAGCTATGAAACAGGTACTGAAAGATATTCAGGATGGTACATTTGCAAAAGATTTCCTGCTTGATATGTCTGAAGCAGGCGGTCAGGTTCACTTCAAGGCTATGAGAAAGCTTGCTGCTGAGCATCAGTCAGAGAAAGTCGGAGCTGAGATCAGAAAGCTTTACAGTTGGAGCGATGAGGATAAGTTGATCAACAACTAATCCAGATACGAGATAGTAAAAATAGTTAATAAAAAAGAAATTGCAGTAAGTTTTTTGTAAAAAATGCTGTAATTTCTTTTTGTTGTGCTAAAATAAAACTATCTTGAAGCCAGATAAATGAACAACAGCAGAAGGGAGCAACAAAGCTATGGACAAGAGATTTGTGGACCTGAGGTCAGGAAAGAACGGAAAGGCACGTATTAAGATTCTGAAGGGGGCATTTTGCAACGAAAAATTCACATGTGAATACTTATATTGATATGTCAACAGTTAAGACGCGTCATAATAATGCACGCGAGACTGCGAAGACACTTGCAGAAGAATATATGACAAATACACCGGTAGAAACAATCGTATGCCTGAAAAATACGGAAGTGATCGGAGCGTTTATGGCAGAATATCTGTCAGGAAGCGGAAATGCATCGGTCAGTGCGGGGAATAATATTTCCGTTGTAACTCCTGAATTTGATCCGGCAGGACAGATCCTTTTCAGAGATAATAACCAGCGTATGATCGAAGGTAAGCAGGTACTTGTACTGACGGATTCCATGTCTACAGGTTCTCTTGTAAGACAGGCAATTGAGTCTGTACTTATTACGGAGGAAGAGTCAGCGGCATCTGTGCAGTGTTCAGTTCAATCTCGAAGGTGGCAGGCATGGAGGTGAAGACGATCTTTACAAGTGCGGATCTTCCGGATTATCAGGTTTATAATTCTCATGAGTGTGAACTCTGTAAGAAGGACAGAAACTGACAGGACTGATCAACAGTTTTGGCTTTGTAGAATTATAAAGCACAGCTCCGGCTGGTTGCAACGTATAAATAAAAAAGACATCCACCTGACGGCAGTGGATGTCTTTTTATATTTTATTTCTGATTAAGCGATAGCGTCTACAGCTTTGGAAAGACGTGCAAATCTTTCTGGAAACTGTCTTTTTGTGGTAAACGCCCTTGGTTCCAGCCTTGGAAATCTCTACGATTGCTGTATGAAGAGCAGCCTTAGCAGCCTCTGTATCCTTTGCAGCAACAGCAGCCTCTACCTTTTTAACAGCAGTCTTAACTTTAGACTTAATTGCTTTATTTCTGGCAGCCTTTGTCTCGTTTACTAAAATTCTTTTCTTTGCAGATTTAATGTTAGCCAATGTGTACACCTCCAAAATGTATCATATGATTTTCAAATGTTATTCTGTTGGGACAGACTCGGACACGGACGTCTGTCGAAACATACTCATTTATTTTATTCCATGAAATAGACGTTGTCAATACATATTTTGATAAAAAAGAAAAATAATATTATGGAACTATAACAGGCAACGGAGAGGAAAAAGCGATGACAAAAAATTACAGCGTAAGGACAGATCTTGCACTTGAAGAGAGGGAGAGGTTTGAATCTGACCAGGTGGAAATTTCGGGAGTGATTCTGGAAGAGGATTATGATGAAAGCAGTGAGACCAGGATCACACGGGTGATTATTGAAACGGAAAATGGAGCAAAGGCAATGGGAAAACCGGCAGGCACGTATCTGACACTAGAAAGTCCGGCCCTTGCAGTGCCGGATGAAGAAGAGCAGATGCGGATCTCAGAAAAGATCCGTGATTGTATCAGTGAACTGTTGAGAAAAAATTTTGAAGCGAAAGAGGGAAAAGAAGAGGAAGATCTGTCTATCCTGGTAGTCGGACTGGGAAACCGTAATATAACGCCGGATGCCCTGGGTCCTGTGTGGCAGATCATCTGAACGTGACGAGACATATTATCAGGGAATATGGAAAATATGCAATGGGAGTGGAACATGCGAAACTGGTCAGTGCCATTGTCCCGGGGGTGATGGGGCAGACCGGGATGGAGACAACTGAAATAGTCAGAGGGATCGTCCGGGAAACCAGACCGGATCTTGTGATTGCGGTAGATGCACTGGCGGCACGCAACAGCAGGCGATTAAACCGGACGATCCAGATCGCAGATACAGGGATCCATCCGGGATCAGGTGTAGGCAATTATAGAAATGGAATGACAAAAGAATCTCTTGGAGTTCCGGTGATCGGAATCGGTGTGCCAACAGTTGTGGATGCTGCAACGATCGTAATGATACGATGGAAAATTTCATTCATGCCCTGGAAGAATCGGAAACATTGAAAAGTGTAGGAGAAACACTGCGTTCTTATAATCAGGGGGAAAGTACGAACTGGTGAAAGAGCTGATTGCACTCATCTGAATGGAATGTTTGTGACACCAAAAGATGTAGATGAGATGATCCATCAGATCAGCCATACGATCGCAGAAGCATTGAACCTTCTTTGCTCTCATATAATAGAAAGATAGCAGAAAGCTACAGAAGAATCGTGGGACGGGAAGGGAGAGCAAAGAGAATGAAGAAGATAAAAAGCAGAAAATGGCAGTCGGGGAAGACAGGTGCAGTACTGGTTCTGTCGGTGTGCAGTATGCTTTGATCCTGAATGGAATCAGAAAAAATGCAGCACAATTACAGTATCAGCTTCAACAGTATCTTCTCCGGTCTGCACAGGCTATGTATGTGCCTTCTCTTGTATGGAAAGAAGATTCGGTTTCATCGGGACCGGGGGAGTGGATCAGACAAAAAGCACTGGCGTGGATTCCAGTGGTTCAGTATGTGGAAGATCATGCAGAGTATGGATCGTCTCTTGAAGATGAGGAGACGATCGCAAAAATATTGGAAAGTCAGGCGAATGACGAAAATGCAGTCGATGAAAATGGAAAACTGATCGGTCAGCCGGATGAGCCGCAGCAGCCGGTCTCATCCGAGGTAGCGGCAGACCAGTCTATTGATAAACTGAGAGATTTTGAGTACCTTTTGAGCAATTTTTATACGGTAGACAGTTCTACGATGATCGGGGCGGAACAGCTCAATGTGGATGATCTGCTTGGAAGAAATATGAAGATCGGTCGGGAGGGAAATGAACCGAAAATTCTGATCTTTCATACCCATTCCCAGGAAACATTTGTAGATTCAGTCCCGGGAGATATTTCAACCGGGATCGTGGGAATCGGACAATATCTGACGGAACTTCTGAATGCGAAAGGGATCCCTACACTCCATGATTTTGGTGTCTATGATATTATTAACGGAAAACTGGATCGGAGTGAGGCATATGAAAATGCAGAAGCTTCGATCGTCCGATCCTGGAGGCGAATCCTTCCATTGAAGTAGCCATTGACCTTCATCGGGACGGAGTGGCAGAGACAACGCATCTTGTCACGCAGATCAATGGAAAGCCGACAGCCAGGATCATGTATTTCAATGGATTGAGCCGTTCAAGAACCAATGGGGATATCACATATCTTTACAATCCGTACATACAGGATAATCTGGCATTCTCTCTGCAGATGCAGCTTGCCTCAGAAAGGATGTATCCGGGTTTTGTAAGGCATATCTATCTGAAAGCCTATCGCTACAACCTGCATCTTCTCCCAAAATCGCTTCTGATCGAAGCCGGAGCACAGACCAATACTGTTGAGGAAATGAAAAATGCAATGGAAGTGCTTGCAGATACGCTTTGTGAAGTGTTATAGTATCAAATGGATTATTCTGAAAATTTGACAAAGGAGAAGATGAAATGTCAAGAAAGATACATACGATGCAGGCAGTATTGCAGTGCTGGAAGGTCTGGAAGCGGTACGTGTGCGTCCCGGAATGTATATCGGAAGCGTGTCCACAAAAGGACTGAACCACCTGGTTTATGAGATCGTGGACAATGCAGTGGACGAGCATCTGGCAGGATTCTGTACGGAAATCCATGTCACGCTGGAAAAAGACGGTTCTGCAACTGTATCTGACAACGGAAGAGGAGTTCCGGTGGATATGCATCAGAAAGGCATTTCCGCAGCACGTCTGGTCTATACGACACTTCATGCAGGGGAAAATTTGATGATTCAGCATATAAGACCAGTGGAGGACTTCATGGAGTCGGATCTTCAGTCGTAAATGCACTTTCCGCTTACATGGATGTAAAGATCAGCGTGATGGATATATTCATCATGATCGGTATGAGAGAGGAATCCCGGTCATTGAACTGGAAGACGGACTGCTGCCGAAGATCGGAAAGACGAGAAAGACCGGGACGACGGTGAATTTCCTTCCGGATGATACGATTTTTGAAAAGACGAGATTCAAAGCGGAAGAGATCAAGAGCCGTCTGCATGAGACTGCCTATCTGAATCCGAAGCTGACAATATTTTTTGAAGATAAAAGGCAGGGATCAGAAGAAAAGATCGAATACCATGAGCCGGAGGGGATTATCGGATTCATTACGGATATGAACCATAAGAAAGAGGTACTGCATGAGCCGATCTATTTTAAGGGAGAGGCAGACGGGATTGGGGTAGAAGTGGCACTTCAGTATGTCAATGAATTTCATGAGAATGTGGTCGGTTTCTGTAACAATATTTATAATGCAGAAGGAGGAACGCATCTCACGGGATTTAAGACGACTTTTACGACGGTGATGAACCAGTATGCAAGAGAGCTGGGAGTGCTGAAAGAAAAAGATGCGAATTTTACCGGTGCAGATATCCGTAATGGAATGACTGCGATCATATCGATCAAGCATCCTGATCCGAGATTTGAAGGTCAGACGAAGACGAAGCTGGACAACCCGGATGCAGCCAAGGCAGTCGGAAAAGTGACAGGAGAGGAAATCGTCCGGTTCTTTGACCGAAATATCGAGACATTGAAGACGGTTCTTTCCAGTGCGGAGAAAGCCGCAAAGATCCGTAAAACCGAGGAGCGGGCAAAGACGAATCTTCTGACAAAGCAGAAGTATTCTTTTGACAGTAACGGAAAGCTTGCAAACTGCGAGAGCAGAGATCCGAAAAAGTGCGAGATCTTTATTGTTGAGGGAGATTCTGCGGGTGGATCTGCCAAGACTGCCAGAGACAGAAATTATCAGGCAATCCTCCCGATCCGTGGTAAGATCTTAAATGTGGAGAAAGCAAGCATTGACAAAGTACTTGCAAATGCGGAGATCAAGACCATGATCAATGCGTTCGGATGCGGCTTTTCGGAAGGATATGGAAATGATTTTGATATCAGTAAGCTGCGGTATGATAAGATCATTATCATGGCAGATGCGGATGTAGACGGAGCCCATATCTCGACCCTGCTTCTGACATTATTTTACCGTTTCATGCCGGAACTGATTTATGAAGGACATGTCTATATTGCCATGCCGCCACTCTATAAAGCCATGCCAAAGAAAGGAGAAGAGGAATATCTGTATGATGACAAAGCACTGGAAAAATACAGGAAAAACCATACAGGTCCTTTCACACTGCAACGGTACAAAGGTCTTGGAGAGATGGATGCGGAGCAGTTGTGGGAGACGACACTTGATCCGGAGAGGCGTCTTCTGAAGCTGGTGGAGATCGAAGATGCGAGAATGGCATCCAGCGTTACAGAGATGCTGATGGGAACAGAAGTCCCGCCGCGAAAAGCATTTATTTATGAGAATGCAACGGAGGCAGAACTTGATATCTAAGGAGAATGAAAATGAACAGTGAATCTCAGATTATCAGAACGAATATTCGGAATTGATGAAAAAATCTTATATCGACTATGCGATGAGTGTTATCATCGCCAGGGCACTTCCTGATGTCAGGGATGGACTGAAGCCGGTGCAGAGAAGGACTCTGTACGATATGTATGAGCTGGGGATCCGTTATGATAAGCCTTACCGGAAGTGTGCCCGTATTGTCGGAGATACCATGGGTAAATACCATCCGCATGGAGACAGTTCGATCTATGATGCACTTGTAGTCATGGCACAGGATTTTAAAAAAGGTCAGATCCTTGTAGACGGACATGGAAATTTGGCTCGATCGAGGGAGACGGTGCGGCAGCAATGCGATATACGGAGGCAAGGCTGACAAAATTTACACAGGAAGTATGTCTTTCAGATCTGGATAAAAATGTGATTGATTTTGGACCAAACTTTGATGAGACAGAAAAAGAGCCGGTGGTTCTCCCAATGCGTGTACCGAATCTCCTTGTAAATGGAGCAGAAGGAATTGCAGTTGGTATGGCAACGAGTATCCCGACGCACAATCTCTGTGAAGTGATCGATGGTGTCAAAGCTTATATGAAAAATGACGGGGTCACGACCAGACAGCTCATGAAATATATTAAAGGACCGGATTTCCCGACCGGGGGGATCGTGGTCAATAAAGATGATCTGCTGAATATTTATGAGACAGGGCAGGGAAAGATCAAGCTCCGTGGTAAAGTGGAAGTAGAGGATTTGAAAGGCGGGAAAAAGCAGCTTGTCATAACGGAGATCCCGTATACGATGATCGGGCTGGAATCGGAAAATTTCTGAATGATGTCTGCAATCTGGTAGAGACAAAAAAGACGACAGATATTGTAGATATTTCCAATCAGTCTTCCAAAGAGGGAATCCGTATCGTCATTGAACTGAAGCGTGGAGCAGATGTAGAAAACCTGAAAAATATGCTCTATAAAAAGACGAGGCTGGAAGATACGTTCGGAGTTAATATGCTTGCAGTTGCGAACGGCCGTCCGGAGACGCTGGGGTTAAAGCAGATCATTGAGCATCATGTGGATTTCCAGTTTGAACTTGCAACGAGAAGTATACGACACTTCTGGAAAGAGAACGGGAGAAGAGTGAAGTTCAGGAAGGACTGATCAAGGCATGCGATGTGATCGACCTGATCATCGAGATTCTCCGGGGAAGTAAATCGGTGAAGGATGCAAGAGCCTGTCTGGTTGAAGGAAAGACGGAGAATATCCGGTTTAAATCTTCCATTTCAAAGAAAATGGCAGCAATGCTGCGGTTTACAGAGCGTCAGGCCACTGCAATCCTTGAGATGCGTCTTTATCGTCTGATCGGACTGGAGATCGAGGCACTTCAGAAGGAGCATGAGCAGACACTGAAAAATATTGCAAGATATGAAGATATCCTGAACAACTATGATTCCATGGCAGAAGTCATCATGGCAGAACTGGATTCTTATAAGAAAGAATTTGGAAGAAAACGCCGCACTGTTGTCGAAAATGCGGAAGAAGCCGTCTTTGAGGAAAAGAAGGTGGAAGAACAGGAAGTCGTGTTCCTGATGGATCGGTTTGGTTATGCGAAGACTGTTGATATGGCAGTATATGAGAGAAATAAAGAGGCTGCGGATTCTGAAAATAAATACATTGTACATTGTATGAATACCGGAAAGCTCTGCATCTTTACAGATACCGGAAAGATGCACCAGGTGAAGGTACTGGATCTTCCTTATGGAAAATTCCGTGAAAAAGGGACTCCGATTGATAATGTGAGCAATTATACAAGCAGTGAGGAAGAAATCGTGATGATCTGTGATGCAGAACAGATGCGGTTTGCAAAACTCCTCTTTGCCACAGCACAGGGAATGATCAAGCGGGTGGATGGAAAAGAATTTCAGGTTGCAAAGCGTACGATCGTGGCAACGAAACTTCAGGAAGATGACCGGCTGGTTTCTGTAAAAGTGGTGAACGAAACTCAGAATCTAGTATTGCAGACAAGAAATGGATATTTCTTAAGATTCCCGGCAGCAGATGTACCTGAGAAAAAGAAGGCGGCAGTCGGAGTAAGAGGAATCCGTCTGCAGAAAAAGGATGAGCTGGAGCATACTTATCTTTTTGAAGAAGGAACAGAGACGAAAGTAACCTATGGAGAAAAGACGGTGACTCTGAATCGTCTGAAAGCTGCGAAAAGAGATGGTGTTGGGAATAAAACCCGTTAAAAATGGAAAAATAAGTAAAATCGGCAAAAAATAAAAGAAAACCCTTGATTTATCAAAAAAAGGTGATAAGGTTAAAAAGATACATAAAGGGAACGGCAGAAGAGTGGACGAAAGTTCACTCTTCTTTGATGATATAAGGATTTCTTTATGTAAAATATCATGATGCTAATCCCACGATATGCGAATATTGGGTAGGATTGTGGGAGTGCGTAGCACGGAGCAATCCGTAGGCATCAAAGTCGGGGGGGGTGCCCCCGACATCATATCATTTTAAAGAAAGGGAGTTTAGTGTGTCCAGAAGAGAAGAATATGAGCAGCAGACAGAGACACTTCTTGAGCCAATCGTAACAGAACTGGGATTTGAGCTTGTGGATGTGGAGTATGTAAAAGAAGGTGGTACGTGGTATTTAAGAGCGTACATTGACAAACCCGGCGGCATTGCTGTCGATGACTGTGAAGCAGTGAGCAGGAGATTTTCAGATATCCTTGACGAGAAGGATTACATTGCAGACTCCTATGTATTTGAAGTGAGTTCTCCGGGACTTGGAAGACCTCTGAAAAAAGAGAAAGATTTTAAACGGAGTCTTGGAGAAGAAGTGGAGATCCGCACGTATCGTGCGATTGACCGTCAGAAAGAATTTGTAGGATTACTGAAAGCATATGATGACAGTACGGTGACAATCACTTATGAAGATGATACAGAGCAGACATTTGACAGAGGAGACATCGCTCTGATCCGCCTTGCTTTGGATTTTTAATTTAGGAGGAAAAAATAATGAATACAGAATTACTTGAAGCACTGACGATTCTTGAGAAAGAAAAGAACATCAGCAAAGATGTCATGATGGAAGCAATCGAAAATTCTCTGCTCAGTGCCTGTAAGAACCATTTCGGGACATCCGATAATATTAAGATCGTGATGGACAGAGAGACCTGTGACTATTCCGTATTTGCAGAAAAAGAAGTTGTGGAAGAAGTTTTTGATCCGGCAATCGAGATCAGCCTGGAGGATGCAGAAAAGATCAATCCGTCCCTGCACATCGGTGATATCGCCCAGGTTCCGGTTTATTCAAAAGAATTCGGTCGTATTGCAACGCAGAATGCAAAAACCTGATCCTTCAGAAGATCAGAGAAGAAGAGAGAAAAGTTGTCTTTGATCAGTATTTGAGAAAGAGAAAGATATTGTAACCGGTATTGTACAGCGTTATGTTGGAAAATATCAGTATCAACCTCAGGAAGAGCAGATGCGATGCTGACAGAGAATGAGCAGGTTAAGGGAGAGCATTTTGAGCCGACAGAGCGTATCAAGCTTTATATTGTAGAAGTAAAGAATACGACAAAAGGACCAAAGATTCTTGTATCCCGTACACATCCGGAGCTTGTAAAGCGTCTGTTTGAGGCAGAAGTAGCCGAGGTCAAGGACGGAACGGTAGAAATCAAGAGTATTGCCCGTGAGGCAGGTTCCCGTACAAAGATGGCAGTATGGTCCAATGATCCAAATGTAGATCCGGTCGGAGCATGCGTGGGAATGAACGGTGCGAGAGTCAATGCAGTAGTACAGGAACTGCGTGGTGAAAAGATTGATATTATTAACTGGGATGAAAATCCGGCACTTCTGATCGAGAATGCATTGAGTCCGGCAAAAGTAATTTCTGTTATGGCCGACCCGGATGCGAAGGTAGCGAGTGTGATCGTACCGGATTATCAGTTGTCACTGGCAATCGGAAAAGAAGGTCAGAATGCAAGACTGGCAGCACGCCTGACAGGTTACAAGATTGATATCAAGAGTGAGACGCAGGCAATCGAAAGTGGCGAACTTCCGGAAAATTATATGGAGCAGATGGGTATGGTCGGTGAAGAAGGCTATACAGTCGGTGAATATGATGAGGAAGAAGAGAATACAGAGGCTGCTGCGGACGAGACAGACAGCGATGAAATTGAGTTTGTGGAGACAGACGGAGAATAAGACTCAGAGGAGTGAAGCATTTGGCAGTGAATAAAAAAGATTCCCCATGCGTAAATGCGTGGGCTGCGGAGAAATGAAACCGAAAAAAGAATTGATCAGGATTCTCAGAACGGAAGAAGAATTCCTGGTTGATGTGACCGGGAAGAAGAACGGAAGAGGTGCTTACCTTTGTCCGTGTAAAGCATGCTTTGACCTGTCAGTGAAGAGTCATGGACTGGAGCGTTTCCTTTAAGCAGGAAATTCCACAGGAAG
>ENA-OQDF01000763-OQDF01000763.1-human-gut-metagenome-genome-assembly--contig:-NODE-763-length-13378-cov-1.255981_pt1 | contig 13378 bp, 22 predicted proteins | sample MGYA00242769_ERZ504597 | MGnify/ENA primary metagenome ERZ504597 (study PRJEB26092, sample SAMD00036305) | human gut metagenome | host: Homo sapiens | study: EMG produced TPA metagenomics assembly of...
ATGGGGCAGCCAGATCCGTTCCTATGTGTTCCAGCCCTATACTATGGTTAAGGACCATCGTACCGGCTGCGAAACCGGTAACATTCAGGGCTGTTATGGATGGCGATCTGATGCCGTTCGTAGAAGCATATCTGCGCAGTCAGCAAAAAAAGGTTTAATAAAGCGAGGTCTGGACAGGTGAATTTTATGAAAAGCCGATATAATCCTTTGCTTTTGGCAGTAATCGTAATCGGTCTGGTTTGTGCCTTATGGCTGAACGTTGTCCGTCACGATGTTGAACAAAAAAACAATACTGTAGAAATGGCTATGGAGTACGAGGGCTTACGTAGCTGGCTGCTTTGCAGGGCCTGCCGGAGGAGGATGTACTGCGTCAGTTTAAGGATGCAGGCATCAACTCGCTGATGATTTTCGATACTACGTTGGAGCGCCTGACTAAAAACGGCGAAATCCAGACGGTAACTGGCGGTGAGCTGCGTCAGGCAGCTGCGCTTGGTTCCGGCATGGGTGTTTTCGCTAATGTGGGAGCCGGCGATATTGAAGAAAATGCTGCTTACGTTGCTGCTACTGACAAGCAGTCTGTCTTAGATGATGTAGAGCAGGATTTGTGCCTGCGCTACGGTGCTGACCGTGTAAAGGTTGTAAGTGAAAATCCGCGTATTATTAAAATCAAAGGCAGCACTACACTTCTGCCTGAGGGTAAATACGATGAGCCTCAGGGACTGCTGCAGGCTCCTTTAGGTTTGCCGGTGCAGGATATGCGTAAGGTTGCTGCTTTGGGCTTCAAAATTATCGTACGTCCGCAAAATTATGTGGATGTAACGGATGAGCAGATTGACGGCATTTTGCCGCATTAAAGAAGCCGGTGTACCGTTGATGCTCTGATGCCATGCGGTACAGAGGTTGTGGGCTATCCTAATAAAATGCAACATTTGGGCGAGCGCATGAAGGAAAACAACATGACGCTGGTAATGCTGGAGCATTACACCCAGCTGCAGTTTGCCAAAATCGACGGTCTGTTGCCTTTGGCTGAGTTCAATGACTATAAGGCTGCCCGTTCCTATGTTATCGACCCGACCGAGCAAAAGAAAATCAGCGTGGGCGAGGCTTTGCGCCGGTGGCGCTGACGGACGAGGAGCGCAATATCCGCGTGAACTATATCCGTCCCTTCCTGATGCCTGAGGGTGGTCAGGATATTATGAAGACTAACCTGAAATATGTGCGTGATATTAAGGCCAGCGTTGAAGCGCGTGGTTATACTATCGGCGAAGCAGGTGTTCAGCGCCGAAAACAAAGATGGCTTTGCACCGTACTTCCCCGCTAAGGTAAGCTTTATTCCTATTGTATTGGCGATTGCCGCCGGTGTAGTGCTGTATCTTGCGCTGCTCTTTAACCTGGGCGGTAAGCAGCAAATAGCACTGTGGGCTGTTTTTTCTGCCGGTGCTTGGCACTGCTGTTTATCGGCCGCGGCCTGTTTACGCGTCAGCTGCTGGCTTTGGCGGCAGCAAGTGTTTTCCCGGTGTTTTCGATGAATGTTATCTTTAACATTTGGGATAAAAATACGAGTGATAAGCACAGCCTGCTTGCTATTTGCTGGAACGGTATCTGGCAGCTGGCGCTGGCTATTGCTTTGTCTTTGGTGGGTGCAGCTTCCTGTCGGCTATTTTGACAGACAGCCGCTTCCTGCTGGAAATTGATATTTACCGCGGCGTAAAATTAACCTTTATTCTGCCGGTTATGCTGACAGCAGTTCTCTTTATGAAACGCTATGACCTGCTGCAGGTTGTGGGCAAAGGCTTGAAAACTCTGTGGGAGCGCCTGAACGGTCTGCTTGATACAGAGATTACCTTCCGCCATGTAGCAGTGCTTGCGGTGCTGCTGTTTATTGCTTATTATTTTGTCGGTCGCAGCGGTCACACCGGCGGTGTGCCTGTGCCGGCAATTGAATTGAAGATGCGTGCTTTCTTAGAGCAGCTGATGTATGCACGTCGCGCGAAAAAGAATTTATGATCGGTCATCCGGCATTTTTCGTGGCAGTGCTTGCTGTTTACCGTTGTGCACCGCGTTGGTGGCAGTTTGTACTGACCTGTGCTGCCGTTATCGGACAGGGCAGTCTGGTGCAGACCTTCTGTCATATGCGTACACCGGTTGTTATGAGCTTTGTACGTGCTCTCGACGGCTATGCTGTTGGCGTTGTATTCGGCGTAATCGCTGTACTGGTGCTTGGCATGCTGTTGCCTTTAGTTGTTAAGTTTAGAAGGAGATACCTTGAAGAATGAGTAAGATCGTGATTTCCGGATACTATGGATTTGCTAATGCCGGAGATGAAGCTATGCTGACCGCGATCATTAAGGCTTTGCGCAGTACGGAAAAGACCGTGGAACTGACGGTTATCTCAGGCAATCCGCCCGCTACTGCCGCAAGACACAAGGTGAATTCTCTTCATCGTTTCAGCTTTTGCAAAATTTTTGCTGCCCTCATGGACTGCGACCTGCTGCTCAGCGGCGGTGGCAGTCTGCTGCAGGATGTTACCAGCAAGCGCAGTCTGTTATATTATCTGTTTATCCTGGCTTTGGGCCTGTTGCTCAAAAAAGGTCATGCTTTTCGGCCAGGGTATAGGTCCTATCCATAACAGACTTATGCGCAGGCTGACTAAATTTATCTGCAGCCGGGTGGATTTAATTACCGTGCGTGATCAAGATTCTTTGTATGAACTGCGTCGCATCGGTGTACCGGCGGAAAAGGTGCAGCTGACAGCCGATTCTGTGCTGACTTTGCCGCAGGAAAGTAAGGAAAAAGGACTCGAGCTGTTGCAGCAGTTTGGGGTGCCGCAAGATAAAATGCTGATAGCTATAAGTGTACGTAAATGGCAGGAGGATGATAAGTACCTGCTGGAGCTGGCTAAGGCTGCGGATATTCTGGCTAGGGAATATAAGGCACATATTGTGCTGCTGCCGCTGCAATATCCTGTGGATGTGGCTGCCTGCAACAGATTACAGCACTTTATGAGGAGCAAGGCAGACAGTACTGTTTTGGCAACAGGATGTGATACCGAGCAGTTTTTGTCGCTGATGGGTAACTTTAATCTGCTTATCGGTATGCGTCTGCATGCACTGATTTTTGCTGCGGTTATGGAGTTGCCTTTTGTGGCTGTATCCTATGACCCCAAAATTGACGGCTTTGTTAAAGACATTAACGGCATCAGCGCAGGAGCTGTGGAAACACTGCAGGCTGCGCAGATAGTTGCGTCTGCGCGCAAGGCGCTGGCCTCTGCCAATGCTGCTCATGGACTTTTGGATACATTGAGAGCGAAAGCTTTTTTAAATGCAAAGGAAGCCTTTGATTTATTAAATTGAGAGGAGATTGAAGGTAGTGCTGAAAATGACTGATGTAAGCAAGGTATATCCCGGTGGGTCTGTTGCCTTGCAGAACGTCGATATTCATATTGAACCAGGCGAATTCGTCTTTGTTGTAGGACCTAGCGGCGCTGGTAAGTCTACCTTTATCAAAATGCTGTTCCGTGAGGTTCTGCCGACCACGGGCAGCATTTTTGTTAATGGCGTGGATATTTTATCGCTGACACCGAATGAGATTCCGTATATGAGGCGTCAGCTGGGCATAATTTTCCAGGATTATCGTCTGCTTCCGGACCGTACTGTTTATGAAAACGTAGCTTTTGCTATGGAGGTAATAGAAACACCGCGCCGCAAGATTAAGCGCAGAGTGTTGAACGTATTGGATCTTGTCGGCCTGCGTCACCGTGCCGATGCTTATCCTAATGAGCTGAGCGGCGGCGAGCAGCAGCGTATCGCTATTGCCCGTGCTATTGTCAACGATCCTATTATGGTAATTGCCGACGAACCTACAGGTAACCTGGACCCGGAAACAAGCTGGGATATTATGGAAATCTTTAAGGAAATTAATGCTGAAGGAACTACGATTGTCATGGCAACTCACGATAAAGAAATAGTTGATGCCATGGGCAAGCGCGTTATAGCCATAGAGGACGGGCATATCGTACGTGATGAAGCAAGCGGGGTATATGGCTATGAGCTTTAGTACAAAAGAATATTTTGTTAAGGAAACCTATAAATCTATCAGACGTAACGGCTTTATGAGCTTTGCTTCTATTTCGACTGTAGCAGTTTCGCTGTTAGTGCTGGGAATGTTTCTGCTGATTTTTCTCAACACCAACAATTTGGCACAGTATCTGGAAAGTCAGGTACAGGTGTCGGTCTACATGCAGGATAATGCCTCTGCGGAGGAGCTGAAAGCAGTAGAGGCGAAGCTGAAGAAGATGCCCGGCGTAGTCAAGGTAACGCCGGTAAGCAAGCAGCAGGCTCTGGCACGTTTTAAGGAACGTCTTGGCGATCAGGAGCAGCTGCTCAACAGTTTGGGTAAGGACAATCCGTTCCCAAATTCCTTTGAGGTGCAGGTGGATAATCCAGAGCGTATCAAGGTTATCACGCCTTCTATCGGACAGCTGCCTAAGGTAGAAACAGCTAAATTCGGTCAGGAGGTTGTGGAGCACCTATTTTCTCTGACCAAAATATTGCGCTTCGGCGGCATTGTGCTGGTTATATTTTTAGCTATGGCAACGCTGTTTATTATTTCCAATACTATCCGTCTGACGGTTTTTGCCCGCCGTAAGGAAGTTGTCATTATGAAATATGTAGGTGCAACCGACTGGTTTATCCGCTGGCCGTTTTTGCTGGAAGGAATGACCTTGGGCTTTTTCGGCGCTGTGATTGCATCTGTCTGCATTAACAGTCTTTACGCCGGCCTGTTGGAAAGAATCCATGCTACTCTGGCCTTTCTGCCGCTATTACCGACATCTCCCTTATTGTTTTATGTAACAATATTTTACTGGCGGCAGGTACCGGTATCGGCGCTTTGGGCAGTTATATCTCCTTGCGTAAGTTCTTGCGCGTTTAAGGGAGGCAGAAGTGATGGAGAAAAAGAAGCTGGGCGGTCTGCTGCTGGCATTATGCTGGCGGTGCTGCCGCTTTACGGAGCCATGTGCTTTGCCGATACTGCTGATGACAAGCGTGCCGAGCTGAACGATGTGCGTCAGCGTATGGAGCGGATGCAGACCCGCAAGGAGCAGGCGCGCAGAAAGGCTGAAAGTGCCAGCGCGGAGCTTAGCGAGGTTATGGGCAGCCTTAACGAGCTGCAGGCACAGGCTAATAATCTGCAGAAAAAAAGCGATACTCTGCAGGGAAAAATAAATGATAACCAGGCTAAGCTGGAGAAAAAGCAACAGGAAATGCAGGCGCGGAGTGCTGATTTACCGCAAGCGTCTGCGTGATATTTATATCAACGGTCAGATAAATTATCTGGATGTGCTATTGGGTGCCAAGGATTTCAGTGATTTTTCCTCGCGCATGTATTTGCTGCAAAAATCATCAGCCGCGACCTGGAGCTGTTGGAAAAGCTGAAGCAGGATGCTGCGGAAATCAACAGCCGCAAGGAGCAGCTGGCAGCTGAAATGAAGGAAATCAAGGCTACCCAGACAGAGCTGGAAGCAAAAAAGGCTAAAGTAAATAAGCTGCGTGAGCAGCGTGCCTATATGCTTTACAAGGCACAGGAGGAAGAGCAGTCCAGCCAGGAGGAATATGAGCGTCTGCTGGCTATTTCGGAAAATATCGCCTCTATGTTGCGTAATATGGAAAACGCAGGCGGCGGTGCTCCTGCAGGACAAGGCGGTACAGGTCAGTTTATGTGCCTTGTCATGGTCCTATTACTTCCTATTATGGTTGGAGAACGCATCCGATTTTCGGTACGACTAAGTACCATAGCGGTATGGATATTGCGGTTGATTCGGGAACGCCGATTCACGCTGCTGACAGCGGCACGATTGTATACAGCGGCTGGCTTGGCGGCTACGGCAACTGCGTAATGATTGACCATGGCGGCGGTCTGGTAACGCTTTATGCACATAATTCGGCGTTAAATGGTTGGTGAGGGCAATATGTAAGCAGGCGCAGTAGTTGCCTATGCCGGCAGTACCGGTTATTCTACCGGACCGCACTGTCACTTTGAGGTGCGTCTGCATGGCGAGCTTACGGAGCCGTTAAATTATTTACCGTGACAGATATAAACGGAGGCAAGAAAAGTGTTTAGAAAAAGAAGATGGCAGCTTGCAGCCTGCTGCCTGCTTACAGCGTTGCTGACTACCGCAGCGGTAGTGGGAACAGAAGCTGTGCTGTTAAACAGGTTGACGGGCAGTGCCTCTGAATCGGTGCGTTTTTGCGCACTATGAACCTTTTAAAGCGTAACTATAATGGTGAGGTAGATAATCACCAGCTGTTTGACGGCGCAATAAAAGGTATGGTGGAAGCTGCAGGCGATCCCTATACAGTTTATCTTAACAGTAAGGATTTTCAGCAGCTGAGTGAAATGACAGGGGGCAGCTTTGGCGGTATCGGTATTGTTTTTGGCAAACGCGGTAATGACTATGTAGTTATTTCTGCTTTAGAGGATAATCCGGGCGCAAAAGCTGGTATTAAGAGCGGCGATATTATTACTGCGATTGACGGAAAACCGACGCGTGATATGAACATGGAGCAGGTAGCCAACAAAATCCGCGGCAAGCATGGCACCGTCGTCAAGCTGGAGCTCAAGGGCAAGGATGGTAAACTGCGTACTGTGAGCGTTGAGCGTGGCGAAATTAAAAATCCGTCTGTTGGCGGTCAGCTTTTGGCGGATACAAAAATCGGTTATATCAGAATAGCCGTATTTAATGAAAATACCGGTGATGACTTTGCCAAAAAATATGCAGAACTAGAGAAACAGGGCATGCAGCTCTGGTTCTTGATCTGCGCAGCAATCCCGGCGGTGTTTTTGATGCAGGTGTTGCAGTTGCCGGTATGCTGGTGCCTAAGGGACCGATTGTTTCTGTTGTAGATAAAAACGGCAACAAGTATGAAGAAACATCCAGCCTGGAGAAGGTGAAATATCCTTTGGCTGTGCTTGTTGATCATGGCAGTGCCAGCGCTGCGGAAATTGTTGCGGTGCGATTAAGGATACAAAAAGCGGTAAGCTTTTCGGTACAAAAACCTTCGGTAAAGGCAGTGTGCAATCGGTATACCGCCTGGACAGCAATACGGCAGTGAAAATTACGGTAGCCAAATATTATACACCGTCCGGTGTTTCTATTCATAATGTAGGTATTGAGCCTGATGTGAAGGTAGAGCTGCCGGAGGATGCTACTGTTGATGTTCAGCTGAAGGCAGCGGAGGACTATCTGCTGCAGCAGCTGCAGTAAGGAGGTATAAAAATGTTATTTATCTGTTATCCGAAATGCTCGATCTGCAAAAAGGCAGAGCAGTATCTGCAGGCTAAAGGTCTGAGCTTTACTGTGCGTGATATCAAGACTGATAATCCGACAGCTGACGAGCTGCGTACATGGTATGCAGCCAGCGGTTTGCCGCTGAAACGCTTCTTCAACACCAGCGGTAATCTGTATAAGCAGCTGGGACTGAAGGATAAGCTGCCGACAATGAGCGAGGACGAGCAGCTGGAGCTGCTTGCAAGCGATGGTATGCTTGTCAAACGTCCGCTGGTAATTTATGACGGCGGCGTGTTGGTTGGCTTTAAACAGGCTGAATATGACGAGAAGCTCTGATATATTAATTTAAAATAACTTGGAAAAACAGGCAGAACTTATGCGACAGGTCTGTCTGTTTTTTCTCTTTCGGAAGTACAGCTTACTTATCGTCATGGAAACGGCAAATGTGCTAAAATATATTTAGAATTATTTTTGGGAGGGTTTGAATGAAGAAGTCATTTTGCATATGGATATTATGCAGTTTATTGATAGTGCTGTTTGCAGCAACAAGCTTGCGGCAGCCGGGGAAAAAGAGTTGTATTAGGTATTGAACGCATTGATGAGCCGTTTGCTAGCAGCTGCTTGCGGGGAAAAGGCTGGGACTGTTTACTAATCAGTCCGGCGTGGACAGCAAGCTTCGCAGCAGCACAGAGCTGCTGCAGAAGAGCTATAATCTGACGGCACTGTTTGTGCCTGAGCATGGATTGTTCGGCGCTGTGGCGGCAGGCGAAACCTTTGAGAGTCACACCTATAAGGATATACCTGTATACAGCCTGTATGGAGAAAATCGCAGCCTACGGCAAAAATGCTGGATGAGATTGACACTATGGTGGTTGATATTCAGGATGTCGGCATTCGTCACTATACATATTTTTCTTCGCTTGCTTATATAATGGAAGAATGTGCCAAAGCGAAAAAGCAGGTTGTTGTTTTGGACCGCCCTAATCCTTTAGGCGGTGCTATGCAGGGACCGGTTCTCAAGCCGGAATATAAAACTTTTATCGGGCTTTACGAGCTGCCGTTGCGTCATGGTCTTACTATAGGTGAATTTGCAAGCTATATCAACGCTACGCAGCATATCGGCTGTGAGCTGGCGGTGGTGCCTATGAAGGGATGGTCACGCAGAGAGCTGTGGCAGGATACAGGCCTGCCATGGATACAGACATCTCCGCTGATTCCTACGGCGGCGACCGCTTTCCTGTATGGCGCTACCGGTGTAAGCGGTGACAGTAATCTTTCCGTGGGTGTCGGGACAGCTAAACCGTTTTATTTTCTGGGAGCACCTTTGCTGATGCGGATGCCGTAAAGGCAGCTTTAGATGAAAAGCAGCTTGCAGGCGTGGCTTTTAGAGCAGCGCGCTTTACGCCGCGCTACGGTGCTTACAGCGGTGAACTGGTGCAGGGCGTAGAAATTTATCTTACGGATTTACGTAAGGTTAATCTGCCTGAGCTGGATTATATTTTGTTTACTACATTTAAAGAATTATATCCGGAGCAGGTAAAAACGCCGGAGCGCGGTTATGGCAGCAAAGGCTATAAGCTGGATATTGCGCTTGGAGAAAGCAGCTTGCGTGAAGGTGAAGCGCCAAAAACAGCTTTTGCGCGCTGGCATCAGGAGTGCGTGGCCTTTGAGCAGCAGGTAAAGCCTTATCTGCTGTACAAGTAAAGCTGCAGAGAAATTAACATTTTTGTTGCATTTTCCGGCAGGATAATAACGGCGCAGGCAAGAATAAAATTAATATAGCGTAACAGCGTAAAATTTTATTTTATTAACGATAAGGAGCTGACATATAATGAATGCAGAATTACAGGCATTAAAGGAACGCAGAAGCGTACGTAAATATAGGGAGGATATGGTACCGCAGGAGCTGATTGACCAGGTTATTGAAGCCGGCCTTTATGCTGCCAGCGGTCATGGCGAGCAGGATTCGATTATTGTTGCGGTTACGAATAAAGAGGTGCGCGACAAGCTGTCGAAGATGAACCGTGCTATCATGGGTACGAAGAGTGATACGTTTTATGGTGCGCCGGTTGTTTTGATTGTGCTGGCGCCGAAGAGCAACAAGAATGCTATTTATGACGCAAGCCTTATTATGGGTAACCTGATGCAGGCAGCTCATGCTGTAGGCCTTGGCAGCTGCTGGATTAACCGTGCCAAGGAAGAGTTTGCTTCCGAAGAAGGCAAACAGCTGCTGAAGGAATGGGGCATTGAGGGAGAGTATGAAGGTGTAGGCCACTGCATCCTCGGCTATGTTGACGGCCCTGTACCTAAGGCTGCTCCGCGTAAAGCAAACCGTGTATTTTACGTAAATAAAGCGTCCTCAATGAAAGGGGGAAGAGGAATGCTGAAAAAACAGTTCTTTGCTTAAGTCTGCTGCTGGTTGCTGCATTTCCCTGTATCGCAGGAGCTGCCACTCCTATCAACAGCGCAGGCTATTATAAAATATCAAGCTGTGCGGTAAAGTGAAAATTGTTGACAGCTTTCCCGATATTAAGGTAAAGGTTGTCGACAGCTTCCCGGATCTTAAGGTAAAGGTTGTCCAAAGTTTTCCCAATAATATAGGCGAGTGGCAATTTGTTGAGTACGGTGAAGATTTCAGAGTTCAGTTTGTTGATAGTTTTCCGGATATAAAAATCAAATACGTTTCTTCCTTCCCGGGCGTGGCAAAATAATATACATATGAGCTGTCAGAAGTGTTGGCAGCTCTTTTTTTATACGATATTTAAGGTGAATGCTCTGTTGAAAAAGTACTCCTTGGGTGTACTTTATGTATGAAGAAACAGTCAATGAAACACTTGGCTACGTGTAAAGAAAGAAGCGCATTAACACGGCAGAAAGCGCTGCTAATTTTTTTTAAAAAGTTGCTAAAAAGTGTTGACAGCTTGTGCATGAGATGTTACAATATACAAGTATCGCGGGAGAGCTATGCGCTCGATGAAGGAGGTAACATGATGGCACTTGAAGCTTTAAAGCAAGCTGAAAAGCATACTGTAGGCGTTAAGCAGACAGAAAAAGCTGTAGCAAGACAAGTTGCCGCTGTCGTCTATATCGCAAGTGATGCGGACGAGAGAGTTACCGGCAGGCTGATGCAACTGTGTCGGGAAAATTCAGTACCGGTTGAAAACACAGAAACGATGCTGGAAATCGGCAGAGCCTGCGGCATAAACGTCAAAGCAGCAGCGGCTGCGATACTTAAAGCCGATAAGGGCTTGGCGTGAGCTGAGTTTTTTATAATCATTAAAATCTAATTGTTTGGAAAGGAGGTGCCGATATGCCTACAATTAACCAATTGGTTCGCAAAGGTAGAGAGGTTCTGAAAAGCAAATCTACTGCACCGGCATTGAAAGAATGCCCGCAAAAACGTGGCGTCTGCACTCGTGTTTACACCACTACCCCGAAGAAACCTAACTCTGCACTTCGTAAGTAGCTCGTGTACGTTTGACCAACGGCATCGAAGTTACTGCTTATATCCCGGGTATCGGCCATAATCTTCAGGAACACAGTGTTGTTCTGATCAGAGGCGGAAGAGTCAAGGACCTTCCTGGTGTGCGTTACCATATCATTCGTGGTGCTCTTGATACTGCAGGCGTTGCTAACCGCAACCAATCTCGCTCCAAGTACGGTGCAAAACGTGCTAAAGCAAAGAAATAATTTCAAGAAAACATTAAGAATGATTTAATCCTAAGGAGGGAAACACATGCCGAGAAAAGGCCCTGTAACTAAAAGAGACGTACTGCCGGATCCGGTGTACGGTTCTAAGCTTTTAACTAGATTTATCAATAAAATTATGCTCGACGGCAAAAAAGGCGTTGCAGAACGTATTGTATACGATGCATTCGACTGGTTCGTGCAAAGACTGGCAAAGATCCTTTGGAAGTGTTCGATGCTGCTATGCAGAACGTAATGCCGCTGCTGGAAGTTCGTGCCCGTCGTGTTGGTGGTGCAAACTACCAAGTACCTGTTGAAGTACGTGCTGACCGCAAAACCACCCTGGGTATCCGTTGCTGGTAAACTACTCTCGTCTGCGTGGTGAGCGTACCATGTACGAGCGTGTAGCTGGTGAGATCATGGACGCTTCCAATGGCACTGGCGCAGCTGTTAAGAAACGCGAAGATACCCACAAGATGGCAGAAGCAAACAAAGCATTTGCTCATTACCGCTGGTAATGACCTGTCTCAGTTAATTTGAGGAGGATAAAGAAGTGGGCAGATTAATTCCGCTTGAGAGAACTAGAAATATCGGCATCATGGCTCACATCGATGCTGGTAAAACCACCACCACCGAACGTATTCTGTTCTATACCGGCAGAGTACATAAGATTGGTGAAACCCATGAAGGTGCTGCTACCATGGACTGGATGGTTCAGGAACAAGAGCGTGGTATTACCATCACCTCTGCTGCAACCACCTGCTACTGGGAAGGTTCCGAGCACCAATTCGATAAACATCGTATCAACATCATTGATACCCCAGGCCACGTTGACTTCACTGTAGAAGTTGAACGTTCCCTGCGTGTACTTGATGGTTCCGTTGCAGTTTTCTGTGCTAAGGGCGGTGTTGAGCCTCAGTCCGAAACCGTATGGCGTCAGGCTGACAAATACCATGTACCCCGTATGGCATATGTAAATAAATGGATATTACCGGTGCAGACTTCTATCGTGTAATTGACATGATGAAGACTCGTCTGAATGCCAATGCAGTACCTATCAACTGCCTATCGGCTTTGAAGATACTTTCCAAGGCATGATTGACCTGATCAAAATGAGAGCAATCGTTTATGATGATGCACTCGGTAAAGAAGAAGAGTTCGTAGAATCCCGGCTGACATAGAAAGAAAAAGCTGAGGAATACCGTGCAGCATTGGTTGAAGCTGTTGCTGAATCCGATGACGAGCTGATGATGAAATATCTGGAAGGCGAAGAGCTGACCGAAGAAGAAATCCTGGCTGGTATCCGTAAAGCAACTATCGCTTGCAAAATGACTCCGGTTTGCTGCGGTTCTTCCTACAAAAACAAAGGCGTTCAACCGATGCTGGACGCTGTAATCCAATTCATGCCTGCACCGACCGATGTTCCTAACATCAAAGGTGTAAACCCTGAAACCGGCGAAGAAGATGAGCGTCCGTCCAGCGACGAAGCTCCGTTCTCCGCACTGGCATTCAAGATTGCTACCGACCGTTTGTTGGTAAGCTGGCATTCTTCCGTGTATACTCCGGTACCTTGACTGCTGGTTCTTATGTATATAACTCCACTAAAGGTAAACGTGAGCGTATCGGTCGTATCCTGCAAATGCATGCTAACCACCGTGAAGAAATTGAACAAGTTTACTCCGGTGATATCGCAGCTGCTGTAGGTCTGAAAGACACCACTACCGGTGATACTCTCTGCGATGAGAAAACGAGATCATCCTCGAATCTATGGTATTCCCTGATCCTGTAATCTCCGTTGCAGTTGAACCTAAAACTAAAGCTGACCAGGAAAAAATGGGCATCGCCCTGCAAAAACTGGCAGAAGAAGATCCGACCTTCCGTGTTCACACTGATCCTGAAACCTCCCAAACCATTATTTCCGGTATGGGCGAGCTTCACCTGGACATCATTGTTGACCGTCTGCTGCGCGAATTCAAAGTAGGCTGCACTGTTGGTAACCCGCAGGTTGCTTATCGCGAAACCATTCGCAAAGCTGTTAAATCCGAGGTAAATTTGTTCGTCAGTCCGGTGGTAAAGGCCAATATGGTCATTGCTGGCTGGAAATCACTCCGCGTGAACCTGGCGAGGCTTCCTGTTTGAAAACAAGTTGTTGGCGGCGCTATTCCTAAAGAATACATCGCTCCTATCGAAGCAGGCGTTAAAGAAGCTATGGAAAATGGCGTAGTTGCCGGTTATCCGATGGTTGATATCGCAGTTACTGTTTATGATGGTTCTTACCATGAAGTCGACTCTTCTGAAATGGCATTTAAGATTGCCGGTTCTATGGGCTTCAAGTCCGGTGCTGAAAAAGCTAACCCGGTTATCCTTGAGCCGTATATGAAAGTAGAAATTACTGTTCCTGAA
>ENA-OQDF01000764-OQDF01000764.1-human-gut-metagenome-genome-assembly--contig:-NODE-764-length-13377-cov-1.902113_pt1 | contig 13377 bp, 17 predicted proteins | sample MGYA00242769_ERZ504597 | MGnify/ENA primary metagenome ERZ504597 (study PRJEB26092, sample SAMD00036305) | human gut metagenome | host: Homo sapiens | study: EMG produced TPA metagenomics assembly of...
CCTTTCGGTGGTGTATTTGCCACTGCAGGCAATACCCAGCCTTACAAGTATAACGGTAAGGAGCTTGATACGAAGAAGGGTTTGAATTGGTATGATTATGGGGCGAGACATTATGATACGGCGTTAGGAAGGTTTACGACTAATGACAGATTTGCCGAGAAGTATTATTCGATGTCTCCGTATCAGTACGGGGCGAATAGTCCGGTTGTTAATATTGATGTGAATGGAGATAGTATTAGAATTTGCACTGAAACTCAGTCCTTTGGTCACACATGGATTAGTGTTGGTGAAGGATCTAATATGACTGTTTATAGCTACGGACGATACAATGGAACTAATAAAGGGCCAGATAGAAGCTCTAATTCTTTAGGAAATGGTTCCGGTGTTCTTTTAAAGTTAATGGGGGATGAAGCAAAAGCTTACAATGACAAAAAAAGCAGCTGGTGGAATGTCTGTATTTGTAGTAACAGATGTGGCAGATGAAAAAGTTGCTAATATTTTAGACGAAAAGTTTAATTAATATGTCAACTACAATGCCAGATAATCCTAAAAGTGATTATTATAACAGTTCTTCTGCTCGTATTATTGATGAATATAAGCTGACAAGTAATAATTGTACAACAATGGTATCTGACGTGTTGAATAAAAGTGGGTCAAATGCTCTGAAAGGGACAAGGCTACAACAAACAAGTAATTTGGGAACATGGACTACTATTCCTATTGTCAACAGATTTGTTCTTCCAATATCAATGCAGAATCATTTAGTGAGAATATCCAAACCAGGAGGTGTAGTTTATAAAACAAGATAGATTATGAAATGGCTTAGAATTGTGTTTGTTGCCACATCAATAATTCTTTCATTATTAATTATATACGCAATTATTAATTGTGAAATTAGTTATAAATATGAGATTGAAAATCGATGTGGGGATAAGATTGATATCTTATGGGTTGAGGAGTGGCTAAAAGAAACGATTAAAGTGTGGAAGTTTTTTCTATGCTATGTAATCATTAATATCTTTTATTTAGTAGCTTCTCTTGTCAATAGCCGTAAATCTTCAAAAGAAAAATGCAGTTTATCATAAACAAACGCAGTCTCTTTTGTATTGATAATTAGGCCGTCTTGCCTTGATATGAATTGACTATTTTTATCGTTATCCTAACATCAGATATCCCATATCTTGCATGTTAGGATATTTTTTTGTCATATAACAGTCATACCATTTCTAATGTTGTAACTATCCTCCGTGCCGGGCTACACCCTTTTTGCAGATGGCTATACCATCGCATAGAAAGGGTGTAGCCATCCGGAGTAAAAGGTGTAGCCTCGTGAAATGTGTCCTACGAATGCTTTTGGCGGGGATAATAGCGGCTTGCATAGAATCTGTGTTCCTTTGTCCGCGTCTTGTTTTTATACTGCTTCATCCGAAGAAGAAAAGGAAGCGCAAGAATCTACGGTGGCAGATAACATTACCCCGACAGTATAACATATCATATCCGACCATAAAAATCCATGCCCGAAGACCAATGCTCCGAGCGTGGTGTTTCGTATGGCATTCGCCCAATCGACCTGGTATAATTGGCTGATTTCTATGCAATAAGAAAACTGTAAGGAGATTGCGGCCACTTTGAGTATGGATGCCGAAGGGAAGAGAAAGCGTAATCCCCAATAGACCATAGCTGCCCAAAGTGTATCGCCAATATACTCTGCAATAAATTTAGGCAATGCATTGCCATATTTCCGGGAAGCAAGTCCTGCCAATATGATAACGAAAGTGACGGTTAAGTAAATCCAACGTTGTATTTCACATCATGATGTTTTAGGTCCATTGCAAATTTATGGAAAATTGACAGATATGAGTGAGAAGGAAGAGCTTTTTCGTATTTTTTCCTATCGAACGGTCTGTGTAAGGCTATAAACAGAAAAGCAAATGAAGGGCAATACTATGACACGTATATGATTGGTACAGCATGCATGAACTGAGCCGCATGGACGATGAAACAGGCGACCCCTTGCCGGGTGACCGGAGACTTGCACCTATTCCCGTCGATTTACCGTTCGGAGCGGTGGCACCCAATGGCTGTTCGAGAACAGCGTCCGCACCACAAATCCGGAAGAACTTTGGGAAATAAGACTCTCTTGTTTCAAATCTCCCGAAATCATGTACCTTTGTGGCGATACCTAAAAAGGGTGTGGCAAGATGATGAACAAGATAAATTCCGTATGCGTATATTGTGCTTCGAGCACAAAGATAGATTCCGTTTATTTCGATGCAGCCCGTGAGTTGGGCACTCTGCTGGGGCAGCGGCAAATTCGCTTGATTAATGGTGCGGGAAATATGGGACTGATGTCCGCTGTGTCCGATGCGGCACTCCGGCAGGGGGAGAGGTGACGGGCGTCATTCCCCGCTTCATGGTGGAGCAGGATGGCATCACACCGGACTTACCCAACTCGTGGAAGTGGAAAGCATGCACGAACGGAAAAAGACAATGGCCGACTTGAGCGATGCCGTCATCGCCCTGCCCGGTGGTTGCGGCACCCTGGAAGAACTGCTGGAAATCATCACTTGGAAGCAACTCGGACTGTATCTGAACCCGATTGTGATACTGAATGTCAAGAACTATTTCGACCCTCTGCTCGATATGCTCCGGCAGGCGGTGGACGAAAACTTCATGCGCGTGCAGCACGGTGCCATCTGGCATGTGGCGCAGACACCGCAGGAAGCCGTGGAACTGATATATACCACTCCCTTGTGGGACGCCTCCATCCGTAAATTCGCTGCAATATGATAGGGCTGTTGATGGCTTGGGCAGAGTGGGGACGGAGGGATTCCTATTCCATATTCTCCGAGAATGGACGATGGCATCACCGTGGTCCTTTTGTGCTGTTTCTTTCTGTCGGCCTATGTCTTGTCACGCAGCCGCAAGTTCCTGCTGCAACTGGTGAAGGATTTCCTGCTTCATCGCGAACGTACCAGCATATTTGCCACTTCCACAGCCGCCGATATGCGCTATCTGCTGCTGCTCATCCTGCAGACCTGCATCCTAGCAGGCGTCTGTATCTTCAACTACTTCAATGATATACAGCCGGAACTGGTACACCATGTGCCGCCGGGACTTCTATTGGGGATTTACATCGGTATGTGTCTTCTCTATTTGTGCTTGAAGTGGATGCTTTACTCTTTTCTGGGTTGGATTTTTTTTGACGAAAGTGTTACAACGCTATGGCTTGAGTCCTATTCTACGCTACTTTATTACTTGGGATTCGCCCTTTTCCCGTTTGCTCTGTTCATAGTCTATTTTGATTTGAGTTTGCAGCTGACGATAATAATCGGATTGATTTTAGCCTTTTTTGCTAAATATTGATGTTATACAAGTGGTTAAAGCTTTTTTGTAACAATTTATATGGCGGTTTACTTTTAATTTTGTACTTTTGTGCCCTTGAAATCATGCCTTGTTTTGTGTTATATCAAGGTGTGATGCAGCTAAACAGTTATTTGATAATAAAATTTTAGGACGTTGAAAATTAAGAAAGTACTTGTGTCGCAGCCGAAACCGGCATCAGAGAAATCTCCTTACTACGACATCGCCGAGAAGTATGGTGTGAAAATAGATTTTCGCCCATTTATCAAAGTGGAGAGCCTTTCAGCGAAAGAGTTCAGACAACAGAAAATTTCGGTCTTGGATCATACTGCCGTTATTTTTACTTCGCGTCATGCTATTGATCATTTCTTCCACTTGTGTACAGAATTGCGTGTGACAATTCCCGAAACAATGAAGTATTTCTGCGTGACGGAGGCCGTTGCTCTGTATATCCAAAAGTATGTGCAGTATCGTAAGCGTAAGATTTTCTTCGGAAACACCGGGAAGATTGACGATTTGATACCTTCCATTGTTAAGCATAAGACTGAAAAGTACTTGGTACCAATGTCGGATGTACACAATGATGACGTGAAGAATCTGCTGGATAAGAATAAGATTCAGCACACGGAAGCTGTCATGTACCGTACTGTCAGCAATGACTTTGCTGCAGATGAGGCTTTTGATTATGACATGCTGGTGTTCTTCAGTCCGGCAGGCATCAGTGCCTTGAAGAAGAATTTCCCTGATTTTGACCAGAAGGAAATCAAGATCGGAACATTCGGCTCTACCACTGCCCAGGCAGTCCGTGATGCCGGACTTCGTCTTGACCTGGAAGCTCCCAGCGTGCAGGCACCCTCAATGACGGCGGCGCTTGACATGTTTATCAAGGAGAATAATAAAGGAAAGTAAAAAGAGAGAAATAAGGATTAGGGATTAAGGATAAAGGATGAAAGAACCTATTCACCTCCACCTCCTTTATTCTTTATCCCTAATCCTTTATCCCTAACCCCTAATCCCTAATCCTTGTTTCTCATGCCAAATACCTTGCGTAAGTCCGAACGGTTGGACAAGAAGAAAGTGATAGAGAAGATGTTTGCGGGCGGCTCACGCTCGTTTTCAGTTTTCCCTTTGCGTGTGGTGTATCTGCCGGTGGAGGAGCTGGAGGCACCCGTTTCCATTCTTGTAAGTGTTTCGAAACGCCGTTTCAAGCGGGCGGTGAAGCGCAACCGCGTGAAACGCCAGATACGTGAAGCCTACCGCATGAACAAACACGGACTGCTGGCCGTGCTGACGGAAAAAAAAGTGTCGTCTGGCCGTGGCCTTTATCTATCTTTCGGACCAGTTGGTAGACTCTTCTGTCATTGAGGACCGTATGAAGACAGCTTTGGCACGCATTGCCGAGAAGGTAGCGGCAAATGCTGAAGCCGAGCAAACTCCGCAGGTGTCATGAAGCGTCTGCTTTCATATCTGCTGCTGCTTCCCATCTATTTCTATCAGAAGTGCATATCGCCCATGATAGGGCCTTCATGCCGTTTTACCCCCACTTGTTCGCAATATGCGGTGGAGGCCATCAAGAAACACGGACCTTTCAAGGGGTTTTGTCTGGCAGTCAGGCGCATTCTGCGCTGCCATCCCTGGGGAGGTTCCGGATATGATCCCGTTCCATGAATATTCCAGTTGACATACATACACACCGGCTTCCGCAAGTACCCGGAACTGCCATTGCAAATTGCTATCCCGAAACGTTCTCTCCACAGAGCGGCGGATGGTATTCGGTGGGGATACATCCCTGGCATATAGGTCGGAGTGGAGGTGAACACTCAGGAGTTGAAGGTGCTGTGGCTAGCAGGGTGTGCGGCCTGGAGGAGTTAGTGCGCCATCCCCAAGTACTTGCCGTGGGCGAAGCCGGGCTGGACAAGCTGGCAGATGCTCCGATGGATTTGCAGGTGGAAGTGTTCAGGTGCCAGGCATGTTTGGCAGAGGAAGTGGGAAAGCCGCTGGTGATTCATCTGGTGAAGGCGGTTGATGAACTGCTGAAGGTGAAGCGGGACTTGCGCCCGTCGAATCCGTGGATAATACATGGTTTCCGTGGCAAGGCGGCGCTGGTGGAGGAATATCTGAAACATGGCTTTTACCTTTCATTCGGGGAGAAATACCAGGAAGCAGCCTTGTGCCGGGTACCTGCCGACCGGCTGTTCATCGAAACGGATGAAAGCGAAGTTTCCATTGGGGAATTGTATGCACGCGCTGCCGAAGTGCGCGGCATCTCTCCCGAGGAGTTTGGAGAAACACTCCGGAGAAATGTCTGCAAAGTCTTTTTTAAACCCTAAGAGTTGTTTCTTCGAATAAAGAGTCGTATTTTTGCGCAGATTAAAATAGGAATCAAACAATTCATAGATAATCACTTAAATAATTAATCAGATAACTTAATCATTCGATGAATTTTGTAGAAGAATTAAGATGGCGTGGCATGCTCCACGATATGATGCCGGGTACGGAAGAACTTCTGGCTAAGGAACAAGTGACTGCATACATTGGTTTCGACCCTACTGCGGACTCTTTGCACATCGGGCACCTTTGCAGTGTGATGATTTTGCGTCACTTCCAGCGTTGCGGACACAAGCCGTTGGCACTGATTGGCGGTGCTACGGGTATGATTGGTGACCCTTCCGGAAAGTCTGCCGAACGCAATCTGCTTACGGAAGAGACGTTGCAGCGCAACCTGGCCGGTATGAAGGCCCAGCTCTCCAAGTTCCTGGATTTTGATTCGGATGCCCCCAACCGTGCCGAGTTGGTGAACAACTACGATTGGATGAAGAACTTCACTTTCCTCGATTTTGCCCGTGAAGTGGGTAAGCACATCACCGTAAACTATATGATGGCGAAAGATTCTGTAAAGAAGCGTCTGAACGGTGAGGCACGTGACGGTCTTTCCTTCACGGAATTCACCTACCAGCTGTTGCAGGGGTACGACTTCCTTCATCTGTATGAAACCAAAGGCTGCAAGCTCCAGATGGGTGGCAGCGACCAGTGGGGTAACATCACCACCGGTGCCGAACTGATTCGCCGTACGAACGGTGGGGAGGTATTTGCACTGACCAGCCCGCTGATTACGAAGGCCGACGGTGGCAAGTTCGGCAAGACAGAGTCCGGAAACATCTGGCTCGACCCGCGCTACACTTCTCCATATAAGTTCTACCAGTTCTGGCTGAACGTGAGCGACGAGGATGCCAAACGCTACATCAAGATATTCACCGCACTGTCCAAGGAAGAGATTGACGCTCTGACGGCCGAGCACGACGCTGCTCCCCACTTGCGCGTCCTTCAGAAGTGTCTGGCGAAGGAAGTGACTATCATGGTTCACTCCGAAGAGGACTATAATGCCGCCGTGGATGCATCCAACATCTTGTTTGGCAATGCAACTTCGGATGCACTGAAGAAGTTGGACGAAGATACGCTGCTGGCTGTGTTCGAGGGTGTTCCCCAGTTTGAAATATCCCGTGATGCACTGGCTGCCGGTGTGAAGGCGGTGGATTTGTTCGTGGATAATGCTGCTGTATTCGCTTCCAAGGGCGAGATGCGTAAGCTGGTGCAAGGCGGTGGCGTTTCTCTGAATAAGGAGAAACTGGCTGCTTTCGACCAGGTGATTACGACAGCGACCTGCTGGACGAAAAATACCTGCTGGTACAGCGCGGCAAGAAGAATTACTATCTGATTATCGCCAAATAACGGTAGCCTAAAGAGAAGTAATTAAGGAAATGATGCTTCGGCAGTAAAAATAGCCCCGAAATATTTGGATATTTCGGGGCTTCCTTTTATCTTTGCACCGCTTTTTAACAGAAAGCCCTATGTTTGGACTATGGTGTAATGGTAGCACAACAGGTTTTGGTTCTGTTTGTCCAGGTTCGAATCCTGTAGTCCAACTACGATACAGCTAATTGCAGCTAAAAACCCACTAAAATCGCAAGTTTTAGTGGGTTTTTTGTTATTCTTTCCCCTCTTGTTGGCACTATAGGTATAGATTTTTTCTTTTTACGAATCTTTGAACGATATTGCTATATAATTGACACAAATTTATACGGTTTCTCCATTTTCTTTTGTTACATTTGCATCGTGTACGCAAACGATGTGTATTTGATGGCTGAAGTTATAACCTATTAAATGTAGTGCAATCATGAAAACGAACTATGAAATTCGCTATGCTGAGCATCCCGATGATGTGAAAAGCTACGATACGAAAAGCATTCGCTGCGATTTCCTTATAGGGAAGGCATTCTCCCAAAATAAAGTTTCCATTGAGTATAAACTACTTGCAAATCGTACATAAATAGAATATCACTTATTTAAACTTAATAATTTAACGTTATGAATCCGTATTTGAATTTTTCTTTGGAAGGTAAGTAGCCCTTGTTACAGGTGCTTCTTATGGTATCGGTTTTGCTATCGCTTCAGCTTTTGCAGAGCAAGGAGCAACTATCTGTTTCAACGATATCAACCAGGAGTTGGTAGACAAAGGCTTGGCTGCCTATACTGAAAAGGGTATCAAGGCACGCGGTTATGTATGTGATGTGACAGATGAACCTGCTGTTCAGGCCATGGTAGCCCAGATTGAAAAGGAAGTAGGCTCTGTTGATATCCTCGTAAACAATGCCGGCATCATCGCCGTGTTCCTATGCACGAGATGGAGGCTGCTGACTTCCGTCGTGTAATCGATATCGACCTCAATGCTCCGTTCATCGTATCAAAGGCTGTTCTGCCTGCCATGATGAAGAAGGGCCACGGTAAAATTATCAATATCTGCTCTATGATGTCCGAACTGGGTCGTGAGACTGTGTCGGCCTATGCCGCTGCCAAGGGTGGCTTGAAGATGCTGACTCGCAACATCTGCTCTGAATATGGTGAATATAACATCCAATGTAACGGTATCGGTCCGGGTTACATCGCTACCCCGCAGACTGCTCCGCTGCGTGAAAAGCAGGCCGACGGTAGCCGTCACCCGTTCGACTCGTTCATCTGCGCCAAGACTCCGGCAGGCCGCTGGCTGGCTCCGGAAGAACTTACCGGTCCGGCAGTGTTCCTGGCATCGGAAGCCTCTAATGCGGTAAACGGTCACATCCTCTATGTAGACGGAGGTATCTTGGCTTATATCGGAAAGCAACCGAAATAAATTTAAGGATAATTGAGAAGGTGATAAAGTGGCAGGATAATGTCACTTGTCACCTTTTTCTTTTGGGCGCGGATTACGCGGATTTCGCGGAAAGGATAAGGAAAATCCGTATAATCCGCGAAATCCGCGCCTAAAAGAAAGTTATACAACTGATTAGGAAAAAGCAATGATTATATGAGAAACTTCTTTTATTATGTATGGCGGCCCTCTGCTGTCTTGCTTGCAACGATAGCAAGATAGTGACTGTTACGGTAACCAATCCGTTAGCGATGGACCGTTCCGATGAGATGGTAGAGGTGTCCATGACCGAAATCTCAAACCTTCTGAATCTGGCAGACACCGCACAGATTGTGGTTCTGAATGTCGAAGGGGAACAGGTTCCCTACCAAGTGACCTACGATGACAAATTAATCTTCCCTGCTACGGTAGCCGCCAATGCATCGGCTGCATATACCGTCCAGGCCGGTACTCCCGTCGATGTGGAGGTAAGGGCTTGTGGGCGGCAGTATCCCGAACGTCTGGACGACATGGCTGGGAGAACGACTTGGTAGGCTTCCGTGCCTACGGTCCTGCATTGCAGGCAAGGGGTGAACGCGGTTTCGGCTACGACTTGTTCACGAAGCGAGGCACTGCTGCACCGGTATTGGAAGACATGTATGCCAAGGAACTGGATGCAGACTCCTGGAAGCAGGTTAATGAATTGCGCAAGACAGACCCGAAGGCAGCCGATGAGCTGGTACGCACATTCTCCTATCATATAGACCACGGTTATGGCATGGACTGCTATGCAGTAGGTCCAACATTGGGAGCTGGAGTGTCTGCATTGATGGTGAATGATACCATTATCTATCCGTGGTGCTACAAGACGCAGGAGGTGCTGGACAACGGTCCGTTGCGCTTCACCGTGAAGCTGGAGTTCAATCCGTTGGCTGTGAAAGGGGATACTGCGGTGGTGGAAACGCGTCTGATTACGCTGGATGCCGGTTCTCATCTGAACCGTACTGCCGTTTCGTATAGCAATCTAAAGGAATCCTTGCCCATTGTTACCGGTATTGTGCTGCACGAACCGGACGGTGCTGTGGTGGCTGATGCCGCCGGTGGTATATGACGTATGTAGATCCCACTACCGGACCGGATAATGGCAAGATATTTATGGGGGCCGCTTTCCCTGCCGTTGTGAAGGAAGCCAAAACCGTGCTTTTCCCCGTAGAGGAGAAGAAGATGCGTAACAATGCAGACGGCCACGTACTGGCTGTCAGCGACTATGAGCCGGGTGCGACTACGTGTATTACTGGGGTTTTGCCTGGGACCGTGCGGACATCAAGACGGCTGAAGCTGGAATAGCTATATGGCGGCATTTGCACAGAAGGTACGCAATCCGATGACGGTGAGTATCCGCTAAGTTGATTTTCCTCCTTTTCCGAGGCGAAGCTTGAGAAGCTGGAGGCTTGTAACTGTCCGGGCGAATGACAAGTGTTCTCAGAATAAGCTCTTCCCCTTGTAGACAAGTTCTGCAACGTTTTTGGCCTCCAGTTTTTCCATTAGGCGCTTCCGGTAAGTCTGTATTGTATTGATGCTGAGAAATAGTAATTGGGATATTTCAGAGGTGCTCAGTCCTTGCGAGAGATAGGCGAGCACTTCTTTTTCACGTCTCGACAATTCGGGAAGTGCATGTGGTAGGGTGTTTTGTTTTTCCTTGTCCAGTTCGCTGAAAACATTGCTGAAGTATCTGGTTCCGTTTTTCAGTGTACTGATGGCGTCTCTCAATTCGCTGGTGCTGGCATTTTTTGAAACAGCTCCGTTGATGTTTAGGGTGGATAATTTGGCTATGATCCAAGGTTCTTCATGCATGGTATAGATTAAAATGCCGCATTCGGGTATCCGGCTGTGAAGGTGGGATATGAGCTGGAATCCATTCATATCCGGTAGTTCAAGGTCAATGATGCAAAGGTCGAATCTCTCTTTGAGGGTCAGTTGTTCCACGTCTTTTGCACAAGTGGCTCCTTTGCACGTCACTCCTTCGAGTTGCGAGGCCAGTGCGATGATGCCTTCAGCAACAATCGGGTGGTCATCTATTACCAGTATTCTGTATGTTTCTTTGTTTGGTTTCATTCGTTTATGTTAAGCAGTAGGGTGAAAACGTTGTTTTCTGTTGACGAGCATACATTGGCGGTAGCGTTGATGGCTCTGATACGGTCGTTTACGGTACGCAATCCTATGCCGTCATTGTTGTTTGTTGCTGTTTGTTGCTTGTTTGCATTCTTACCGTTGTCTGTAATTTGCAGGGTATATTTATTTTCATTGTCGGCACGGAGACTGATGACTATATGACTGGCTGAGGCATGTTTCACGATGTTCATGGTGAGCTCTTGTACGATGCGGTACAGCTCATAAGCGGTTTCATTGGGAAGATGGCGTGATGCGTTGTTCTCCGTTGGATGATAGCTGACCTCTATGCCGGTGTTCTCGGTCAGTTTGGCAGCATAACGGTCGAGTATCTGGTCTAGACTGAGATGCTCGAATTCGGGAGGCATCAGTTCGTGTGAGATATTCCGCACGTTGTTTCTCAGTTTGCTGACGAGTGAGGCCAGTTCCTGCTCATTCCCTTTGCCGGCAGAAGTTTCTATCTTCATTTGCAGCCCCAGCAGGTCGTTGGCTATGCGTCATGCAGTTCCTTGGCAAAATATTTGCATTCCTCTTCCAACCCTTCAATGTAACGGCGTGCCGAGTTCAGTTCGTTTTCTTGCTTTAGCAGTTCAATCTTCTTTTCGGCTATTCGTTTCTTGTGGCGGAGCGTCAACAAAGTAATTAGAGCAAGGCCGGACAGAAGGGCTACAGCAATGGAGGCTTTGAGCAGGAAGGCTTGGTGTTCCAGTTGTTCTTGTTGCAGGTGGCTATCTCCAATTCCTTTTCTTGCGTGTGATATTTCACGTTGAATTCTGCCATTTGTTGCGTCAGATTGTGCTGTGCCAGTGTATCAGTCCACATGCGGGCACTATCCATGTAGGTGTAAGCCAGTTTGGGGTTTCCCAAGGCATCGTAGCATCGTGCCATTTGTGTAAGTAGTGTTTTGGGCTCGGTACCGGTTTTCCGGTTACGCAGCCAGTGGAAGTCCTTCAAGGCGCGGGCATAGTTTTGCGGTTTGTTTCGGTGGCTGCCCTCGATTGTATGAATCCTATGGCAGCGATGGAGTTGGATGGTACCCGTTGTAGTAGTTTGTTCCCCAATTTCAAGTAGTGTCTATGGAATCGGGTTGTTCTTTTCGTTCAAAGAGTCTCAGCATGCCGGGCAGGCAGCGTATCTTCCATAGGTCTTCGTTTCCCTCTCCGTGGCAGGCAATGTTCCAGGCTTTGCGGTTGGATTTTTCAGCATCATCCAGCTTGTTCAGTTCAGCCTTTATGGTTGCCCTGATTTGCCAGGTGGTGAAAGCTACGAATGGGTCTTCGGTTCTGGCGGCATGTTCGGTGGCCATGTCGGTATACTTTTCGGCTTCGTCCAGCTGCCTGATATTGAAGTATAGGATGGACACATTGTTGCAGATGTGGGCTATCCAGCTTTCGTCCCCATATTGCAAGGCACTGTCCAGTGCTTTATTGTAATAGTAGAGTGTAGAGTCATTCATTTGGTGCTGACGGTAGAGGAGGCCCAAATCGTTGTATACGCTGATGTGCTTTTCCAAATCATCTATCTGCGGCAGGTAGGGGAGTACATTTTTTTTCATGGCAAAGGCTTCTTCTGTCTTTCCCACATAGATCAGTAGTGTGGCTTGTTCGTTCAGCAAGATGGGATACATGAAGGAGTGCTTTACGTTCCGGGTGGCAAAGGCGCTGTCGAAGCTACGTTGCGCTTCATCGTAGTGTCCTTCTTCCATGAGATTGGCTGCCCGGTTGTAGAAGTGTGCCAGCAGAGTGTCTGTCGGTATCTCTCCGGCGTGAAGCAGGATGGTGGTTAAAGAAAGGAGGAGTGATAATAGCTTAGTATGGCGTACCCTCATATCGGTATATTTTAGTGGAATTCAATCTGTGCTTAGTTGTTGCAAATATACGTCTTATTCATTTTGCTTTTTATCGGGGATGCTGAATTTTTTCTGTATGTGGCTGAAAAATCACCTTTTTCAGTGACAAGGGGTGAAAGGAAAAGTTTATTACTTTGCAAAAAAATATCAAGCTTTGTCTGGGAATGATAAATGGCCAAAAGTATCTGTCCGGGTTTGAATGGCAAAGTCTTGTTGTCGTGAGATACGGACGGCATTCCTTATACTTTTGTTATTATGGATTTTCCTTAGAGGGATGGGGATAAAACAAGATTTGTAACTTATGAAAATGTTTAAAATGATGGCTGCCTCCATGTTGGGTGTGGCGTTGTGCTTGGGATTCACTGCTTGCAGTGACGATGACGAAAATGAGAATGGTGAGGGTGGCGAAAACACCGCCACTGTGGTCAATCCTTCGCAAGTGTTTACGGGAGGGCTTCCGAAGTCGGTTTCGGGCATGGCGATTTCTCACAATGAAGAAGGGCTGGTGACGAACATTACAACTGAGGATGGGGATAAAGCCGTCTTTGAGTACTTTCCCGCTACTACAAAGGCAGATGTTGCAAAGGACCGAGCAAGAATCACCGTGACGGATGAAGAGGGCGATGTTACAGAACTGAACTTGCAGCTCAACAGCGATGGTTATGTGGAATTTTGCAACTCAATAGACCACGCTGGTACTCCCGATGCCGATGAGTTTACTTGGGAGATGGAATACGACACTGAAGGCCATCTGGTTGTAATGAAACGCTCTGAAAGCGATGGTGAAATAACGAACATCACCTATAAGGATGGAGATCGTGGTGAAGACTTC
>ENA-OQDF01000765-OQDF01000765.1-human-gut-metagenome-genome-assembly--contig:-NODE-765-length-13377-cov-1.667774_pt1 | contig 13377 bp, 19 predicted proteins | sample MGYA00242769_ERZ504597 | MGnify/ENA primary metagenome ERZ504597 (study PRJEB26092, sample SAMD00036305) | human gut metagenome | host: Homo sapiens | study: EMG produced TPA metagenomics assembly of...
TCTTTCTGTCATTCATCATTTTACTTGCAGGCATGTCATCCGTCAGCGCACAGAGCGAGATGCCTGCCGATACGGTACGTACTGCAGTACATGGCGAAGCGTCTCCCGAAGCATGTCTCCGTCTGAAAAGGAGCTTCTGCCGGGCGTGAAGAATTACGACGGCTTCCTGCTGGATATGGGGCTGATGAATCTGTCTGCCCCCACTCTTCCCAAATTCACTTTGGAGATACCGGATGCCAGCAAGGACTACAGCCGCATCTTCCGGTTGAACCGAACGTGACTTATTCACAAGGCCTTTCGAACATATTCTCACTCAGCAACTCCCGGTATTTCAGTTCGAATCCCTTCGGACTGACGGGCTTCTGGGGCTCTACTGACAACCTGCAAATGGGAAGTTTCACTTTGAAGAACGGCATGCGCATCCATACGTACGGCGAATATGACAAGGACGGCTGGAAAGTGCCCAACTTCCGCACTGCCTTGGGAAAAGAACAATTTCAAAGGGGCGTTCGAGCTGAAATCAGCCAACGGAGCCTTTGGCATACGCATCGAGGTGCAGCAAGGCAGGCATGTGCCTATTGATGCCCACACCATTTAACAACCAAAGTCAATGGCAAGAAAGAAAATACTGGTGATAGGTGCCAACGGTTTTACCGGCAGGCGCATCCTGGATGATTTGTCCCGCAACTTGTCTTATCAGACAACGGGCTGTTCCCTGCACGACGACATCTGTCCCCATTCGGGCAACTATCGCTTTATCCGCACGGATATATGCAACCGCCAGGCGGTGGAAAAGCTTTTCCAGGAAGTACAGCCGGATGTTGTAATCAATACCTCCGCCCTCTCCGTCCCCGATTATTGCGAAACGCACCATGCAGAAGCGGATGCCGTCAACATCACTGCCGTAGAGCATCTGGCAGAATGCTGTGAGGCGGGAGGCAGCCGTTTTATCCATCTTTCCACCGACTTCGTTTTCGGTGGTGATACGGACCGACCCTATACGGAGGAGGATATTCCCGCTCCCGTTAATTATTACGGCTACACCAAACTGGAAGGTGAGAAACGTATCGCTGCCGTTTGCAAGGATTATGCCATCGTGCGTGTAGTGGTGGTGTACGGTGCCTCCCTGCCCGGACAGCATGGCAATGTGCTCCAACTGGTGGCAAACAGATTAAGGAACAATGAGGAAGTGTTCGTCGTGTCCGACCAATGGCGTACGCCACCTTCGTGGGAGACGTGTCGCAAGGAGTGGAGAAGCTGATAAATCACCCGCAAAACGGCATCTACCACCTCTGTGGCAGCGAGTGCCTGACCATTGCAGACATCGCTTATCGGGTAGCGGACGTATTGGGACTGAATCGCTCGCTCATCCGTCCCGTCACTACGAAGGAGATGAATGAAAAGACGCCACGTCCCCGTTTCAGCGGGCTGAGTATAGAAAAGGCACGCCGGGAACTGGGATATCGACCGCATACGCTGAAGGAAGGAATAAAGCTGATGTTCGGATAGTAAATAATGCAAGTTCGGATGGCAGCAGATTCGACTACAGCAACTCCGGCTCTGCCAGTCCTTTCTCTTTGCGATACACACGTACCATCTCCAGAATCACATCTCCATATTTCTCCACCCCTTTCTTTCCGAAATACGGAATGCGTACAAGCATGGCCTTATCCGAAGGAAGCAGATTGCTGATACCCAGAATTGCCTTCTGCTGAATGACGTATATACGGGCAACCCTAATGCGGAAGCTTCTGCATTGCGCCATGCCACCAAGCGGTTGTAAGTTCCGGATGCAACACATCGTGGGTACTTCAACAGCCGCAGCATCGCGTTTCCGCTCACGCGGACGTTTCTCTTTATCAGCCTGCTTACTGCTTCCCTGCCCTTCTTTGGCAGCAGCACTTCTCCCTTTGCCTTTACCCTTCTGCGAAGCCGAATCGTCAATGGAAAGCAGTGCTTCTGCTTCAAGTATCCTGCCACATGGAAACCATTCTCCAGTACATAATCCAGCAAATCAGTCTTCAAGTCAAACATTGCCTCCAGTTCCTCCATGGCATCCCGGAGCTTCTTCTTCAACTCTTTATTGTCGGAAGTTACCGTACTCGCCATCACCGCATCCAGCGGTTGCAACTGCTCTTGAAAATAAGTGGCGGCAGAGTGTATGCGCCCCTGCAAAGTCGGGTCGGCTGCATAGTCCTGCGCAGTATCAATCAGACGGGTATACTGGATACCGAACTTCTGGGCCACTTTCGTCACTTTGTCGTGAAAACGTTCCACTTCCTCCTTGCAGGCTGCGAGTTGCTTGGGAAAGAGCTTGTACAAGTGCTCGTCTATCAGCCGCACATACCGCCGCAAAGCCTGCTCCATGGCTGGAAATCGAACAAGCCCGACAGCAGTTCCAGGAAATAGGTCTGCTGCAAGGAACGGAAGCGTTTCTCATCCGGCTCGTTTCTCCGTGCCTCCATCGTGAAGGTTTCCACTGCATTGTCATTGATTATGGCTCTTGCAGAAAGCGGGGCACTGAGCACCACTCCCTCCAATGTCTTGCAGCGGCTCAGGGCCACATACGTCTGCCCATGCGCAAAGGAGGCGCTGGCATCAATCACGGCACGTTCAAACGTCAGTCCCTGGCTTTTGTGGATGGTAATTGCCCAAGCCAGTTTCAACGGATACTGCCGGAATGTCCCTTCAATATCTTCTGTAATCTCCTTGGTTTCCTCATCAAGCACATACTTGGCATTCGTCCACTCTTCCTCCTGAAGTAAGAAGGTAGCGTCGCTTCCCTTGCTGCGCACTTCAATTCCATCTGCCGACACGGCTGTCACCTCTCCAATCATGCCATTGTAGTAACGGTGTTCGCCGGAGGTGTCGTTCTTCACAAACATTACCTGGGCACCGCGTTTCAGTTCCAGCACCTCATCCGTAGGATAGGAATATTCGGGAAACTTTCCGTCAATCTTGGCGCGAAAGGCATACGAGCGTCCCGGAAGTTGTTCCAGCTCATGGTCATTAATCCGTTGGGCCTGATAATTGTGGGTCACCAGGCGGATGTATCCTTCTTCTTTATCAGGTACGAAATTGGGAATATACCGGCGGTTCAAGGCTTCCAGCACTTGTCCGTCACAACGGTTTTCGCGAATGCGGTTCAGTAATTCAAGAAAAGTCCCATCGTTCTGCCGATAGACTTTCTTTAGCTCTATGGTGCAATATTCCGTCTGCTTCAAGGCCTGGCTGGAAAAGAAATAGGGCGTGTCATAGTATTTGCGCAGCATCTGCCACTCATCGTCTTTCACTACGGGAGCAAGCTGCTGAAGGTCGCCAATCATCAGCAACTGCACGCCGCCAAAAGGTTTGTTCCGGTCGCGGAACGCCTCAAGACGGCATCCACCGAATCGAGCAAGTCGGCACGGACCATACTGATTTCATCGATGACCAATAAATCTATACTGCGTATAATGTTGATTTTCTCTTTCCCGTAACGGAAACGGTAAGATGCTTTGCCATCCGCGCTGAATGAGCTTTCGGGCACATAAGGAGCGAAAGGTACTTGAAAAAAGGAGTGGATGGTGACACCGCCTGCATTGATAGCGGCAATTCCCGTCGGCGCAAGTACAATCATCCGTTTCGGACTCTCTGCCTTCAGTCTTCGCAGGAAGTTGTCTTACCGGTACCTGCCTTGCCGGTCAAAAAAAGATGAGTGCCTGTGTTTTCAATGAATTGCCATGCAAGCGCTATTTCGGGATTATTCTCCATGGATATGTTTATTATTCAACCAATCCGCTCTCTCTCAGAATGATACGGATTTCATCAGTAGCCATATATGATAATAGGACAAAGATAGCGGTTATTTCGTTATCCTTGTCCTATTATTCCATTTATTTGTACCCATCCTGAGAAAGCCCTTTACGGGGCAATCCGGACTATTTCAAGCTACCGCCGATAATATCGAGCAGCTCATTCGTAATGGCCTGCTGACGGCTCTTGTTATACTGTTTCGTCAAATCCTGAATCAGCTCATTGGCATTGTCTGTCGCCGTCTGCATGGCAAGCATACGGGCAGCATGTTCCGAAGTATTGGAATCGAGAAGCACGGTAAATATCTTCTGACTCAACACTTTTGGCAGAAGTTCCGCTATCAACTCGCCGACGGAAGGTTCCACAATGTAATCATTATTGAAACTGCGGGCATCTTCCGGTACATCTTCTGCCGCCTCCTGCGCCACTTGCGTCAGGTCAATGGGCAGATAATTCTCGCGAAGCAGCACCTGCGAACCCATCGATTGAAGTGGTGGTAAATCAGCTCCACATGGTCAATTTGCTTTTCCACAAACTCATGCATCAGCTTCTCCGCCAGCTCATACGCTTCAACGTACGAAGGCTTGTCTGCCATCACTGATAGCTGCCTTGCGGCACATATCCCATTTTCTTGACAGCTTCCTCCACCTTTCTCCCAACGGATATATCAGAATATTCTCCTTGCCCAGCGACTGGTAACCTTCCAAAGTCCGTTCCAGCATCTTCGCCACATTCGAGTTGAATGCACCGCACAAGGAACTATTGGACGAAAACGCCACGACCGCTACCCTCGTCACGGGCCTTTTCTCGGTATAGGGCGACTCGAAGGAAGCATCCGTACGCAGAAAGTTCGTCAGAATCTCATTCAGCTTCCGTTGATAAGGCAGCATATTCTCAATCCGCCCCTGCGCCTTGTGCAGTTTGGCAGATGCCACCATCTTCATCGCCGATGTTATCTGGCGTGTACTCTTGACGGAGCTTATTCTATTTTTTACCTCTTTCAGTGAAGCCATATATCTATTTACGATTTACAATGTACAATGTACAATTTGCCATGCGGGTTATGGCGCAGCTAAATTGTAAATTGTAAATTGTCTAATTGTACATTACATGAATTGCCTTGCAACCGCCTCTGCCGTCTCCTCAATCTTTTTGCAGACATCGTCGTTGATGACACCTGTCTTTAAAACGTCGAGTACCTCCATGCGATAGTTCATCTCAAGAGACTCAAGGAAGTTGCGTTCAAACTCGCTGACCTTGTCCAAAGGAATATCCCTCAACAAGCCGTGTGTGCCGCAATAAAGAATGGCAATCTGCTTTTCTACCGGCATCGGACTGTATTGGGGCTGTACCAGCAGGCGCGTATTCTTCTGTCCCTTGTCGATGGTCAATGCCGTCACGGGGTCCATATCACCACTGAACTTGGTAAATGCTTCCAGCTCACGGTACTGTGCCTGGTCAATCTTCAATGTACCTGCCACCTTCTTCATCGCCTTGACTTGGGCATTGCCACCCACACGGCTCACGGAGATACCCACGTCAATGGCCGGACGGTTACCCTGGTTGAAGAGATTCGTATCAAGGAATATCTGCCCGTCAGTGATTGAAATCACATTCGTTGGGATATAGGCGGACACGTCTCCTGCCTGAGTTTCGATAATGGGCAATGCAGTCAGCGAACCACCACCTTTCACCTTGCCTTTCAGACTATCCGGCAGGTCGTTCATCTCGCGTGCCACTTCCTCCTGCTGATAATCTTCGCTGCACGTTCCAGCAAACGGGAGTGCAGATAGAAGATATCACCCGGATAGGCCTCACGTCCTGACGGACGGCGCAGAATCAGAGACACTTCACGATAGGCCACCGCCTGCTTGGACAAGTCGTCATAGACCACCAGCGCATGACGGCCGGTATCACGGAAATACTCTCCGATGGCAGCCCCTGCAAAGGGAGCGTAATACTGCAATGCAGCCGGGTCTCCCGCCGTAGCAGCCACCACAATGGTATAGTCCATCGCACCGTATTGGTGCAGGGTATTCACAATAGAAGCTACGGTAGAACCTTTCTGGCCAATGGCTACATAAATGCAATATACCGGATCACCTGCTTCAAAATTGGCACGCTGGTTGATGATGGTATCGATGGCAATGGCTGTCTTACCGGTCTGGCGGTCACCGATAATCAGCTCACGCTGTCCGCGACCAATAGGTATCATGGCGTCCACAGCTTCAGACCGGTCTGAAGCGGCTGATTCACCGGCTGGCGGAAGATGACTCCCGGTGCCTTACGTTCCAACGGCATTTCATAAGTTCTCCGCCTATCAGTCCTTTGCCATCAAGCGGCGCACCCAGAGGTCTATTACACGGCCCAGCATACCCTCTCCCACCATGATGGAAGCAATACGCTTGGTACGCTTTACAATGAAGCCTTCCTTGATTTTATCCGTAGGGCCAAGCAACACAGCACCCACATTATCCTCTTCGAGGTTCATCACAATGGCCTTGATGCCGTTGTCGAACTCCAACAACTCGTTGGCTTCGGCATTGCGCAACCCATAGATACGGGCTACACCGTCACTGACTTGCAGTACCGTGCCAATCTCGTCCAACTGTACGCGAGTGTCAATCCCTTCCAGTTGCTTGCGGAGAATATCGGAGACTTCGCTTACTTTTATATTTTCAGACAACATCTTAGTATTTACTATTTTACGATTTACTATTTACTATTTGAAAGAACCCGAATCATATACCGTTTGACCTCTACAACTTACGCATCACAAGACTATTAAATAGTAAATTGTAAATTGTCAAATTGTAAATCATACGATCCTTCTATTCTTATCAATAAACTGCTGTTTCACTTTCTTAAGCTGCGTAGCAATACTGGCATCCAGACGGAAGTCGTTGATGTCGAAGATAAAACCACCTTCAATGGAGGGATCCACTTCAGTCTGCAGCTCCATGCTGGCATGCAGCAGGGCGGAAGCACTGTTATGGATACGCTCCCGCACTTCCTGGCTGACGGGAACGGCTGTTATCAGCTTTCCTACACCGATATGCTTGTCTTTCCGGTACAAATCCAGAAAACTCAGGCAGATGTACTGGAGAAAGTTTTCCCGCCGGTTCTTCAACACCAAGGTCATGAAACGTGCAAACTCACGGCCCGCAGGAGCATCCCCCACAGCAGCGGTACAGATAAGTGCGAACTTCTCACGTATCGTCAGGATGGGGTTTTCCAATGCCATGCACAAATCCGGATGTTTCCTGAAGCTACGGGCAAGCATACAAAACTCCTTGTACAGAGTATCTTCTACCCCCATGCTCTTGGCATATTCCATCAATGCTTTCGCATAACGCATCGAAACGATTCCTATATCCATTTCTTTGAGAATTAATTGTTTCTACTTGCGGCCAGCACTTCATCCAACATCCGGTCTATCATCTCCATCTGTTCATGTTTCTCGTCCAGATTCTTGCGGATAATTTTCTCGGCTATATCTACGGACAAGACTGCCACCTGGCGGCGAATATCGCGGATGGCCTCTTCCTTCTCTTGCTGTATCTGCTTTTTAACTTCGTCCAGCTCCTTCTGCGCAGCGGCTTCCGCCTGCTTGCGTGCTTCGACGATAATCTTGTCACGCTCATGCATCGCCTCCCGCAGAATGCGTCCTTGTTCTTTGTTGGCAGCAGCAATCAACGCTTCACTCTCCTCTTTCAGTTTGGAGAGCTGGGCATTTGCTTCGCGTGCCACTTCCAAAGACTGGTCGATGTAGTCTTGCGACCTTCCACCATCTTGGTGATAACAGGAAAACCGTACTTGGCAAGCACCACAAACACCACACCGAATGAAAGAAGCATCCAGAACAGCAGACCACTATCGGGTAATAACAATGACATAATTTATTTACGATTTGACAATTACGATTACAATTTGGCTGCGCGGTGATGCTGCACGGACAAATTGTAAATGGTAAATGGTAGATTGTACATTATAAAAAGAACACCAATAAACACACAACTACTGCCAACAAAGCAACACCTTCAATCAAGGCAGCGGCAATAATCATGTTCATACGGATATCTCCGGATGCTTCCGGCTGACGGGCAATGGCTCCATGCAGAACCGCCGATTTTACCGATACCTACACCAGCACCAATAACAGCCAGACCAGCACCAATGGCTGCACCCAGTTTACTAACTCCCACACCTGCCGCAGCAGCTTGCAATAATACAGATAGTAACATAACTTTCAGTTTTTAAATGGTTATTTTTATTAATATTTATATTCCCAATAATCGTATCATTTCACCGTCTTCTCCTTATGCTCTTCCTGCGCCAGACCGATGAACACGGCTGACAGCATGGTGAACACATATGCCTGGATAAAGGCAACCAACAATTCAAGTGCATTCATAAAGATATTGAACAGCACCGAGCCACGGTAAGCGTTCCGTTCAAAGCAGGTCCCATACTGGCCGAGATGAATATCAGGCAGGTAAGCACCAGCATTGCCATGTGTCCTGCCAGCATATTGGCAAAAAGACGTATCATCAAAGCAAACGGTTTGGTAAAAATACCGAAGAACTCGATAAACGGCATCATGGGGACCGGCACCTTCAGCCACCAGGCACATCCGGCCAGAAGATATCTTTCCAATAGGTCTTGGTTCCAAAGATATTCACGGCCAAGAAAGTGCAGATGGCCAATACCATCGTAATGGCTATATTTCCCGTCACGTTGGCCCCTCCGGGAAAGAAAGGAATCAGCCCCATAATGTTATTGATGAAAATAAAGAAGAAGGCCGTCAGCAAGTAAGGTGCGAATTTACGGTACTTCGGACCGACACAGCTCTTTATAATATCATCGTTCACCATCATGATAAACATCTCCATAAACCGATGAAACCACCGGGAGCGGCACTTCCCTGCGGGTGCTTGCGATACCAGTGCGCCACACTTAAAATGATGACAAGCAGCAATGCACTGTTGATGAGCAAAGCCAGTGTCACCTTCGTGATGGAGATATCCAACGGGCGTATTTCGTTTCCGGTGGCATCATGCTCCACCAGCTTGCCTTCGTACTTGCTTCCTGCGGGAGCGATGGAAAAGCCTTCATAACTTCCACCGTTCTCCTCCAGACGTGAGGATAGAAAGACATGCCATCCGGTGGTAGAGCTATGCACTATTACCGGCAAGGGAATCGTAACGTGAGTTTCGCCCCACGTCGTGATGTGCCATTCGTAAGAATCGCCGATATGCCCGAAGACAATCTCCTTCACGTCCACCGTATTCTCAGCCGCACCGTGGCGGGTAGCAACATGCCAAATGCCAACAGAACTACAGTCAGTATGTTACGCAATCTTTTCATTGTTACTTTTCTTTTTTCTGTTTCTTGTTCGCCTCGAAAGTGAAGAAGAACCAGGAATCATAAATCAAATATATCAGATAGTTGGCTATAAACGTCAACAGAAACGCCCTGGCTTCCTCACGTACTGCAACGCAATAAACCAGCATCACAATCATGGAAACCAGCATTCTCATCACACGCATCAGAGATAAATCTGCAACATTCGTCCCGGCATCCGGTGACGGCAGCTTTCGGTCATATTAATCATGAATATTCCGAAAACAAAGAAGAAAAGCGGAATCAGCGGATAACCGCCGAAATAGTGATGCGGATTTATCGAAAAGTACGTCCATCCGCCTACAATTCCTATCAATACCGTCAAGAGCGCTGTATGCAATAAGTAGTTTCTCTTAGTAATAGTCACGCCAACAACCTTTAATCTTCAATTTCTTATTTTTAATTGCCTATTGCTGTTCTATACAGACGGCAACCCTTCCGTTACTCATCTCTACGAATCCGCTTTGAATATCCAGCTCATGTTCCTCACCGTCCGTTGCGTAAACCAATGTCCCCGTTCCCAACGATGACACAATCGGTGCATGCTGCGGCAGGATAGAAAAAGAGCCATAGTGCCCGGCAATGTAACACTTTCCACTTCCCCGTTGAAGAGTTCCTTCTCCGGTGAAACAATATTCAAATGCAACTTCTTCATTATCAAAGCTCCCAGAGTTTTAATTTTTAATCGTTTTTTCCCCTGCCTGTTCCAGTAGTTTCTTACCCTTCTCAATAGCTTCTTCAATGGTTCCCACATTCAAGAAAGCTGGTTCGGGCAGGTAGTCCACCTCTCCGTCAAGAATCATCTTGAAGCCTTTGATAGTATCCTCAATGGAAACCATTGTACCGGGGACACCCGTAAACTGCTCGGCAACGGCGAACGGCTGTGAAAGGAAGCGCTGCACACGACGCGCACGGTTCACCAACGTACGGTCGGCATCAGAGAGCTCCTCCATACCGAGGATGGAGATAATGTCTTGCAATTCCTTGTTGCGCTGCAATATTTGTTTCACACGTTGTGCCACTTCGTAGTGTTCCACCCCCACGATGTGTGGGTCAAGAATGCGTGAAGTGGATTCCAACGGGTCTACAGCAGGATAAATACCAAGTTCGGTAATCTTACGGCTCAACACCGTGGTGGCATCGAGGTGGGTAAATGTTGTAGCAGGCGCCGGATCAGTCAAGTCATCGGCAGGCACATATACAGCCTGCACGGAAGTGATGGAACCATTTCTCGTAGAGGTAATACGCTCCTGCATGGCACCCATTTCCGTTGCCAGTGTCGGCTGATAACCCACGGCAGAAGGCATACGGCCCAGCAAGGCCGAAACCTCGGAACCGGCTTGGGTGAAACGGAAGATATTATCAATGAAGAACAGAATGTCACGCGGACCGTCCGTCTCCGCTCCCATGTCACGGAAGGACTCGGCTACCGTCAACCCTGACAATGCCACGGACTGACGCGCACCGGGAGGTTCGTTCATCTGACCGAATATCAAAGACACTTGTGATTTGGCCACTTCGTCATAATCTACTTTGGACAAATCCCAATGGCCTTCCTCCATGCTCTTCTTGAATTCTTCTCCGTAACGGATAACACCGGATTCAATCATTTCTCTCAGCAGGTCGTTGCCTTCACGTGTACGTTCTCCTACACCGGCAAACACAGAGAAGCCGTGCTGCTTCTTCGCAATATTATTGATGAGCTCCTGGATAAGCACTGTCTTGCCTACACCGGCGCCACCAAACAGACCGATTTACCGCCCTTGCTATAGGGTTCCAGCAAGTCGATAACCTTGATGCCTGTATAAAGTACCTCTTGTACGGTAGTCAAATCTTCAAACTTAGGGGGTTCGCGATGGATGGGATAAGCACCGGTACGGTCCAGTTCCTTCATGCCGTCGATAGAGTCGCCCACTACGTTCATCAGGCGGCCTTTGATTTGTGTACCTATCGGCATGGTGATGGGGCCTCCCAGCGGATGCACTTTCATACCTCTCTGCAGGCCGTCCGTACTGTCCATAGCAACAGTACGCACCGTGTTTTCACCAATGTGTTGCTGTACCTCTACAATCAGTCTTTTTCCGTTCGACCTTTTTATTTCCAGTGCGTCGTGAATACTCGGCAACATCATCTCTGCCTCCGTTCCTTCGAAATAGACGTCTACTACAGGTCCGATTACCTGTGAGATATGTCCAACAATCTGTGACATAAGCAATCTTTTTTATTCTATATTTCCTTAATTATTTTTCCCAATACTAAGTTGTAAGTCGCGTGTATCCTCTAAAACAAATCAGCCAAGTCGCGTCTTTCGTCAGCTATATAAGTACTCGTACCTATTAACGTTTGTCAGCAACGGTTTGTTCATCCCAATAGTTACATAACAACAACGCAAATGTATAAACAATTTGCATGTAGTTGTTTACCGTGTATAGCATTTTTTGAACAAAAAATACTATTTTGAACGATTAATACTACAATTGGAACAAATTGCTACAGACATGATAACGTCAGTTAACAATTGGCAAGAAAAGGAATTGCCCACCCATCTTATGAAAAACCACAGAATTGGCAATAAAGATTCCGTATATAATATACAAAAAAATAAGCCTTGTCTCTCGACAAGGATTATTCACAACACAAACACAAAATAAAACACGACAAAACTACTATGCAATCTTACCTGTCTATGCCGGGGAGGCATACGTACTAGTTACGGATATTCACATATACATAAACAGCTTCAGGCTGATTTGCACATTATAAACAAATGCGGGGAGGCATTTGTTTATTGCTTATTTGTTAAAAAACACAAATTCAAAGTTTGTCATTGAATACCTCGTTCACGAAGCTTCAACTGCCATTTCCATGCAGAAAGTAAAGTATCTTCAATACTTGTTTCTGCCTTCCAACCCAGTTCATTGTTTGCCAATTCCGGGTTTGCCCATACCTTCTCAATATCACCGGCACGCCGACCTACTATCTGATAGTTCAGTTTTACACCGGTAGCCTTTTCGAAAGCATTAATCAGTTCCAATACGGAAAGTCCACGACCCGTACCGATATTGAATACTTCCACTTTCTCCTTCTGCTTGTTCTCCAAGATACGGCGGATAGCCACTACGTGTGCTTTGGCCAAATCGACTACATTGATGAAGTCGCGGATACAAGAACCGTCGGGAGTATCATAATCGTCACCAAACACGCTCAGTTTCTCACGGATGCCGATAGCGGTCTGGGTAAGATAAGGAATCAAGTTCTGCGGTACACCGTTAGGCAATTCTCCCAGCAATGCTGTGGGGTGTGCACCTATCGGGTTGAAGTAACGCAACAAGATGGCGTTTATCGGAGCACCGGAAGCAACCGTATCACGTACAATCTCTTCATTGATTTGCTTCGTGTTTCCATACGGAGACTCAGCTTTCTTGATAGGTGCCTTTTCCGTTACCGGAAGCTCGTCCGGCTGGCCGTAAACTGTGCAGGAAGAAGAAAATACGATACCCTCCACTCCATGCTTCGGCATCAGTTCCAGCAGGTTAATCAGTGAAACCAGGTTATTACGATAGTAAAGCAACGGTTTCTGGACAGACTCACCTACGGCCTTGCTGGCTGCAAAGTGAATGATGCTTAATGCCTTTATATTTGGTAAACACAGCGTCAAGACCGGCATAATCCAAGCAATCCAATTTCTCGAATGCAGGACGGATACCCGATACCTTCTCTATGTTATCTACAACATCTGCGCTGGAGTTTGACAAATTATCAATAATAACAACTTCATAACCTGCGTTTTGAAGTTCCACCACCGTGTGAGAACCAATGTAACCGGTTCCACCCGTAACTAAAATTTTCTCTTTCATATTAAATATAGACAATTTAGCTTTTAGGTTATCAATACGCCACAAATGTAAGGAAATAAATTAATAAAAACAGAAAAAGGGGGGATAAATTTTAGCTTATCCCCCCTTCACTTTATTTCCGGTTTTTCTTCTTTAAATCTTCACAACCCCCGAAAAGCCCATGAATGCCATTGCCAGCAGTCCGGCCGTAATCAAAGCTATCGGAGTGCCCTGCATACCTTTCGGCACACTAACCAGGCTCATTTGCTCGCGCAGGCCTGCAAACAGTGTCAGTGCCAAGCCGAAACCAAGTGCCGTGGAGAATGCATAAACCACTCCCGTC
>ENA-OQDF01000766-OQDF01000766.1-human-gut-metagenome-genome-assembly--contig:-NODE-766-length-13357-cov-1.727135_pt1 | contig 13357 bp, 14 predicted proteins | sample MGYA00242769_ERZ504597 | MGnify/ENA primary metagenome ERZ504597 (study PRJEB26092, sample SAMD00036305) | human gut metagenome | host: Homo sapiens | study: EMG produced TPA metagenomics assembly of...
CCTGCACTTCGGTTCCTCATCAATCAGGCACGGGGCATCGTCACCGACTCGGGCAACATTGCCGAAGAAGCCACCTTCCTTGACGTCCCCTGCATCACCCTCAACACCTACGCCGAGCATCCCGAAACCTGGCGTATCGGTACCAACGAGCTGGTCGGCGAAAACTCCTTCGCCCTCTCCGCCTCGCTCGACAAGCTGCTGCACGGAGAATGGAAGCACGCCATCCTACCCGACCGCTGGGACGGACGGACGGCGGAACGCATCGTACAGACACTACTGAACGGCAACAATTCATAATCCTCCATAAATTCTATCCCAAGCTTGCAAACGTCTATCCCAAACCTACGGACGCTTATCCCAAGCTTGGGTCTTTCTATCCCAAGGCTTGGGATAGAGCTTTCTCCATACATTGCGCAACTTTATCCTTTATATCCGGCAACTTCTCTACAAGGATTCCGTACATTTTTTATCTGTATCCAGCAAACAAGACATACGACTTTCACGTTCATTTAACCATATCTCCCGTTTCTTTAGTCTATATTTGCTTCTTGATTAACCTTAATTTGTTAACTTTGTGCCCGAATTATCTGTAACTTATGAAGCAAAGATATATAATTTATGCCCTTTTCCTGCTGTCACTGTTTGTCTCCATCAGCGCATCCGCCCAAATTAAGGGTGTCATCACAGACTCTCTCACGAACGAACCGCTGATGTATATCACCGTACAGTATGAAGGGAAAGGTGTAGGCGGCATCTCCAACGCAAACGGTGAATACCAGGTTGAAACCCACAAAGGCTGGGATGAGCTGACATTCTCCGCTGTAGGTTATATCACCAAGAAAGTGAAACTGAATCCCGGTACCGGGTGCTGAACGTCAAGTTGCAACCGGACGACATCATGCTCTCCGAGGTCGTCGTGAAACCCAAGAAGGAGAAATATTCCCGCAAGAACAACCCCGCCGTGGAGTTTATGAAGAAGGTCATCGAGAACAAGAAGGCCTTGAAACTGGAAGAGAACGACTACTATCAGTATCAGAAATATGAAAAGATGAAGATGTCGCTCAACGACGTTACCCCCGACAAAATGGAGAAAGGTATTTACAAGAAATTCTCCTTCTTCAAAGACCAGGTGGAGGTATCGCCCAAGACCAACAAGATGATTCTACCCATCTCCATCAAGGAGACGGCGAGCAAGACCATTTTCCGTAAAAGCCCCAAGAGCGAAAAGACCATCATCGAAGGCATGAACTCCACTGGTATCGAAGAGTTCTTCAACACCGGAGACATGCTGGGGACCATCCTTACGGACGTATTCTCCGACATCAACATCTACGACGACGACATCCGGCTGCTGCAACGCCGCTTCGTCAGCCCCATCGGTCGCGGAGCCATCAGCTTCTATAAGTACTATCTGATGGACACACTCATGGTGGACAAGCAGGAGTGCGTCCATCTGACTTTCGTTCCGCAGAACCCGCAGGACTTCGGTTTCACGGGGCACCTTTACGTGGTGAAGGACTCCACCTATGCCGTGAAGAAATGTACCATGAACCTACCCAAGAAGACGGGTGTCAACTTCGTGGAAAACCTCGACATCGTGCAGCAGTTCGAACAACTGCCCGACAGCAACTGGGTGTTGACCGACGACGACATGACCGTGGAACTACACTTCGTGAAAGGTATCCAAGGCCTGGAAGTGCAACGGACCACCAAATACAGCGACTATCAATCACGGAAATAGAGCCCGCCTCTTCCGTCTGAAAGGAAACGTCATCAAGGAAGCGAACATGCTTGCCAAGAGCGACGAATACTGGGCGAAAGTCCGCCAAGTACCCCTCACCAAGAAAGAGAGCACGATGGACGTATTCATGAACCGCATCGAGCAGATTCCCGGCTTCAAGTACGTTATCTTCGGGGCGAAAGCCTTGATTGAGAACTTCGTGGAGACGGGTGGCAAGAAGCATCCCAGCAAGTTCGACTTCGGTCCCATCAACACGATGATAACCAGCAACTACGTCAACGGCACGCGCTTCCGTCTGAGCGGTATGACAACAGGTAACCTTGACCCGCATTGGAGCCTGAGCGGCTACGGTGCCTACGGAACCAAGGACAAGAAATGGTTCTACTCCGGACAGGTGGCCTACTCCTTCAACAAGCGCGAATACGTATTGTGGGAGTTCCCGAAACACTATATCGCCTTCAAGTACACCTACGACGTGATGTCTCCCATGGACAAGTATCTCGCCACGGACAAGGACAACTTGTTTGTCGGCTGGAAATGGACGACGGTGGACCAGATGTCCTACATGCGCGACGCCACGCTGACTTACGAGCTGGAGACCAATACCGGCTTCTCCGTACAGGCCATGGCGCGCCATCGTAACGACCAGCCTGCCGGACAATTGCAATACTGGAAGAACAACGGAGGGACACCCGGACAATGGGACGAAAAAATACGTTGGTGCACGACATCACCACCACCGAGCTGGGTGTGACTTTGCGTTACGCTCCCGGTGAGACCTTCGTCAACACCAAGCAACGCCGCGTGCCCGTATCGTTGGATGCGCCCACCTTCACCCTCTCCCACACCGCCGGATTCAAGGGCGTGCTGGGTGGAGAGTATAACTTCAACCTGACGGAAGCCAGCATCCGCAAGCGCTTCTGGCTCGGCTCGTGGGGCAAGCTGGACGTAACGGCACGTGCCGGTGCGCAATGGAACACCGTTCCCTTCCCCCTGCTGAACCTGCCGATGGCGAACCTCTCGTACATCACGCAGAACAACGAGTCCTTCAACCTCATCAACAACATGGAGTTCCTGAACGACCGCTACGCCTCCCTCAACCTAAGCTACGACATGAACGGAAAACTCTTCAACCGCATCCCGCTCATCAAGAAGCTGAAGTGGCGCGAGATGTTCCGCATCCGTGGCTTGTGGGGCACGCTGACGGACAAGAACAACCCGTACAAGAGCAACAATCCCGACTTATTCCTCTTCCCCATGCGCGACGGTGTACCCACCAGCCACGTCATGGGCAAGACTCCCTATGTGGAAGCCAGCGTAGGTATCTACAATATCTTCAAACTGCTCCACATAGAATATGTACGTAGCTGACCTATACGGACATACCGGGAGTGAAGAAGGGCGGTATACGCTTCATGATATTAATGATATTTTAAGAGTTACATACTATGCAACCATTAGCAGAACGGCTTAGACCAAGAACATTAGATGAATATATCGGTCAGAAACATTTAGTGGGACCAGGTGCAGTGCTGCGTAAGATGATTGATGCAGGACGTATCTCTTCGTTTATCCTATGGGGTCCTCCGGGAGTGGGAAAGACAACCTTGGCGCAGATTATCGCCAACAAGCTGGAAACTCCTTTCTATACGCTCAGTGCCGTGACCAGCGGCGTGAAGGACGTGCGCGACGTGATAGAGCGCGCCAAGAGCAACCGTTTCTTCTCGCAAGCCAGTCCCATCCTCTTCATTGACGAGATACACCGCTTCAGCAAATCGCAGCAAGACTCACTGCTGGGAGCCGTGGAGCAAGGCACCGTGACGCTGATAGCGCCACCACGGAGAACCCTTCGTTCGAGGTCATCCGCCCGCTGCTGTCCCGCTGCCAGCTCTATACCTTGAAGTCACTGGAGAAGGACGACCTGCTGGAACTGCTGCAACGTGCCATCACCACAGACACCGTGCTGAAGGAACGGAAGATAGAACTGGAAGAAACCACCGCCATGCTCCGCTTCAGCGGAGGAGACGCCCGCAAGCTGCTCAACATCCTCGAACTGGTGGTAGACTCCGAAGCCGCAGACCCTGTCCTCATCACCGACGACATGGTGACCGAACGCCTGCAACAGAACCTCTTGCCTACGATAAGGACGGCGAGATGCACTACGACATCATCTCCGCCTTTATCAAATCCATTCGCGGCAGCGACCCGGATGGCGCCATCTACTGGCTGGCGCGCATGGTCGAAGGAGGTGAAGACCCTGCTTCATAGCCCGCCGCCTCGTCATCTCCGCCTCCGAAGACATCGGACTGGCCAACCCCAACGCACTGCTGCTTGCCAACGCCTGCTTCGACACGCTGATGAAAGTGGGATGGCCCGAAGGACGTATCCCACTGGCAGAAGCCACCATATACCTTGCCACCAGCCCCAAGAGCAACTCCGCCTATATGGCCATCAACAATGCCCTGGAACTGGTACGTGAAACGGGCAACCTCCCCGTCCCCCTGCACCTGCGCAACGCCCCTACCAAGCTGATGAAGCAGTTGGGCTACGGCGAGAAGTACAAGTACGCTCACGACTACCCCGCAACTTCGTCAAGCAGCAATTCCTGCCCGACGAATTGAAAGACCGCCGTATCTGGGAGCCACAACTCAACCCTGCCGAGCAGAAGCACAAGGAACGGATGCAGCAACTCTGGGGAGAGGAAAAGAAATGGTAAACTATCAATTAAAATTAAAAGTTAGAGATTAAAACTCGGATACAGAAAATCCCCACAACAAATAACTTATAACTCCATGAATATAGTAGTATTAGACGGCTATGCCGCCAACCCCGGCGACCTTTGCTGGGACGAATTGCAAGCCTTGGGCGAGTGCACCATCTACGACCGCACCGCCCCTGCGGAAGTATTGGAACGCGCCGCTGGTGCAGAAATCCTGCTGACCAACAAAACCGTGCTCACCGCTGAGCACATGACGCACTGCCCGAACTGAAATACATCGGTGTGCTGGCTACCGGATACAACATCGTAGACACCGCCGCTGCCAAAGAACGCGGCATCATTGTCACCAATATTCCCGCCTACAGCACCGACTCCGTTGCCCAGATGGTCTTTGCCCATATTCTGAACATCACCCAGCAAGTGCAACACCACTCTGAAGAGGTGCACCGAGGCCGCTGGACAGCAAGCAAGGACTTCTGCTTCTGGGACACGCCGCTCATCGAACTGCGCGAAAAAAGCTCGGAATCGTAGGCCTGGGGCACACCGGCTTCACCACCGCCCGCATCGCCATCGGCTTCGGTATGAAGGTATGTGCCTACACCTCCAAGACCAACTTCCAGCTTCCTCCCGAAATCCGCAAGATGGAGCTGGACGAGTTGTTCCGCGAATGTGACATCATCAGCCTGCACTGTCCCCTCACCGACTCCACCCGCGAGATGGTGAATGCAGAACGGCTCCGGCTGATGAAGCCCACCGCCATCCTCATCAATACCGGACGCGGCTCGCTCATCAACGAACAAGACCTTGCCAATGCACTTAACAACGGCACCATCTATGCCGCCGGCGTAGACGTACTCTCGCAGGAGCCTCCCCGTGCCGACAATCCATTGCTCTCTGCCCGTAACTGCTACATCACTCCGCACATTGCCTGGGCAAGCACGGCCGCGCGCGAACGCCTCATGCTGATTATGCTCGAAAACATCAAAGCCTACCAAGACGGCAAGCCGGTGAACGTAGTGAATAAATAACAGACATTACAGCATCTCTTCGCTGTATATCCCGGTGGAAGAGATGCTGTAACAAGCTCTGTATGGCAGGGTACCATAACAAAACAAACAAGCAAACAACATGGGAAAGTCCGCCGTAAAAGGTCTGTTCTACATCTGCCTGATAGCAGCAACATTTGTTTTGGCCACCATCACCATAGTGGCAGCCTTCTCAGGAAACGTGGCTCCGGTCGATTCCGCCATCATGCCATTACTGGGGCTGGCAGTGCCCGTACTCCTGATTGTCAATCTGATAACGGCACTCTGCTGGGCATTGGCCCATAAGCGCTGGGCACTGGTTCCGCTGGCGGCATTCTTCTGCAACTGGGGATATCTGACGTCTGTCTTCCAGCTCCACCTGCCGAAAGACAAAACCCCGGCAGGCAAGTATCTGAAGATAGCCACCTACAACATACACAATTTTGGAGGTGAGATTACCGGTTATTCCTGCAAGGAGATAGCCCGGTACATGCAGCAGGAGGGCGTGGATGTGCTGTGCTTCCAGGAGTTCGGAGACAACAGCGACTTCCCCACGGACAGCATACGGCGCATACTCTCGCATTGGTCACACGCGCTCATCCCTTCCGAAGACTCCAAGGGCGTACTGCCTATCGCCGTATTCAGCCGCTATCCATTGGCGAACCACCGTTTCATCACTTACCAGCGCAGCTCCAACTGTAGCATGATGTGCGATGTAGCGATGGATACGGATACCATACGTCTGATAAACAACCACCTGCAGACCACCAGCGTCAGCCAGAAGCGCAGGAAGTGGGAACGCGAGCTGGCCACCGACGACACCCGCCGCGAAGTCCAGGCAGCCAAAGATGCCGCAGGCACCCTGCACGAAAACTTCGTGAAACGGGCCACACAGGCTTACGTCATCAGCCACTACGCCAAGGCCAGCCCCTATCCCGTGCTGTTATGCGGTGACTTCAACTCGATACCTTCCTCCTACACCTACCACCATTTGAGGAAAACCCTCAAGACGGATTCCGCACTGCCGGAAACGGATACATGTACACCTACCGCTATGCCAAACGCATGTTGCGTATTGACTACATCTTCCACTCCCCCAGTCTGAAGGTATTGCATACTACTCTCCGGACCTGGATTTGTGCAGCGACCACAATCCAGTGATTATGGAGGTTGAAATACAATAAAGTAAAGAAAGCCCAAAACAGCAAGGGCTATCCCGGGATTTCCGGGACAGCCCTTGCCTTATCATATTCCGCCATTCAGCGGAGGTTGTCTGCATCCGGTTAGTTGAACACGTAACGGATGCCGACTTGCAACTTCCAGCATTCGCTGTAGTCTGATAGGTGTCGTAAGTCTTGGTAGGATATTCACCGTTCACCTTATACATGGAGAATACCGGAGTCAGATCAGTGACGCTCTTCACCCCTTCATACTTCAGGATTCGGTTGCTGTTGGAAACGGTGTTGGTCTTGGAGATACCCCATTGGAGTTGATAAGATTACCCACGTTCATGATGTCGAAACTCAACTGGAAGCAATGCTTGGTCTTGCCAATCTTGAATTCAAAATCCTCCAGCAGACGGAAGTCAAAGCGGTGCACCCACGGAGCACGGGCAGCATAAGCCTCGGCATACTGTCCTTTGTGATTCTTCAGGTACGAATCCTGCTCTACGAATTTCCAGAAAGCAACGCGGTCTTCCTCTGTCTTGAAGTTGATTTCACTATCGTCCTCGGAATGTACATCAGGTCGTTGTTGATGCCGTCACCATTCATGTCATTGGTGTAGCAGAAGCTGTAACCGCCGGAAGAATAACCGGAATAGAACAGATTCAGGTGTGTGCCGCGAAGCAGGCCTTTGTGTCTGAAGGGAATGTAGTAGCCCACGGAAGCAATCACCTTGTCGGGAACCACATACTGTGAACGTTGTGCATCCACATAATTGGAACCGTCAATCGTGTTCAGTCCCTGCCAGGTAGAGATGGGGTCGCTGCCCGGAAGACCGGAAACTTCTTTGGACTCCGTGTGCGTATAGGCCAGCATCAGCATCAGGTCGTCCAACGGCTGGGCATTCACCGTGATGTTTGCCGTATAGCCGTAGCCTTTGGATGTATTGTCGAGCACCACGGCATTCTTGCCATTGTAATGCACGAAGTCGCCTGCATATTTCACATTCTTATCGGGGTTGTCATAAAGAGAATAAGAGTACACCATGCGGTTATCCGCACCATTGAAACGTTGCATACCTGTATGCAGCAGTTCCGTAGTTGTCACCTCTTTTCCATCAGCGCCCTTGACGGTGGTCAGCTTATTGTATTTCCATTCGTCGGGGTTCTTGATATTGATATTGTTGATGGTAACGGCATTCACATTCTTTGTAAACATGAACTCTCCCGTCACGGTCAAGGGGAAAGATACGGGTACCTGATAATCCACTGCAATAGACGACTTCCACACCTGTGGCATCTTGAAGTCCTTGGCCACACCCGAAATCTTACTCCCCGCCACGTGTTTCTCAATCGTGGTGGGAGGTTGAACTTGTCGATTATCTGGTTCATGTCCGTAATCATGCCACCTGCCAACTGATCCAGACGGGAATCGTGGCCCACCACTTTTCCATTGTCATATTGGGTCTTAAAGGTAACGGAGTTCTGTACCATAGAAGCATTGGTCGGCATATTGGTGAAGAAAACCAACGGCAGACGTCCCGTAAACACACCCGTACCTCCACGTACTTTCAGCGACTTGTCCTTGAACACATCCCAAACGAAACCTACACGGGGAGAAATCTGCCATCTGGAATCCGGCCACTTACCGGTGTCGATGTGCTGCCCGTCGAAGTCAAGCTCATAGATGGCATCGTTTCTCTGGAGGTCGTCGTTGTCGAACATCAAGTTGTCGAAACGGATACCGTAGGTCAGTTTCAGACTGTTGCCGAGATTCCATTCATCTTGGGCATAGAAGCCAAGCTGGTTGAAGGTAACCTGGGCATTGGGGTTAGCCACGCCGTTGAAACCATAAGTCAAAGCGAATGATTCGGGAGCTGCGCCACTCAGGAAATCTTCCAGACTGTTGTAGCGATAGTATCCCGTACCGTTACGCATATAGGCGTTATTGGCAAACTGGTGCTCGTAGCTAAGGCCTGCCGTCAGCTTGTGGTTACCGGTGAAGAAAGTGAAGTTATCGGTAATGTTCGTAATCTTGTTCTTCACACCATTGTTGTAAGTGAACAGCTCGTAACCGGCGCTCATATACGGTTCCAGAATCTGGTTTCCATTCTCGTCCTTGCCTGCCATGATGTCAATGAAGGGGAAAGGAGAAGAATTGGTGCCGCGCATGTCCTCAATATTGGTGTAGGTAAACAGCAACTGATTGGAAATCTTATCGGTGAAACGACTATTCAAATCTGCCGCCCAAGACTGCACCTTGTTGTCCATAGAATACATGCTGTTGGCAAACGCCATAGACTGCGTACCTACGCGGTAAGTATTGTTCAAACGATATCCCGTATCGGAAGAGTTACCGTTCGGGGCATTCCAAGCCGTATTCTTCGTATTGTTGTAGCGGAGACTCAAGCGATGGCGGTCCGTGATGTTCCAGTCGATGCGGGCCAGCAGCTTGGTGTTCTCCTCGTCGGCAGGGAAATTGGTGTAGGAGCCTGCATCATAGCCGTATTTGTCCTTCAGATGGTTGTACACCTTCTCCATGTCCGACTTCAGTGTACGGGACACCATACCTTTCGCATCTTCGCCGTCCTCGCGCGCGCGATACTTTATAACCTCTCCCGGAGTCTTCTCTTTTCGTAGTTCACAAAGAAGAACAACTTGTTCTTGATGATGGGACCACCCAGCGTAAAGCCGTAGGTGGTCTTGGACTCATCGGAACGTGCTCCCAGATCCTCGCCGTTGATGCGGTTACCACGCATGTCCTGGTTGCGGTAATAGGTATAGGCAGTACCTCTGAATGTGTTCGTACCGCTCTTGGTGATGGCATTGATGCCACCGCCGATGAAGTTCGTCTGGCGTACGTCGAACGGGGCGACAACTACCTGCACTTCTTCGATGCATCCATCGAGATGGGATTGCCGCCGCCGGGAAGGTTGGAACTCAGTCCAAAGTTGTTGTTGAAGTTGGCACCGTCGATGGTGAAGTTCGTGGAACGTCCGTCACCTCCGGCAAAGCTCATGCCATTGGCGTAGGGAGAAAGGCGGGCGATGTCGCTGATACTACGGTTCACGGTAGGGAGCTGCGTTATCTGTGCAGAAGAGATGTTGGTAGTGGCACCTGTCTTTTCGGCGGTGAACTTGGTCTTGGCCGCCGTCACAATCACTTCGTTCAGCAGCTCAGAAGATTCGCTCATCTCTACGTTCAGGTTATACACCTCGCCCAGTTGGAGAGTGATGTCCTTATAAATAACTGTCTGATAGCCGATATAGGAAATCTCCACCCGATAGGGACCACCGGTGCGCATACCCTGGATGGAATAGCGTCCATCGACATTGGTCACAGTTCCGTAGCGCGAACCGGAAGCTGGTGCACCGCCTGAACAGTAGCGCCGACTAATGGGCTCATTACTTGCATCCGTCACCTTACCGCCATAGAAGCTGTGGTGACCTGCGCATCTAGACCTACGGCGGCCAGTAACAGCAGCACCGTCAGTATAATTCTTACTCTCTTTAACATAATGTCTTTTAAATTAGTTTCTTAAAACGTTATATTTCTTAAAACATTGGCAAAGATACGCAAAATTATATATAAGTTGTTACAACACGATTACATTTTTTAAGCATTTATTCAATACAAGGCAGTATCACTGTGAAACGGCTCCCACGGCCTTCCTCGGACTGGAGTTCGATGCGTCCTCCCATCTTTTCGACGATGAGCACACAGATGGACAAGCCCAACCCGACGCTTGGGAAAACTCGCTACGCTTGTAGAAACGCTCGAAATCATCTTCTGCTCGCTGTGCGGAATGCCTATGCCGGTATCTTCCACATAGAGATGTACCTCGCTCATACCGGACGGACAGCAATACCCGAGCCGGATGCTGCCTTTTTTCGGTAAACTTGTTGGCATTGTTCAGAAAGTTGGTGAGTACCTGTGTCAGTCGCATGGGGTCTACATTCACCTGCACATCTTCGGGAGGGAAATCCTTGAGGAACTGCAACGACGGCTGGATAAGCAGGCTATGCGTCTGATAGACGTCATCGAGCAGCCGGCGCACACTCTCCCGCTGAAAGGTGAACAAGAGGTTACCCGACTCGATGCGCGACAGTTCCAGCACATCGCCCACCAGCTTCAGTAGCAGTTTGGTATTGGTATTGATGATGTCCACAAACTCCTGCCGCTCTTCGTCTGAAAACTCCGGCTCATTGGCCAGCATATCCGAGAAGCCGACAATGGCATTGAGTGGAGTGCGGATCTCGTGGCTCATGTTGTTGAGGAACGACTGTTTCAATTCGGCCTGCTCTGCCAGCTCGCGGGATTCTATCAGCTCCTGCTCGTGGTCTTTCAGTTCTTGGATATTCTGCAGCAATCCGGCTATGATGGGTGCGTGTCCGGGGGTGTGGATGGTATTGTAGCTGAACTCCCACCACTGGAACTCACCGGTGAAGTTACAGCGATACTGCCCCTTGTGGTGCGTGTGTTCATGCCTTGCCGCTATGTTCTTGCGGAAGGCGGGTAAGTCGTCGGGATGAATGTAGGGAGTGATTTCATCGAGCAGAAGACGGCCGGGGCGATGATGAATAAGCTCGCAAAACTGAGAATCGCAGGACACGGAATCTCCCTCCAGTCGCCAGGCGTAGGTAGAATTTCCTTCAATGGCCAGGCAGAGGGTCTCATGCTCGTAGAGGAGGTTTCGCAGTGCCTCACGCTTGCGCCTGCGTTCGCGCAGCAGGCTGAAGGAGAGCAAGACTATTACCGTCAGCACGAAGACTGCGCCCAAGATGGAACCGATAAGTATAGGATAGCGGTAGCGCTCCGAAAAAGGAATATACATCACAGTGTACTCCACCGGGATACTCTCGAGCGGGATACCATACTTCTGCAGCACATGCCAGTTCAGCACGTACTGCTTGGCGCATTCCGTCACCTGCTGCCGGGGCATCCGTCCTTCAAGACGTTCCTTGATACCGGTAGCCATGTATCTTATCTGGCTTTCCAGTGGAGTGAAATATCCTCCCAGCAAGTAGTCGGCAAAGCCGAAGCCCTCGTTGATGGTCTGAAACGTGGGATTGTCGAAAAGCATGCCCACACGTTTGGTGGTATAGTCTCGCTTGGTGTAGAGCAGCAACGTATTGTCGCCGCGTCCCAACCACATCAGATGGCGTATCGCTATGGAGTCGCTCGTCATGCGCACAATCTTCGTGGTGTCCAGCAACACGTCTATGTTCTGCCGTTTCAGTATAGGCTGATAGTCTCCCTCTCGCGCACACGGTGATAGGAGGAACCGGCAAAGTAAGCACCCTCTGTAGAGGTCACGATGGCGAGCCCCTGCCCACGACACTGCTCATTCAACGCATGCCATATCTTGCGGTCCAGAAACACTTGTCCGTTCATCAGGCAGATGCGCGACTTGCCCATGATACTCTCTATCATACGTATGGTACGCAAGTAATCGGGCGTGTCGGCATAGCCCGTGATGTTGGGGTATTGCAGGAGCAGGGATATGTTGGGATAGTTCACACCGCTGAACACAACGGGTATTTCATGCGCCAACGGGTGTCTGCATGCCATCAGCGCATAGGCAGCCTGGTCGTCGAGCACGGCTATCAACTCGGCTCCCCAGGCAGAGAGGTCGTCCACGAAACCAGCCATACGGAGGTTTTCTGCCTCCTCCATGTAGCGGTCGCAATCCAGATAGTATTCGCGTACATCGCAGTCCAAGCCGAGAAGACTGAACTCTCTTTGCAACAGTTCCAAAGCCTTCACAGCAGGTGGATAGCCCGGCTCGAAAGAGTGTATCAGCGCAATACGCCGCGTCTCCACATGGGCAGGGTGTGCACACACGAGGCAGAGAGAAAGAATCAATATGTATCCGGCAACTGCTTTATGTGCTTCATATCCGGAAGGTCCTTTTCGACTTGTATCAGCAAAGATACGAATGTTTTTTAAGAATAACGGACTATTCCTTCTGTTTCTGTAACAAAGAATACGTTTTCTTAAATCATTGACACATGCCAACTTATCTTTCAAAGGATTTACTGAATATCCCTGGAGAACCGATTCTTCGTCCAGTATCCAAAGTAGAGATCTATTTGTTATTAACCTTCGGCAACACCGCATTCAGTACCATATATCCCAACATACCGGCAACAATCGTTCCCAGCAATACACCAAACTTCGCCTGGTTCAGCAGATCCGGATATTCTCCTGCAAAAGAAAGGTTGGCAATAAATAAAGATACCGTAAAACCAATCCCCCCCAACAAGGATACTCCGGCAACACTTCTCCAATTCATTCCCGGAGGCATCGAGGACAAACCACTCTTGACCGCCAGCCAGGTAAACAGAAAAATACCGATAAACTTACCAAGAAGCAATCCTGCAGCCACCGCTATACTAACAGCTCCAACAACGCCACCGCCTCCACTGAACACCACACCAGCATTGGCAAAAGCAAAAAGCGGCAGTATCACAAAGTTTACCGTACCATGCAAATTGTCTTCCAAGGATTGCAAAGGACTAATCACATAATCAGAAGCGCGTTCTACTTGTTTTAGAGTGGCAATCTGCTCATTGGTCAATATAATATTATCCGATTTAGAAACCGGAAAATCACCGATGATATCGCGGATACGCTTAATGTATTTCCCGGCATCCAAACGGGGACGAGCCGGTATCACAAAAGCCAAGTATCACTCCGGAAATAGTGCT
>ENA-OQDF01000767-OQDF01000767.1-human-gut-metagenome-genome-assembly--contig:-NODE-767-length-13356-cov-1.965152_pt1 | contig 13356 bp, 18 predicted proteins | sample MGYA00242769_ERZ504597 | MGnify/ENA primary metagenome ERZ504597 (study PRJEB26092, sample SAMD00036305) | human gut metagenome | host: Homo sapiens | study: EMG produced TPA metagenomics assembly of...
CTTGAGTATATATATATATATTAATGTATTGACTATGAACTGGACCCAGCTATTATCCGGCAAGCGTTTGGATGGAAGAGTATCACGAGCGGAAACATGAGAGAACTGATTTCCAACGAGATTATGACCGTTTAATTTTCTCATCCCCTTTCCGAAGACTACAAAACAAGACACAGGTATTCCCCCTGCCGGGAAGTATCTTTGTGCATAACCGACTTACACATAGTCTGGAAGTATCCTGCGTAGGACGTTCATTGGGTAATAACGTAGCGAAAGGGCTTATCCAAAAATATCCGGACGGCAGTATCAACTTCCCAGAGATAGGTTCCATCGTATCAGCGCTTGCCTTGCCCATGATATGGGAAACCCTCCATTCGGGCATTCCGGAGAGAGAGCGATCTCGCTTACTTCTCCGAAGGGAATGGGCGAAAACTAGAAGAGAAGTACGGAAGGAACGGGGACGCTGGGAAGACTTCGTCCATTTTGAAGGTAACGCAAACGCCATGCGGTTGCTGACCCATCAGTCATTGGACGCAGGAAAGGGGGATTTGCCTTAACATATAGCACATTAGCCTCTATCATCAAATATCCTTACGCATCCATCTATTCAGGAAAGAAAGGGAAATTCGGCTTTTTCCAGTCGGAGGAGGGAAGTTATCTGCAAATCGCCCAAGAGCTAGGGATCGGGCATAACCCGGAAGCCCCGGACAAATTTCTTCGTTACCCGTTAGTTTACTTAGTAGAGGCGGCAGACGATATCTGCTATCAAATTATGGATATAGAAGATGCTTGCAAACTACATATCCTGACCACCGAAGAGGCCATACAACTATTATTGGGATTTTTCGAAGGAGAGCGGTTGGAGCATATCCGCAAGGTCATGCATATGGTAGACGATACCAATGAGCAAATCGCCTATCTTGTTCTTGTATTATCGGGCTATTAGTGGATGAATGTTCCCGTGTCTTTTTAGAGAACGAGGAAAGCATCCTCAATGGTACCTACAGCACTCCGTTAATCAGTAACATATGCGATCAAGCCAAGCAGGCTTACGCTAATTGCTCGGCTACAGCATACAAGAAAATATATAAGGCAAAAGAAGTACTCGACATTGAATTAGCCGGTTATCATATTTTCAGCCATCTGATCGACAGCTTGACCGAGGCCGTGATGAACCAAGAGCATGCTTACAGCAAACTGCTCTTACAACGGATACCGGAGCAATATGACACGAACGCTCCTACTACATATGGCAAGATACAATGCGTACTCGATTATATCTCCGGCATGACCGATGTATATGCGCTCGATCTATACCGTAAAATCACCGGTATGAGCCTGCCGGCCGTTTGATGTTGTAATAATGTGTTAGAATTCTTCCCGGTACTTGCTTTCCATGCGATCATCCAAGATGCTTAGATAGCTTTTATAGCGGGACTCGCTGATTAGCCCATCGTTAACGGCTTGAATGACGGCGCAGCCCGGTTCATGACGGTGCGTGCAGTTATTGAAACGGCATTCTTCCGAGTATTTAAACAACTCCCGGAAATAATGGGAGATCTCAGCGTCCGCCATCTCGATCGTTCCAAATCCTTTGATACCCGGAGTATCGATCAAATAGCCTCCCCCGGGAAGGGAAATCATCTCGGAAAAGGTGGTCGTATGCATTCCTTTGTTATGATATTCGGAGATATCACCGGTACGGAGATTCACCCCCGGCACCAGTTTATTGATAATCGTGGATTTTCCGACACCCGAATGGCCGGACAAAAGCGTAATCTTATCTTTTAGATCCGCTTTCAAGGCATCCAAACCTTCCTCGGCCCGGGCACATAGCGTCGAACAGGGATAACCAATCGAGGTATACAACTCGATTAAATTCTCCAACGCTCTTTGATCCTCATTATTATAACGATCAATCTTATTGAAAACTAATTTAACGGGAACACGATAAGCCTCGCTGTCGCCAAGAAGCGATCGATAAATATCGTTGTTGTTATAGGATAATTCACTGTAACGATCAGCATCGCCTGATCCAAATTCGCGGCGATAATATGCGATTGCTTCGATAAGTTAGAGGCACGACGGATGATATAGTTCTTACGCTCCTCGATCTCTGTAATAAAAGCGGTTCCTTCTTTATTAATATCGATTACGACACGGTCTCCTACCGCGACCGGATTGGTACTCTTTATGTCTTTCAGACGAAGTTACCCTTGATCTTACTCTCTATATCTCGCCCGTCTTCCGTACGGACCGTATACCAACTACCTGTGTTTTTTATTACCAGTCCCCTCATGAGAATTGAAAATTGAGAATTGAAAATTGAGAATTGGAATAAGGACTCAATGGGGTTCCTTAATTCTCAATTCCCAAGTTTCAACTTTCAATTATTTAAACGGTCATTACTTCTTTTTCTTTAGCGGCGTAAAGCTCATCGATCTTTTTGATAAACTTATCATGGATTTTCTGAACCTCTGCCTCGGCATCTTTCTCTACGTCCTCGGGAACCCCATCAGACTTGATGCTTTTCTTTCAAAGCCTCGATAGCGTCACGACGAGCGTTACGAACGCTGATCTTCGCGTTCTCCGCCTCCTGCTTACATTGTTTCACCAATTGACGGCGACGCTCCTCAGTCAACGGAGGAATACCTAAGCGGATCACCTCACCGTTATTCTCCGGCGTGATACCTAACTCAGAATCCAGAATACCTTTCTCAATATCGCGGATGATCTTCTTCTCCCACGGAGTGATCATGATAGTCCGTGCGTCCGGAACCGTCACCGTAGCCACGTTAGTAAGAGGAACAGGCGCCCCATAATACATTACCTTCACACAATCGAGGATTTTCGGATTAGCCTTACCAGCCGAATGTGAGACAATTGCTCGTCCAGATACTCAATGGCGAACGTCATCTTCTCTTCCCCTGCTTTGATCAATTGTTTCGTATCTATCATAAATATACGTTTTTTGTTTGCGAATCTTTTAATTAACAAAAGTAATAAAGATTTCCAACTTCGCAAACATATAATTAAAATACTCCCTAACAAAAGATTTATAATACCGTATAAAAGCTTATCGCCCTCACTGTTTACTTAACTTAGGCGTAAAGAATAGTAAGTAGGCTACGCCCACGCACAACACCAGCACTGCTCCTACTTGAGAAGCCAACATATCGGATGCCACGCCCATAAAGATCGGGAAGATCGTGCCGCCAAACAGTCCCATAATCATCAAACCGGACACCTCATTCTGCTTATTCGGCATAGAAAGCAGAGCTTGGGCGAAAATAATGGGAAAGACGTTCGAGTTTCCAAAGCCGATCAAGGCGATACAAGCATAGATGATCTCTTTCGAATGAAATAGCAGCAAACCGATCATCGCCAATAACATCAAGAAAACACTAAAGGCGAAGAATCCTTTCGGAGAGACTTTTCGCAAGATAAAAGCCCCGGAGAAGCATCCCGCCGTACGGAATATGAAATAGAGGCTCGTGGCGAAGCCTGCGTCGGCCAACGTCATGCCCAGACGTTCCATCAAGATCTTCGGGGCGGTCGTATTCGTCCCTACATCGATCCCCACATGGCACATGATACCGATAAAGCAAAGCAGGATAAAAGGCTTGCCCAGCAAAGCCAGACATTCGCCAAAGGTGGAGGGCCGCCCCTCCTCTTTGGTCTCGTGGATAGTGGTAGCTCCCAATAGCAGGATAGCGATCACGGCGATCACCATATAGACCGGAAACAAGACACGCCAACCGAGTTCCATCGACGGTATCGCTTGGGTAGCACCCCACATGGCGATATAAGGCGCCAAGAAGGAGGCGATCGCCTTCACGAACTGACCGAATGTCAAAGAACTAGCTAGTTTATCCCCGCTTACGATATTCGATAATAACGGGTTCAAGGAAGTCTGCATCAAAGCGTTGCCGATACCCAACAGGGAGAAGGATATCAACATGACCATATATGCGTCGTCGAAGATCGGGATCATTAGCGAAAGAAACGTTACGATCAAGCTCAATAACACGGTCTTCTTCCGCCCGATACGGTTCATCAACATCCCCGTCGGGACGGAGAAGATCAAGAACCAGAAGAACACGAGCGACGGGAAGATATTCGCCTCCGAATCACTCAAGCCTAAATCCGCTTTCAGGTAATTAGAGGCGATTCCCACTAAGTCCACGAATCCCATGGCGAAGAACGCCAACATCACGGGAATCAATTTCAAGGATGAAGTCTTCTCGCTCATGGCTTATAAATCTTTAGGGTAAGCAGGCCATGCGCCACTCTGCGTACAAACATAAGCGGCTACTTTTACCGCTTTCTCATGTGCCTCACGTAAAGGTTTCCGGTTAAGATCGATGAAATAAACGCTCCGGAGAAAGAATCGCCGGCGCCTACCGTATCTACCACCTGTACCTTCGGGGTAGGAATCGTAGAGACCTCCTCCTCGGAAAAGATCGTACTATACTCCGCCCCGGCCGTAAGTACCAAATAGCGCAAACCATATTTCTTCATGAACCAGCGACACATATCCTCTATCGTGCCTTCCAGACCAAACATCGGGCGAAGCATTTCCAATTCCTCATCATTGATCTTGAATACGTTCGCCAATTCGAGCAACGATTCGATCAATTCCTTCGAGTAGAAATGCTGGCGGATATTGATATCGAAGAAGCGCAAGGCATGACTAGGCATATAAGAAAGTAAGGTACGAAGCGTCTCACGAGATTCCGCAGCACGTTGCGCCAATGTTCCGAAGCATACGGCGTCCGCACGTTTCATCAGGTCGATAGACGCTTGGGTAAGCGGGATATGATCCCATGCCACACCTTCGATGATCGTATAGGAAGGGATGCCGTTCTTTAGCTCTACCATCACGCTTCCGGTCGGATATTCCACCGTACTGATATAATTACTATCGATACCGTTCTTATCCAATTCCTGAATAATCTCGGTTCCGAACACGTCGTTGCCCACGGCACTGATCGCATAACCTTCCGCTCCTAATTGGGTAGCGTGATACACAAAATTGATCGGCGCTCCACCGGCTTTCTTCACGTCCGGGAAGACATCCCACAATAATTCACCAATGCCTACTACTACAGGTTTACTCTTTTCCATGATATATTTTGTTTTTAATTATTTGAAGGGATAAATGGTTAATGACGTAACCGTGAACGCTCCTCCCTTGGCATGAAAGCTAATGCGATTATACGGTTCTTCCGGGAAGACTAGGTTGGTCATGACAAACTCCCCATTCCCGTCGAAAGCCTCTATGCTGGATTTATCTACCAGCAAACGCAAGGTATATTCCTTAGCGGCGGAGATCGGGCCGAGGTAGCGTGGCGAATGTCTTGCTGAAATCCGTGATCCCGCTGTTACGGCGATCCATCGTGAACGTATTATCCAGAAGATTATAACGCATCTCCACCTCCTCGCCTTTCGAGTTAAACAGCTGGAAGCTCATGATATCGGCCCCGTTGTTCTTAAACTTGATCTCGATCTCATAGGTTCCCGTCGGATCGGGAAGTACCGGATTGACCTCATGGGAGCGGTCCACCTTGAAGGAACCTTTCTTCTGGGCTTTCCCTCTCAACTTCAACACCTCGGGAGACGGGGTGCTGCTCAAGTACGTCTGCCCGTTTTTCGTATAAAGAACCAAGTCGCGAGGAACCGAATTCGCACTCCGGTATTGCAAGGTCGGCACGTTATTCGCGTATTCCCAATTGCTCATCCAAGCCAAGGCGATCTTCCGGTCCTCCGGGGCGTTACTCCAAGTTACCGTAGCGTAATGATCCTTGCCGTAATCCATCCATTTGGTCAAGGCCGGGGATTCATTCACGAACTGTTTCCCATCGAACGCACCTACGAAATATTGGGTAGCGGAGCCGCCAAACGGACCACCGGGGTTGATATTACAGATCAAGACCCACTTCTTCAATTCCGTGCCCTTCACCGGAAGCTCGATCAAGTCCGGGCATTCCCAAACGCCCGCATGCGCTCCTTGTCCTTCCCCGAAACTGCTCTCATACGTCCAGTCCTTCAAATTGGGAGAAGAATAGAGTTGCATCTCCTGCCCTACGGCGAGTACCATGATCCATTTATTGGATTCCTTATGCCAGAAGACTTTCGGGTCACGGAAATCACGTTGCGTAGAAGTAAGGATCGGATTCCGGTCATATTTCTTGAACGTTCGGCCGTTGTCCAAGCTATAGGCCATACTCTGCACTTGCCGGTCGCTGGCCGAGGTATAGAAAGCCACGATAGCGCCAGCGCCAAACCCCGCGGTATTATCCTTATCCACCACACAGCTACCGCTGAAGATCGTACCCAAGGCATCCGGGGCGATCGCCACCGTTGATGCTCCCAATGAATCAAGTCCTTGCTGATCGCATGCCCCCAGTGCATATTCCCCCACATCGAGCCATACGGATTGTATTGATAGAACAAATGATACTCACCATCCTTGTACACCATGCCGTTCGGATCATTCATCCATCCCCAAGCCGGCGAGAAATGATAGGCCGGACGGAATTTCTCCCGGTTAGACGAATCAAACTGATCGGATAGCTTCATCTCTTTCCAGCAAAGAGCCGATTCCGGGGCAAGCTGGAAGTTGAAGGAGATATGCTTATCCGCATACCCCGAGAGATCTACCGGAACGAAATAATCCACCTTATTCACCGCCAAACGAACATTGAAAGTCCGTACCACGTCATTATCGACAATCATATACAACTTGGATTCGGCGAGGACTCCTCGACCGGAAGCAACAAATATTTGGCTCGCGCATCCACACGGACAATGCTTTGCCCTTCGCCCAGATGCTTTATATCTATAGTACGTTCTGCCGCATATCCGGCCAACGGATCGACCGCGCTCAATAAAATGATACCGACAGCCATACATAAACTCTTCAGAAGTCTCTTTGTTTGTTGTTTCATAAACGAACGGATTAAAGGATAATATTGTTTGATTCTCCGCCAAAATTAATAGGATTCTTCCGGATAGAAAAACACTTATCCCTTAAAGGTGAGGAGATATGACATTTGTGATAAAGATCGTACAAATGTTATTGATACTCGGTAGGCGTAACCCCGTAGACCGCCTTGAAGCATTTGGAGAAGTAAGCGGGTGAGGAGAAACCGGTTCGGTAAGCGACCTCGCTCACCGTGTACGCGTTCTGCCTCAACAACTGGGTCGCCTTATTCAAGCGATAGGTACGCAAGAACTCGACGGGTGCGGTTCCGGTAAGCTCCTTGATCTTCCGGTGAAGGTGCCCCGGGATAATCCCAAGGTCTCGCTTAGTTTCTCCACATTATATTCGGGGTCCGCGTAAACGGCCTCGATCTGTTCCGCGAACTTACGCAGAAAGGCGTCATCGATGCTCTCCACCTTCTCCGGCTCGGACAGAAGGAGCTTATTATCCCGCAACTTCTCCAACAAACGTTCCCGTAACTTCTGGCGCTCTTGCAATAGGTGGATAATCTTGATCTTCACGTAATCCGTATGGAAAGGCTTCTGTATATAATCGTCCGCTCCGCCGGTAATCCCGAAAATCCGTTGGCGCTCATCGGTCAAGGCGGTCAATAAGATCACCGGGATATGGCTAAAGGGAAGTTGCGACTTGATCATCCGGCAAAGTTCGAAACCATTCATCTCCGGCATCATCACATCGCTTACTACCAATGATATCTCCTCCTCTTCCAATACCCGCAAGGCATCTTTCCCGTTCGCGGCCGTCCGGGTCTTGAAATGAGGCTAAGCTCACGTTCCAAAAAGCAGCGAACCTCATCGTCATCCTCGGTGATAAGTATCGTATAAGGATAGGTTTTGGAAAGCATCTTATGGGTTTCCGAATCGTCCAACCGGGAGGCTTCGTAGGCTTGATGGGATACGGACGTTTCCATCAGGTCGCTATCCTCGAAATGCGCCTTTCCTTTCCGCAGGCAAACCGTAAAGGTAGTCCTTTGTCCCGGCTCGCTCTCCACACGGATCTCCCCTCCGTGCATATGTATATATTCCTTTACCAAATGTAATCCGATCCCAGTTCCCATCGACCGATCCTCCGTATAGAAACGGTCAAACAAATGCGGAAGGTTACCGGGTTGGATACCACTTCCCGTATCGATAACCTGTATAAAAACCCGATCCTCCTCTTCTGTCAGCTCTATCCGCACGCTACCTCCCTCCGGCGTAAACTTAAAGGCGTTCGAGAGAAGATTGACAAATACCTTCTCCAACAGGTCCGGATCGATCCATAGCGTACATTGTTTTATCGAAGAAGTGAACGTATAGGCGATCGCACGTACCGAGGCCATACTGTCAAAATAAGATTTGATCTCGCCAACGAAAGGGACCAAATCGATTTCCCGTACCGCTAGTTTCTCTTGCTTGCCTTCCACCTTCCGGAAGTCCAAGATCTGATTGATCACACGCAACAAACGGTTGGCGTTCTTCTGGATCAACCCGAGATCCGAGGCGTAAGGAGATTCCCGCAAGGAGATTATCAGGCGATCCAAAGGAGCGAGAATCAAGGTCAAGGGCGTACGTACTTCGTGAGAGACATTCGTAAAGAATTGGAGTTTCTGCGCCGTCACCTCTTTCATCTCCGCGTTCAAGGAGATTAGCTTACGATTCGCCTGCCTCATCTTCCGGTTTATGTAAAAGGCGTAAATGGAAAGGGCGATAAAACCGATCATCAATAAGGAGATCACCCCTAAAGAGTTTCGCAGGAAATAAAACCGGTCGGACAAACCGTCGATGCGGGAACGCTGCGCCTCGATACGTTGCCTATATTTCTGGAGTTGGTCCGCTTGCAACAATAAGGTGCGGGCAGACTGATGATCTACCGGAGCCGTACGAAGAGGGATAAACTTATCCACCGGCTCCCCTTGAATGATACGCATAGCCGTGCGAATCACTTGCTCCCCTCCTGTCGGATAGAGGAAAGAGGCATTGATCCGTCCATCTTCCACGGCTTCCAGACCGGCACCCGCCACGCATCAACGCCGATAATCCGCAACTCCCGTCCTCGGATGGAATCCCATGCCATAAAGTATTCCCGGGCGGCTATGGCCATCATGTCGTTATGGGCGTAAACGAAATCTATCTGCTCGGGATGCTCTAACTTCCGAAGCTCCATCCGGCGGTATCGACCAGCCATTGTCCTTCTATCTTACGGAAAGAAAGATCCTCCCTTTCTCGCAAGGCATCGACAAAACCTTTATGTCGCTCTTGCGCCGGGGAGGTTTGCGTGAGTCCCCATATCTCTAAGATAATAGCGTTCGGGGGAAGATAATTGGCGGCGTAATTGCCTGCCGCTAGTCCGATCTCATAATTGTTCGCCCCGACAAAAGAGGTGTATTGATCGGTATTTACCTTGCGATCTGTAATGATCGTCGGGATTCCGGCACGGTACGCTTCCTCGGCAACTGCGTGATCGGCTCGGATTGGTAAGGGGAGATGATCAAGACATCCACCTTTTGGCGGATCAAGTCTCGTATTTGTTGTATTTGTGTCTCGTTATTGTTTTGCGCGTCCTTTATAATAATTTCCACGTCATCATAGTTGGAGGCTTCGATACGCATATCGTTAATCATGCTTGCCGCCAAGCATCGTCCAGCATACATTGGGAGAGGCCGATAACGTGCTTCTTCTGTTTCCCCGAGCTTGTGCAGCCACACAAGACGATCAAGGTTAACCATACTAGTAAAAAGGGATGCTTCATATACAAGAATAAAGGTCTAACGTATTTGCCACAGGCTGGCACAACCTTGCCATGCCTGTGGCACGACAGTACCACCAGCATGGCACTGCCGTGTCATCGGTTAATGGCACTAATTATGCACCAGTGTCCCGATATTCTCTCCGCTCATCACTTTCTTCAAGTTGCCGTTGGTATCCATATCGAATACGATGATCGGGAGGTTGTTCTCTTTACACATCGTGGTAGCGGTCAAGTCCATTACCTTCAGGCCCCGGGTATAGATCTCATCATACGTAATATCGGAGAACTTGGTAGCCGTAGGATCTTTCTCCGGATCAGCGGTGTAAATACCGTCCACACGGGTACCTTTCAGCATGACATCCGCCTCGATCTCGATACCTCTCAAGGAAGATCCGGTATCCGTAGTAAAGAACGGATTACCCGTACCGCCGGACATGATGACCACGTTACCTTGTTCCAGCAACTCGATCGCACGCCATTTATTATAGAACTCGCCGATCGGTTCCATACGGATAGCGGTCAAAACCTTCGCATTCACGCCTTGAGCGACCAATGCGGAGCTAAGCGCCAAGCTATTGATTACCGTCGCCAGCATACCCATTTGGTCTCCTTTTACCCGATCGAAACCTTTGGAAGCGCCACTCAATCCACGGAAAATATTACCGCCACCAATCACGATACCGATCTGTACGCCCATCTCGGCGATCTCCTTGATCTGTGCCGCATATTCATTCAAGCGGACCTCATCGATCCCATATTGTTTACCACCCATCAGCGACTCCCCGCTTAATTTTAATAAGATACGTTTGTATTGAGCCATGTTTTGTATATATTTAATATGTAATTCCGCAAAAGTAACGAATAATCCGATATTCGCATAAAAAAAGATCGCCCCCAACCGGTGTCGGGGCGATCTAAACACTAACCCCGTGTTTTGTAAGCTGCGAGGATTAGCTAAAATTATATGAAACGTTACTGGTTATTTTTATCTAAGATCTCCAAGGTATCGGCAGCGATCATGAATTCCTCATCCGTAGGAACGACGATGATAGTCACCTTACTGTCCGGAGTGCTGATTACCATCTCCTCGCCACGCATGCCCTCGTTCTTCTCTACATCGATCTTCATGCCCATGTATTCCATGTTCTCACAAACCGCACGACGGGTCGCCCATTGGTTCTCGCCGACACCACCGGTCCAAACCAAGATATCACAACCACCCATAGCGGCGGCATAAGCGCCTATATATTTCTTGATGCGGTAGTTATATACGTTCAAGGTCATGATCGCACGCGGATTTCCGGCAGCTACGGCAGCCTCGATCTCACGCATATCGGAAGAGATTCCGGAAAGACCGGCAACACCACTTCTCTTATTGATCAAGTCGAAAGGCCGGCACCATCCATGCCTTCCTTATCCATGATGAAAGACAAAGCACCCGCATCCACGTCGCCGCAACGAGTACCCATCAACAGACCCTCAACCGGAGTCAAGCCCATGGAAGTATCCACGCTCTTACCATTCTTGATAGCGGTGATAGAACCACCGTTACCTACGTGAGCCGTGATAATCTTCTGATCCTCATAAGGAACACCTAAGATCTCGCAAGCACGACGGGATACATATCGATGACTGGTTCCGTGGAAGCCATAACGACGTACGCCATATTTCTTGTACATCTCGTAAGGCAAACCATACATATACGCATAATCCGGCATGGTCTGATGGAAAGCCGTATCAAACACCGCTACTTGAGGAATACCCGGGATCAAAGCCTCCATCGCCCGAACACCCTTCAAGTTAGCCGGGTTATGAAGCGGAGCCAAATCAGAGCACTCGATTACCTTATTGATTACATCCTGATTGATCAATACACTGGAAGCGAACTCCTCGCCACCATGTACCACGCGATGGCCCACGGCATCAATCTCCTTATAGTCCTTGATGCAGCCATAAGTAGCGTCGGTCAACACGCTCAGGATAAACTCGATGCCTTCTTGATGGCCGGGGATCTCTCTCTCGATAACCACCTTCTTGCCATCCTTGTCCGTCAATTTCAAGAACGCGCCCGGCAAACCGATTTTCTCGATACCGCCTTGAGCCATAACCTCACCGGAGGTCATATCGAATAACTTATATTTGATAGAACTACTACCGCAGTTCAATACTAGAATCTTCATATTATTAAGTCGTTAGGATTATTATATTATTTTGCGGATTTCAAACCGATGGATTGATTACAAGCGATCGCTACCATCTTATAAATATCGTCTACGGAGCAACCGCGAGACAAGTCGTTCACCGGAGCAGCCATACCTTGAAGGATCGGACCGACAGCCTCAGCGCCACCCAAACGTTGAACCAGCTTATAAGCGATATTACCCACTCCAAAGTCGGGAATACCAAAACATTCGCTTTACCGGCGATCTCGCTACCCGGAGCTTTCTTGCTACCTACAGCCTCAACCAAAGCCGCATCGGCCTGCAACTCTCCGTCGATCTTCAAATCCGGAGCCATCTCCTTAGCCAAACGAGTAGCCTCCACTACCTTATCTACCATCTCGTGAGAAGCGCTACCCTTCGTAGAGAAGCTCAACATAGCCACACGAGGCTCAACGCCTACGATATTACGAGCCGTAGCGGCGGTAGCGACAGCGATGCTAGCCAACTCTTCCGCGTTCGGGTTTGGCATAACCGCACAATCGGCAAATACCAAAATACCATCATCCCCATATTGAGGAGTCTTCGTGAACATAAGGAACGCACCGGAAACACACTTCATGCCCGGAGCCGTCTTGATAATTTGCAAAGCAGGACGCAATACATTACCCGTCGTATTCTCAGCACCGGCGATCTCACCGTCAGCGTCACCCGCCTTGATCATCAAACAAGCCAAGAACAAAGGATCTTCAACTAGAACCGCAGCCTTCTCGGGAGTCATACCCTTCTTTTGGCGAAGTTGGAAAAGCAAGTCTGCATACGCGGCTTTCTTCTCGTGATTTTCGGATCGACAAGAGTTGCCTCACCGATGTGGTTCAGTCCGAAACCAGCCGCCAACTCCTTGATCTCAGCGGGGTTTCCAATTAAGATAATGTCTGCTACACCGTCGGCCAGTAATTGGTCGGCAGCTTTAAGAGTTCTTTCCTCGGTACCTTCGGGAAGAACAATACGCTGCTTGTCAGCTTTAGCGCGAGCTACGATTTGCTGTAATAAATCCATTTTACTTTATTGTTTTATATATTTTTGTTGTCTCCAAAGTAAGTTTGTCAAAGTGTAAAGCCTCTTCGCATAGATTTTAGCTTTTTGCCACATCGACTTTGCAAAAGTACATATTTATTTTGAAATAATACCTACTAAAATGTGTAAAAAAAGCTAAAATGGTAGATAATAATCATCGTAAAGGTTTACGTTCCAAGAAAAGTGAAGAACGAAGAGTGAAAAAGGAAGAATTTAAGAGTGAAAAGAGAAGAACGAAAGCACATGAATTCTTCACTCTTCGTTCTTCACTCTTCACTTAACTTATAGCATTTCCTGGGTGAGGATGCTTTCCAGTTCCTCGGCAGAGAGTCGGAGTTTGAACTCTCCCTTGATGCAACGCTGATTCGTCCCGTCTCTTCCGAA
>ENA-OQDF01000768-OQDF01000768.1-human-gut-metagenome-genome-assembly--contig:-NODE-768-length-13344-cov-1.139063_pt1 | contig 13344 bp, 26 predicted proteins | sample MGYA00242769_ERZ504597 | MGnify/ENA primary metagenome ERZ504597 (study PRJEB26092, sample SAMD00036305) | human gut metagenome | host: Homo sapiens | study: EMG produced TPA metagenomics assembly of...
TTGATAATGTTTTTAAAATCGTAAGTTTAGCAAATGATGCAATTGCTAAAAAGGAAAAGAAATATTGTCAATGCGACAATTGGTTCATTATATGATGAAGATGGAAATTTAGTTGCATTAGATACCGTATTTAATACGTATAACAGTTTAGATAATAGAACAAAAGCAAAATATGCTTCAAGTTTAGTGGAAATCCTAACTTTAGACAACAAGTTTATAATTGGGTCGTACAAGATACAAAACTTGATTTATGTCATAGTGTTATTGGAACACCTGGAGGATCAGGAGCAGTAAGTTCAACCATTTTAAATGTGTTAGACGAAGGTCAAACTTTAATTATTCCTCATATTGCATGGGGTAATTATAAATCAATGGCAACCATTGCTAATTGTAAAGTACAAGCCTATCAAATGTTTGATGGGGATGCTTTCAATATTACAAGCTTTAAAGAAACTTGTCGTGAAGTAATGGCAAGACAAGGTAAAGTTTTAGCGATTATCAATGATCCATGTCATAACCCAACAGGATATTCTATGACAGTTGAAGAATGGAATCAAGTGATTGATTTTTGTAATGAATTATCAAATGAAGGACCTGTTATTATTTTAGATGATATTGCTTATATTGACTATTCTTATAACTTAGAAAGATCAAGAGATTATATGAATGTATTTAATCGTATGAATGATCAAGTCATGATTGTTGTAGCGTTCTCTTGTTCTAAAACACTTACATCTTATGGTTTAAGATGTGGGGGTGCTGTTATTTTAGCAAGAAATCAAGAAGATGTTCGAGCACTTGAAATCTTAATGGAAAAACATGCCAGAGCTTCTTGGTCAAATATTCCTAATGCAGCAATGGAAAACTTTGTTAAAGTAACAACAGAACATAAAGATGAATTTAATGCAGAAAAAGCAAAATATGTAGATTTATTAAGACAAAGATGTGAAGTCTTTAAAAAAGAAGCAGATGAATGTGGTTTAGCGTATTATCCATATAAAGAAGGTTTCTTTGTGACTTTAAAAGTAGAAGATGATGATTTATTAACACGTTTCCATGAAGCAATGCTTGCTCAAGATATTTATACAATTAAAGTAAATAAAGGTATTCGTGTTGCTTTATGTTCTTTATCAGTAGAAAAATGCCAAGGACTTGCCTTTAAAATGAAAGAAATTTAGATAGTTTAAAATAATCGGGAGGACCGGTTATTTTATGGAAAGAAGAAAATATTTATTTAAAGGCAGAGTTCAAGGTGTTGGTTTTCGTTTTCGTTGCTTTTCTATCGCAAATGAATTAAAATTAACGGGGTTTGTAAAAAATGAATATGATGGTTCGGTTTCTATGGAAGTTCAAGGAAAAGGTATGATTATTGAAAGAATGATAGAAAAATTGTATCAACAACCTTTTATTGAAATTGAACAAATTCATTATCATTTGTTAAGTATTAAAGAAAATGAAAAATCATTTGAAATACGCTATTAAGGAGGATATATGAAAACAATTGCTATTGTGGCAACAGGTGGTACGATTGCTGGTACAGGTAAAAAAGGAAAACAGCAGCTTATCATGCAGGAGAAATTGATATTGATTCAATTATTGAAACAATTCCAGAAATTAATGAAGTCGCACATATTAAAGAATATCAATTAATGAATATTGATAGTAATGAAATGACACATGAAAAATGGTTGATTTTAAAAAATAACATTGAAGAAATTTTGTCGGATGACACGATTGATGGTGCAGTCGTTACCCATGGGACAGATACTTTAGATGAAACAGCTTATTTTTTAACTTTGACATTAAATACACCAAAGCCTGTTGTTTTAACAGGAGCAATGCGTCCAGCAACAGCAACAAGTGCTGATGGACCATTCAATCTTTATCAAGCAATTTGTCTAGCATGTCATGGAGAATCCTATAATCGAGGTGTTCTAGCATTATTTTCTAATACGATTTATTCAGGAAGAGACATTGAAAAGGTCAATAATTTTAAAATCGACGCATTTGATCAAAGATCACTAGGATGTTTAGGATATATGCAAGATCAAGAAGTCTATTTCTATACACAAACAAGTAAGATTCATACGGTAAAATCACGTTTTAACAAACGTATTGATTCCATTAAAAGTGTAGCGATTGCTTTTTATTACAGTGGTGCGGATGCTAAAATCTTATATGATCTTGCAAATAATCATGAAGGGATTGTTATTGCGGGATCAGGAAGTGGAAATTATAGCCAAGCATGGCTAAAAGCAATTGAAGAACTTTCAGAAAAAGGAATTATTTTTGTACGTTCTTCGCGTATTTCACAAGGGATTGTTTTTGATGATGAAATTTTTGATCCACATCATTTATGTATTTCTTCAAATACATTATCACCACAAAAAGCAAGAGTTTTACTCATGCTTGCTTTAACACAAACACATGATCGTGATGAAATCAGAGAAATCTTTTTACAATATTAGAAGGAGAAATCCTTCTTTTTTTTATATGTTTCTAATTGTTAGTCAGTATTAATATAAAATTAAAAATGTTTATATTAAGAATAATTGATAGCTATGATACAATTTATGTTTAGAGAAAATCAATTAATTTTGGTGAATATTAGATCAAAATTTATCAATTAACAGTAAGACAATTTTTAGATAAAAAACTATTTTATGTTATTTTTTCAACTTTATGCATTGTCTGGAGTATAATGAACTTATAAAGCAAAGTATTATTTTAATTTTATGTGAAAAAGAGGAGAGAAATATGAAAACTCAAGAAAAATATTTCAATGATTTAAAGAAAGATACATCATTAGTGGAACTACAAAATTATATTAATAATGTTTTAGAAATTAGAGGATTCAACAATCAGTCAATAGAATTAAAATTAATGTTATTAATGGAAGAAGTGGGTGAGCTAGCAAAGTCTATTAGAAAGGATTCAACAAGTTTACCAATTGATAGATGCAAAATAAATAATTATTCTCCTATTGAAGAAGAAATTGCGGATGTATTAATAGTTTTATTTTCAATAGCTAATAAATTACAAATTGATTTGTATGATGCATTTTTAAAAAAGGAAAGGGAAAATATAAAAGAAAATGGAAGAAATAAATAAAAAACAAATATATTATCTTTTAATATCAACGATATTTCATCAATCACAAAATACAAATACTACATTACAAAATAGTCTTAAATTAGTTGAAGAATTGGAAAAAAGAACTATGTATGTACCGAAAGAGAATTAACGGATTTATTTTATAAACAAGGCATTAAACACAGATTTTCTAATAAAATGATAGATTATCTAGATAGTATGTTTGACACTTTAAAATATGATTTTAAAGATATAAATAATGTTTTTCAAGTAACTAATTTTATTGAATTAAAAAATAATTTATTGAAATTTAAAGGAATTGGAGAACATAAAGCACAAATTGCATACTAAAGTATATGATTTTGCAAGGAAAAAGTATTGATATTGATGATTATGATCAAATGTTAAATAATTGTTGTTCCTTGGATGAAACTTATTTCGTGAAATAGAAATAATTAAGAAATTAAGTACTAAAAATATAATTTGAAAATTATATACGTATATTCAAAAACATTAACTCTATATTTTTATTTAAAGGAGAAAGTAAGATGAAGTTTTAGTTTTAGGTGGTACGAGATTCTTTGGTATTCATTTGGTTGATGAATTATTAAAAAGTAATTGTGATGTGACAATAGCAACTAGAGGGTTAACTAGTGATTCTTTTGGAAATAAAGTTAAAAGAATTAGATTGGATAGACATGATGAATTAAGTATAATTAATAGCCTTAGTGGCAAATATTTTGATGTAATATATGATAACTTGGCATATTGTTCCAATGATATAGAAATATTATTACCACATATTCATTGTGGAAAATATATTGTTACGTCTTCTACATCTGTTTACAATCCTTTAAAAGGAGATGTAAAAGAAACTGATTTTGATTCAATAACTTATCCATATATTAATTGTAAACGAAATGAAGTTGAATATGCAGAAGGGAAACGTCTTGTTGAGGCTGCAATATTACAAAAATTTAATGATATAACTATATTTGTGTTAGATTCCCATTTGTTATAGGAAAAGATGATTATACAGGAAGATTGATTAAGTATATAAAATGTTATAGAGAAAAGAAAAAATTTATATGTAAATAATATAAAAAATAAGATGAGTTTCGTAGATTCTAAAGAAGCTGGGAAATTTCTAGCATTTTTAAAAGATGTAAATAATTTAAGGGATGTATTAATGCTGCTAGCGATGGGGTTTTATCAATGTATGAGATTTTATCAATACTAGAGCCGAATAAAAATGTTCTTGATAAAAATATTTCTGAGTTATTTTTAAAAAAGACTACAGAAATTGCTCCGTACAATGATGTAGAAAGTTACCAAATAAATACTGCTCTTGCTAAAAAATTAGGTTTTAGATTTTCAAATATTAATTCATGGATTAATTCATTAATTAAAGAATATAACAAAATAAATTATTAGTTAGGTAAATTGGGTAAAAGATAGTAATAATAACAAGAACGATACATCCAGCACAACGATATTTTTGATTTTAAATATAGAGCTTTGTAATATTAGAAGGAGAAATCCTTCTTTTTTTAGCATAAAGTATGTTGAAATTATGTTAGCTAAAGCTAATGGAGGAATTCTATGAAAGTTTATACATTTGGAGATCAATCAAAGCCAGTAATGATGTTGTTTCCAGGAACGTGTTGTTATTGGAAAAATAATTTTGGACATGTTATAGAAGGGTTAAAAGAATATTTTTATGTCGCAATTGTCAGTTATAGTGGTTTTGATGAAACAGAACACTCTACTTTTATCTCTGAATTAGATGAAACAAAAAAGATTGAACAATATATTCAAGAATATTTTAATGGTCATATTTTTGCTGTCTATGGTTGTTCACTTGGCGGATCTTTTGTATCTTTACTGTTAAGTAGAGAAAACATTCATATCGATCATGCGATTATTGGTTCAAGTGATATGGATCAAACTTCTAAGCTTCTTGCAAAACTACAAACTGCACTTGTAATGTCCATTATTTATCCTTTAATTACAGGCAAAGGAAGTAGACTAGCTAAAAAATTTATTTCTAAAAGAATGAATACTCAAGATGAAAATGCAAATTATCGAAAGAAATTCATGGAACTCATGGGTATAGGAAGTGGCATTGATTTTTCTTTTATTTCTAAAGAATCAATGAAAAATCAATTTTGTAGTGACTTATATACAAAAGTGGGTCAACAAATCCAAGTACCTCATACAACAATTCATGTATTCTATTCAAAAAAGATGGGTGAAAAGTATCGAAAACGTTATGAAAAATATTTCAAACAACCTGATATCATTGAATTTGATTTAAGACATGAAGAATTGTTGTTGGATGCTTCTCGTTGGGTCAAAGAAGTATGTAAGGCTTATCAGATTGTTTGATATTTAAAATAAATTAAATGTGTTGATTAAAAAAATAATCATGCTTCAAGTATAAATACGTAATATTAAAAAGGAGAAAGAGTATGAAATTATATTATCCTGCCATTTTCTTAAAAGAAAACGATGGAAGATATTCAGTTTCATTTTCTGATGTTTTAGAAGCAATAACATGTGGGCATGATTTGAAAATGTTGATATAAAAGAAACTGTTGTAAAGATTGAATTGAATTTAATTGGATTAGATGACAAAAAAACTAATTTTATAATTATAAAAAGAGTAATGAATCAGGAAAACTGAATCATTACTCTTTTACGTATACAGCAAAGTTTTTACCCTCACAATAAAAATCACCATAACCATCTTCATTAATAAGAACTCTTTGATAACCATTAAAGACATTGACATAATAACAATGACGATCTTCTTTACCAACATACATTGATTTTATACCACCATTGAATTCGTCATAATAATTGCCATTGCTTTTGTTTGGGTACGCCTAATCCAACCAATTAAATGAGGATGATCAAAATAATCTTCTTGATTTCCTTCGTTATATTGTTTTCTTAAAGAAAGGAGTTGTTGAAGCATTTTTTTTGAAGAAACATTTTCATAATCAATACCTTCTAAATCACCATAGAAAACACAAGGATACCCTGCTTTTCTTAAAAGAGTTAAACAATAAGCATGTCCTTTAAACCAATCAGGAATGAAAGAAGCTAATGATTGACTTGGTTCCGTATCATGATTATCGACAAAAGTAACTGCATTTGAAGGATACATGGAAACAAGCGTTTGATCAAAAATATGAGAAAAATCATAATTTTCATTATGACTTGCATCGTAAAAATGATAGTGAAGAGGAACATCAAATAAAGACATTTCAAAATTGACTTCTTTTAAATACTTTTCTAAATGATACACATCTCCGTGCCAATACTCACCAACCGTAAATAATTCTTTATTAAAATCGTGATATATTTTTGGCAAGAGGTTTTTATAAAAAGAAGCGGGAATATGTTTAACGGCATCGAGACGTAAGCCGTTGATTTTAGTAAAATTTATATACCAATAAAACCATGAGGTAACTTCTTGAACCGTTTCTTCATTTCCAAAATCTAAATCAGCTCCCATTAAATAATCATAATTGCCGTTTTCATCATCTACTTCTTGATCCCAACTTTTTTGATTAAAAAGGAAAATAGTATTACGATGTGTTTTTTATCATAATCGATCCCATCAAAATGATACCAATGCCAAATAAAATCAGAATATTTTTTATTTCTACCGGGAAAAGTAAAAAGGGTATAGACTTCAATTTGTTCATCATCAGAAATGATTTCATTGGTATTTTGACGATTGACTTCTTTTGCCATAACGATTTCAGTACCATCAGCCCCCATTTTATGATTCAAGACAATGTCTCCATAGACATCGATTCCTGCTTTTTGAAAAGCTTGAATACACGCTAAATAATCTTCTTTTGTTCCATATTTTGTTTCAATACTTCCTTTTTGATTGAATTCACCTAAATCATAAAGATCATAAACACCATAACCATTATCATTTTTACCACCAACCCCTTTATAAGCAGGAGGCAACCATAAAGCACTAAATCCCAATTGCTTATATTCATCAACATTTTCTTTAAGTTTTTTCCAAAGATTTTCTTCAGGTTTTATATACCAATGAAACCCTTGTAATAAAACACCATTTCCATTTTTTTCACCTCATTGAAACTATTATACATCATTTTATTTCATTTCCTAAAAGATGCGTTAAAATAAAGGAAATTAGGGGGATTATATATATGTATGAATTAATATCAAATTTAATTCTTTATGGGAATTTACCAAAGGATGAAATTTTAGTACAACTTGCTAAGTTGTTATCAGATGATGAAAAATCAAATCATGAACTTCGTCAAGAAATTTATGGTCAGATAAAAAGATTATTAGAACTTGCAACTCAATATGGATTTAATGATAATTTATGGCATAATTATTTGACTTATTTATTAATGACAAATGAAAATCCATTTAGTATGACTTGTGAAAAACAAGGGGCAAGAGAAGGTACGGTCAATCATTTTGCTTTAAATGATTTTAAAGTGTTCTATGAATTATTTCATTATGATTTTAGTACAATAGAAAAGGAATTAAATATTGATTGTTTTTCAACTCTTGCTAATTATAAAGCTTTATCAAAACCAGAATTGATGTACAACAAGAATGTTTCTTTAAAAGTACAAGAACTTTCTAAAAAACTAGAAGAAACAAAGAATGAACAAGAATTCTTTGATGTTGTAACACAATTCTATAAAGATTATGGAGTAGGTATGTTTGGTTTAAATAAAGCCTTTAGAATTGCGACAAGTCATGAAAACTATGTAGAATTAAAGCCAATTAATAATATGGATGAAGTTATTTTAGATGATTTAGTTGGTTATGAAATTCAAAAGAAAAGTTATTAGATAATACTATAGCTTTTGTTGAAGGAAGAAAAGCAAATAATGTTTTACTTTATGGGGATAGTGGAACAGGTAAATCAACAAGTATTAAAGCAATTGTAAATGAATTTTATGATCAAGGTCTAAGAATGATTGAAATCTATAAACATCAGTTTAAAGATTTATCAAATATTATTGCGATGATTAAAAATAGAAATTATCGTTTTATTATCTATATGGATGATTTATCATTTGAAGAATTTGAAATTGAATATAAATTTTTAAAAGCGGTTATTGAAGGTGGTGTTGAAACTAAACCAGAAAATATTTTAATTTATGCGACAAGTAACAGAAGACACCTTATTAAAGAAAACTGGTCAGATCGTAATGATGTTGTTCAAGAAAATGGAATGCATCAATCAGATACGATGGAAAGTAAAAACTTTCTTTAGTTAATCGTTTTGGAGTTAAAATCAATTATTCTAAACCAATGAAAAAAGAATTCAATCATATTGTTTTAGAATTAGCTCATAAAAATAATATCCAAATGGATGAAAAAGAATTATTATTAGAAGCGAATAAATGGGAACTTTCTCATGGTGGAACATCAGGAAGAACTGCTCAACAATTTATCAATTATATTTTAGGATTGGAGAAATAAATATGGAAGCTATTCAAGCACTTACAACTCGAAGAAGCTGTCGTAGTTTTAAACAAGAACAAATCAAAGATGAAGAATTAAAAACTATCCTTGATTGTGGTTTAAATGCCCCAAGTGGTAAAAATAAACAATCAAGTAAAATTGTGGTTGTTCAAAAACAAGAAGAAATCAAAGAACTTTCAAAACTTAATGCGATTATTTTGGAAAAGATGTTGATCCTTTTTATGGGGCACCAACAGTATGTTTTATCTTTGTCCCAAAAGATGAAAGTAATGGTATAAAAGATGGTTCATTAGTGATTGGTGCTATGCAGACAGGAGCTTATGCATTAAATATAGGTTCTTGTTGGATCAATCGTTGTAAAGAAATGTTTGAATTAGAAAAAGGCCAAGAATATCTTCGAAAATGGCATTTAGAGGATTACGTTGGTATTGGTTGTTGTATTTTAGGATATGTTGAAAAAACATTACCTGAAAAGAAAATTTTAGAAAATCGTATTATTCAAGGATAGGAGAATGAATATGGATAACAAAACTTATGAATATGTTGAAGATCGTTCAATGACGATACAACAATACATTAACAATATTTTTAAATGGATGGTTATTGGTGTTTTAACAACTTTTGTGACAGCTTTTGCTTTAGAAAAATCATCATTTATGTCTTATGCAGGAATGCTTCCTTTCATTTTAATTATTTTTCAATTTGCGGTTGTTATTGGTTTATCAAGACGTTTTAATGACAATGAAAACCAATTACAGCAAAAGTTCTTTATATGATCTATTCAGTCATTACTGGTGTGACATTTTCTTATGTTATTGCAAGCTATACTTCCTTTAGCGTGGCACTTGCTTTTTTAGTGGCGGCTATTTATTTTGGAGTTTTAGTTATTTTAGGAACGGTTGTTAAAATGGATCTTACAAGGATTGGAACATTATGTTTAACAGGATTATTTGTATATCTTATTTTTGCAATCATTGTAATGATTTTTAATCTTCCTGTAGGTTCATTAATTATGCCACTTATTTCACTTGCTTTATTTGCAGGAATTACGGCATATGATATGCAAAAATCATTACAACTTTATAATTATGCTTCATCTAATCCAGAAATGTTAGAAAAATTAAGTATTTATGGAGCATTTAATCTTTATTTAGACTTTGTTAATATCTTCTTAGATATTCTTCAATTATTAGGAGATAATAAGTAAAAAAATTATATATACTAAATGAATAACCCTTTGCTATTGCAAAAGGGCTTTTATTTTAGATTGCTATTTTTATAATCATCAATTTCTTTAAGAATTTGATATAAGTATTTTTGTTCTTTTTTATTCTTTGATGAGAAAAAATCATATATTTGTAAAGGAATGCTCTCTTCATTTTGTTTTTCTTCTATTTTTTCAAATAATTGCGAAAGAGGAATATTAAGAGCTTGAGCAACTTTTTGGATGCTTTCTAATGTAGCATTCTTTTCTCCTCTTTCCAATTGTCCAATATAAGTTGGATGACAGTTAGCTAGTTCTGAAAGTTGTTCTTGACTAAGATTTTTTTGAATACGATAATTTCTTATACGTTGACCAATAATAAATTTAATATTTTCCATTTTATCACCTATTAAAAGTCTATAAACATTTAATCATTCATGCTATATACTATAGATATTGTTATAAACTATATGATATACTATAAATAGTTATATTAAAAATATATAAAGTATTTATAGGTGAGGGGAATGAATTTATTTTTTTATATTTTAAGTGTTATTGTTTTTTTTTATATGTACAAACATCAAATTATTTTTACTTATAATTTTTTCATGAAATATTCATAGAAAACGATTTGTATTAATTATTTTTATACAATATTAGGGGCTATTATTTATCCCTATTTAAAATTAAAGAGTGCTTTACAAGCGAGTGGAATGAGTTATACCTTGTTTTTTTTTAAGTTTCTTTTCTTTATGGAATTTCTTTAAAAGATAGGTTGATTTATTATTTATTTTTAATAGCGATTAATATATGTGGAGAAATGATATCTTCTTCTTGTTTGATGTTCATTTTCAGTTTTATTTTTAATGTAGATAAGATATTTTTGGATACGATTCTTAAAACCAATCAAATTTATTATTTAATTGGATTAATAAGTGCCGTTTTATCTGTTTTTTTGGTAATCAAATATATTGAAAGTATAAGTAAAAATGTAGCGAACAAACAACTAAAACAAATTATTAAGATATGTTTTTTACCACTTGTTCTTGTGTTTACGACTTTAAATACCATTTATGCAACAGATAAAAATACTTTTATGATAGCAGCAATAGGAAGCTGGATTATTGTCATCAGTGCTAGTTTCATTATTGTCAAAGGTATTAATAAATATCAAATATTGCAAAAAGAAGTATAAAAAATAAAGCAAAACAGGAAATTTTAAATTTACAGATTGAAGATATGACAACAATTGATCAACATTATAGAAATATTAGAAGAGGTAATCATGATTTTAAAAATCATTGTTTAGTTGTACTTAATATGTTGAAAAGTCATGATGAGAATGTAAAAGAATATCTTTTATCAATGAAAGACAGTTATCAAAGTGAGGAAAGCAAGAAATGAAATATGTATTGATATTGGTAATGGTTTTATCACAAGCATCTTTTTGTATAGCTGTTTATTCAAGAAGTTATGTGCAAAGATTAATAGTAAATTATTGTATTTTTGTTTTACGGGTCATATCTCATTTTATATTTACTTATTTGTTTATTTTTATCGTTTAGTAAATACATACATTTAGAAGAAGAAACTAAATTATTAATCCAATTAAATGATATAAAAAGAAAACAAAAACAGGATATTGAATTTATGATTGAAGAGGAACAAAAGAATAAAGAAAAGATAGTAAAACAAATAAATTGTGTTATTCAACAAATAGGTTGTGATAGATATGAGCAGGCTGAAAAATCTTTTTTAGAAATATATGATGATTTTAAATCTAATTATACACAGACATATTGTGATAATGCCTATGTAAATGCTGTTATTTCTAATAAAAAGAGTTTGATGGATAAATATAAAATAGATTTTAATTGTCAAATACTTCTACCAAATAATCTATCATTAGATGTGCTTGTGTTACCAACGATTCTTTTCAATATTTTAGATAATGCAATTCAAGCAAGTAAAGAAACGCATAAGAAATTTATTTATTTAAAAATTAATTATACCAATAACTTTATTTTGATATATATGAAAAATAGTAATTATCAAACAAATAATACAGATCAATCAGGAATGCATGGATATGGAACTTCTATTGTTGAAGATATTATTCAAGAAAATGAAGGCACTTGTGATTGGAATAATGATGATGATTTTTTTGAAACAACATTGATGTTAAAGTATAGAGGAGTTGAAAATAATGTTGATAGGGATAGTTGAAGATGATGTTCATTGCTTAGAGTTATTAAAAATAAAATTAGATGCTTATAAACAAGAAGAGGATGAGATTAGATGTTATAGAGATTCGCAAAGTTTGATTATGACGTAATAAATCAAAAGTTGGAGTTTGACATTCTTTTATTGGATATAGAACTAGGAAAGGAAAATGGAATAGATCTTGCTTTAAAAGTGAATGAGGTAACACCTTATACTCAAATAATTTATATTACAGCTTATATGCAATATGTAAGTGATGTTTATCAGAGTAAACATACTTATTTTATTGATAAGGAAAAACTAGATAAATACTTGCCATCAGCAATAAAGAAGGCAAAAGAAAATATTAATCATCTAAATCTCAGTATTTGTACATATCTTGGAATAAACAAAAAATGAAGTTTATCAAAAAGATATTATTTACATAGAAAGAAAATCAAGGGTATCTTATGTTTATACGAAGAAAGAAGTTTATAAGACTTCTTTGAAGATCAATGACTTAGTTTGTTTATTAAATGATTCTTTTTGTGTTTGTCATAAGAGTTTTATAGTACATATGGATTATATTAAAGATATTAAGCATAATAGTGTCCAGATAAATAATAATCAAATTCTTCCTATTAGTAGAAGTCAAAAGGATCATTTTAAACAAATTTATAATAGATATATTTTAGTAAGCAAATAGCTTACTTTTTAAATAAATTCTTTTAAAAATTGAATTGTTTCTTTTTCAGAGTAGACAAAATTTTCTATATCCATTAAATGTTTCAAATTAAAAAATTCTTTTTTAATTGTTGTTTCATCTAAAATAAAGCCATGATAATGTTGTTCATCTTTTAAAATAAATAATATTTCATTATCTTGTTGATAAGCAATTGAACAATGTGAAGGAATTTTTAAAATCTTCTTTGATAAGATGTAAATAAAAATTATGATAATGTTTATTAATATTCACAAGTCTATGTAAAATAAAGTTAATTTCTTCATTATCAAATGGTGTCATTAGTGATAAAGGTAAATCATAACTAATACCAGATTTAATAAATTCAAGCAAGCCACTTCTAGTAAAATAGAAATGTAATTCATGGGATGATAAAATATTTGTAATATGTTTTTTGTAATGGTTTAAATAATTTAATAATTCTTGATATTGATCATTATTACCAATAAAGTGACGATCAATCATGTCTTTATCAAGAGCAAATAATATCCCTGGTTTTCTTTGTAAAAGAAAGTAATGTATGAAGTTTATTATTGAATAATGAATGCAAACTTAAATATCCTAAATTGATTGATAATAATGATTATAAAAATAGGCA
>ENA-OQDF01000769-OQDF01000769.1-human-gut-metagenome-genome-assembly--contig:-NODE-769-length-13333-cov-8.189535_pt1 | contig 13333 bp, 18 predicted proteins | sample MGYA00242769_ERZ504597 | MGnify/ENA primary metagenome ERZ504597 (study PRJEB26092, sample SAMD00036305) | human gut metagenome | host: Homo sapiens | study: EMG produced TPA metagenomics assembly of...
TCCCATTCCACGATTCCGGCCTCTTTGATCTTGTTCCGGATCGTATCTGTCGTCGAGTTTTCCCAATGAGGCACTCCTCAAATGTTTCTTTTCATACAGCCCGTCGTTCTCCACAACGATACAGTCTACCGGGGAACCGGCTGCGGAAACTTTTTCTCAATTCCTTTTACCGTGCCGGAAACCGATGCGTAAACAGGAGCCGAAACAAATCCTCCCGCTTCTGCGATTTTCTGTCCCGCTTTTACATGGTCGCCTTTTTGTACGATCGGCACAGCAGGCGCTCCGATGTGCTGTGACACTGCGTAATACAATAAGTTGCCCGGCTGCGCTTTGACAATCGGTTTGTCCTTGGAGAGCTCTTTTCCCTCGTACGGGTGAACGCCGCCATGAAAAGTATTTCTTTTCTTCTGAAACATGCTTTTCACCTCATCCTTTCTCTTTTCTATGCTGCATTTATCAATTCACAGCCTTTTTTCGGTTTTTTATGCAAAAAAAGCTGGTGCATTGCCCTGATTATTTCGGTTATTCATATCGGACTTCTTTTAACAGGAGTCCGCATGCCGGTGCAAGAAAACCCGCACTTTCGCGATTTTTTGCTTTGAGAAGCTCCGTCATTGATGCGATATCCCGTTTTCCCATCCCGGCCTCCACAAGCGTTCCGGTCAGGATCCGCACCATGTGGTACAGAAAACCGGTTCCGGTATAGGAAATGATAAGAATCCCGTCTTTCTCGCAGAAATCAATTCCGGTAATCGTCCGTACCGTCGATTTTTTCATACGTTTGTTGGCACAGAAGCTCCTGAAATCATACGTTCCGATAAACGCTTTCGATGCTTCTTTCATTTTTTCCACATCGAGCGGTGCTTCCGGAAAATACACGTATTTCCGCTCGAAAACATGCTTTCTGCCATCGATCACGATACGGTATTCGTATGTTTTGTCCACCGCATTCAGACGGCTGTGGAAGCGCTCCGGCATCCGCGCGAGGCTGGTAACTTCGATGTCTTCCGGCAGATAATGGTTGATTGTCTGCAGAAGTTCTTCATCGGATAGATCCGTATGGAACTTTGCATTTGCGACCTGTCCCGCCGCATGGACGCCGGCATCGGTTCTGCCCGCGCCGTGGATCTCCACCGGCTCTCCTGCGATCCTGGACAGCAGCGTTTCGAGCTTGCCCTGAATCGTGTTGTCCGTATTTCCCTGCTTCTGCCAGCCGTTATAGCGCGTGCCGTCGTACTGCAGGATCATTTTATAATTCATCTTTTTCTCCTTTCCTCTGTCCCGTTTTTCCTCTGCCTTTCAAATCATTTTTCTCCAGAAATGGGCTTTTCAGAACCATTTTCTTCTTTACAAAATGGCAGCTTATCCTTCGGCATCCATGCTTTCCTCAATCAAAAAGCCCCGTAACGCTGGACTTCGCGCCAGATTTGCTTCAAACAGCACCACCTCTGCTCCGCCCGGAAAGCTGTTCTGTAAAAATTCAGCGGCACGGCGGATCTGTTGCTTCACATCTTTTACTTCCTTCTCCGCTTTTTCCTGTTCCAGTTCACATACCGTTTCAAAAAGCTCTTTCATCTGATCCGGATCGGTTTTGCGACATTTTTTAGCGGTCTCCTCGAGTTTTTTTAACTTTTTCAAGACCCGCGCATTCGTTTCTTCCTCGTCCTTTTTCAGCAGTCCCTGCTTTTTGCACACTGCAAATCCCTGCTCTTTCTGCCGCAGCCAGGATGCGTATGTCTCATCTTTTTTCTGCCTGCAAAGCCCGGTAAACTGGCGCAAGCACTCGGAGAGTTCCTTTGCCGTGTGCTCCTGCTTCTGGCAGGCGGATGCCTCTTTCTGAAGTGCCGCATGAAACAGAGACAGCAGTACAGATCGCTCTTCTGCGGAACCGTTTTCTGCCATCTTCTTTTTTCTGCCATGATTTCTCCGGAAAATGCACTGGTCAAAATCTCCTCCACACCGTAATCCTGTCCATATTTTTCGTAAATCCTGTAGTACGAGTTGAATTCCTCCGCCGTCTTTTCTTCCTGCAAATATTGTCCAATCAGTGCTTCGTCGACCGGAAAATTCAGGATTTCATAACTTTTCAGCACTGCCGACAAATCCTCCCAGCCGCGTGCCGTTACAAAACGCTTTTCATCCGCTTCCTGCGAAACAGAATAAAAATGGTCACTGTGTGCCATAAGGTACGTTGTCACAGCACCGTGGATCTGATTTTTCTCTGCATAGGAAAGCCACACGGAAAGCTCGGGAACCACCTCGATCTTCCGCACACGGTCAAGCGTTGCCACATCAAATTCCCGCACAGATTTATTATATTCCGGCGGATTTCCGGCGGCCACGATCAGCCAGTCATCCGGGATGCGCTGGTTGCCGAATTTTTTATCCTGCAAAAGCTGCAGCATCACCGGAGCGAGTGTCTCGGAGACGCAGTTAATTTCATCGAGAAAGAGGATACCCCGCTTCTTTCCGGTCTGCTCCATGCAGTCATAGATCGAGGCGATGATCTCGCTCATCGTGTATTCCGTTGTATGTACCATTTTCCCTTCGATTCCACGTGTGCAGATCTCCGGAAGGCCCATGGCACTCTGACGCGTATGGTGTGTCATCGTGTAGGCGACAAGCCCCACACCGCACTCTTCTGCGATCTGCTCCATAATTGCCGTTTTTCCGATGCCCGGCGGGCCGATCAGGAGAATGGGACGCTGCTGCCGGAGCGGAACCAGCGGAAAACCAATTTCATCTCTTGCAAAGTATGCGCGCAGGGCTTTTTCAATTGTCTCTTTTGCTTCTTGTATGTTCATATGATCTCTCTTATCTTATGCACTCTTTATGTACTCTCGAAATCTTTCTGTGTTTGATTTTGCGAGATGCTTTTTTGTCAGTTTTGTTCAAAGAGTACATTCTTCTGTCAGCAGTTTTTTTGCCCATTTTGGGACAAGATTCATTTTTTCGGTCTGTCTGACAAAGACAAATGCCGTCTCGTAATCGGGCTTTTGTTCGGGATAAATTCCGTCTCCGTCGGTAAAATAGATCAACGCTTTTAAGTTTCGGAATACATGCTGTTTCCGCAACTCTTCCACTTTCTGAAAGACAGGACGGAAATCGGTTCCGCCTCGGCCCTTGATGGTAATTGTTTCACGGTAAGCTTCCCATTCTTTCGGTGAATGGATCATCGTGACATCCTGCACGAAGCTGTCGCACTGGATCAGGCAGACGTTCCATTGGGAAAAGAAGTTTTCTTTTTCTTCAAGAATGCTGCGCGTCTCACCGAGAAATTTTGCTACGATTTCTTTTTGCACGAACCGGATGTGTCGATCGCGATAACCAGCTCTTCGAGACGGTTTCCCTCGCGCGTCTCCGGCGGCTCGATGAAAGGGAAATTTCCGTAATACATAAGCCCATAATGGTAAGCGACTGGATCGAAGCTGTCGAGATCCAGCTCCATTTCCTCGCGGGTAACGGTAAAGCGTTTCAGAAAGCGACGGTAATCGTACGCTCTTTTTTCGATCCCGGACAGAGTTTCTTTTTTCCACCGCAGTTCTGGCCTCGCCGCAGGCCGCCGGTGCCGTAGTTTTCCGCCAACTTACGGGCAGCACGTTTCCAGACTGGTTGAAAAGACTCGATAAGTTCCGTCTCTTTTTCCGGCACAAGCCATGAAACTGGAGACTTTTTTCTTTTTCCGGCATCAGCCATGAAACCGGGGACTGTTCTTCTTTTTCCGGCTCCGGTGTTTCTTTTCCAAACCGACGGATGCATTCCAGCAGCAGGTGCTGATAGCCTTCCTTGAGGAACGATGAATTTTCGGCACACATGCGGAGTACAAAATCGGAGTTAAAATATATCGTATGACCGTCGGATGTGATGGCTTTTGTCCTGTCGGACGGCTGATGACGAAAGAAGAGAATCGCTTCACCAAGTTCCGGGGACAGCCAGCAGAGATTTTTGCGGGCTTCTTCGAAAAGCCGGAGCGCCAGCGCTTCTTTTTCTTTTGTGGGCTTTTCTTTTTGAAACGCAGCTTCTGTTTTTCTGCTTTCCCGTATTCTCCTGCATCGGATCCTGTGAGCTCCGGTTCAGGAGAATGCGGAAGGCCTGCCATTTCTGCTGGTCGGCGGCAAGGTTGAGAAAACGTTTTCGGTCTGCATCGGACAGCCATCCGGTCTGCAGAATACGTTCCAGCTTTGAAAATCATCCTCACGAATCAGCATTTCGACAGCGGGACGGATGCGTTTCCGCAGGTATGCGGTATATGCGGCTCGCTGTTCTTCCGGAAGATCCTGCGATTCACAAAAGCCGGAAAGTGCAGCCCGGAGGCGCTGCTGTTCGGATGTCGTCGTTCTGAAACTACTCCAGTCATCCATTTTATTCACTCCCTTACTCGCCGCGTTTTCTCACTTGCACTCAATCTTACGCTGCCGCGTAAGCGACATTCGTCGTTCGCCAACTGAAAATAAATTTTCGTTTGGCTCACTTGCACTCAATCTTACGCTGCCGCGTAAGCGACATTCGTCGTTCGCCAACTGAAAATAAATTTTCATTTGGCTCACTTGCACTCATTATATCGTCATTTTTGAGCATTGACAATGTTGGATCGTGTTATTTTTTCACACTTTTACCATATTTTTATGATATACTTGATATTATAAATACGATTGCAGTCGTAAAGCGCAAAGGAGATCCTTTTATGAACAAAGAAAACAGAAAAGCTGCCAGGGAACGGCGTGCCAAAGAGCGGGAGCACGAAGCGAAAGTAGCGCATTACAAAAAGATCTGGAGCTGGGCCGGACCAGCTCTGATTGTCGTTGTGATCGTCGGCCTTATCATCGCCAGCGTACTCGATTCCAAACGACTCTCTGCCAAAAGTGCCTCGGAGGATACCTCCACAGCCTCATCGGCCGCATCCGCCTCATCAGCCTCCACTTCGGCTTCTGCCTCTTTGCAGACCGACACTTCCCTCACCATTGAGGACGGTGATACCGTCAATATCGACTATGTCGGCTCCATTGACGGCGTGGAATTTGAAGGTGGAAACACAAAAGGAAACGGCGCTGATCTTGTGATCGGCTCCCACACTTACATCGATGACTTTGAAGAACAGCTCATCGGCCATCACCCGGGCGACAGCGTAGATGTAACCGTCACTTTCCCGGAAGACTATGGAAAAGACGAACTCAATGGAAAGGAAGCTCTTTTCAAAGTTACCATCAACGGCATTTATAAATAGAACAACCAAAAAGACATCCCCAGCAGATTTTTCGTCTGCGCCGGATGTCTTTTTCTTATTATTTTTTTGTTAAGTTTTTTTCAAAGGCGCTTCGATGTATTAAAAAAGTACATCTTCTTATTCCACAATTTTGTAATACGCCCGCGCCGTCAGCACATAGACGATCAGGTAAACCACGGCAAACGCCGCAATCGTAATCGCTGTTGCAGCTAGGAACAGATTGCTGTCCGGGAAATTCAGCATTGCCATGATACGCCTGGTCAATGGAAACGCTACCATTGTATGCACCACGGCCACCGCGAGCGGCAGGAAAAAGACCGTTACCACCTGTGACTGAATCGTCTGACGGATTTCTTTGCGGCTCATACCGACCTTCTGCATAATCTGGAACCGTTTTCGGTCATCGAAGCCTTCTGAAACCTGCTTGTAATAGATAATCATAACGGCACCCATCAAAAACAGCGCACCGACGAAAACACCTAAAAACAGAAGTGAACCATACAGACTGTAAACCGTATTGCGCTCTTTTTCGCGCACTTCCACCCATCCGTTAAAAGATGACTCCGTCAGTATCGTCTCAATCTCATCTCCAACTGTGATCTGTTCGCCGGCATCCCCGATAAGATCCAGAGCATATTCCCAACTGTATCCTTCTGGCTCCTTTCCCTGCACAGCCGCATACGCTTCCTTTGCTTCATGGTTCCGCGTCACCACCGTCATTGTCTCATACACCTGCGTCTTCTCATCCAGAATGTACGATTTCTTATCGGTATTCCATTTTTTTACTTCATACGTCTGATTTCCCAGTTCAATCGTGTCATATCCATAATTTTTCTGTTTTGCCTGAAAAACCAGAGCCTGCCCTGGTTCCAGCTCTACCTGTTCGCCGGTTACCTGATTGTACTCCGACTCTTCCATGATTTTTATCAGTGTGCTCGCCGCAGCATCATCTGACTGTGTTTTTTCTACTTTGTTTCTATCTACAACAGCAAGCATAACATAGTATCTCTGATCACTTTCATACTTTTTTCTGAGCTGCTTTTCTTCCAGATGCTGATCAATCCCAGTTTTCACTTCCTCTATCATCTTCTGACTGACCGGCTCCACCGTCTTCATAATGCCGCTCACGCCAGTATTTGCTTCGATCGAAATCTGATGTGGAAACCGCGTATAGGTAACCTCCTCAATTCCCGTCCACAGACATGTGCTGATGGAGATAACCAGAAGCACACCCGTTGACAGAATACAGATATTTGCAAGACCGACCGCATTTTGCTTCATGCGGTACAGCATGCCCGAAATGCTTGTAAAATGGCGTGTCTGGTAATAGTAATTCTTGTTTTTCTTCAGAATTTTCAAAAATGCAATACTTCCAGCAGAAAACAGGCAGTACGTTCCCACCATAACCAAAGCGATTGCATTAAAAAACTTATCAAGTGCATCCATCGAGGATTGGCAGGTCAGAGCCAGATAATAGCCAACACCAAGAAGCATGAATCCAAGAACCGCCGTCAAAAGCTTCGTTTTCGGTTCCCGCTCACCCTGCGCGCCGCCGTGCAGCAGTTCGACCGGCTGTGAGACGTGGATCTGGCGAAGGCTTAAGAGAAAATTGATCACAAAAGTCAGGCCGAACAGCAGCATCGTACTTCCCACGGCTTTGCGCTGAACGCAAAACCAATTGTTCCGTTCAGTCCGGTCAGCTTCATCAGCACCAGAAACAGCAGGCGGTACAGCAACACACCGAGCAGAATACCGATTCCAAGCGATGCCGCCCACAGATACAGACTCTCAAAAAAGAGGATCTTCGCCAGATGCTTTTTCTCCATGCCGAGAATCTGGAACAGACCGAACTCTTTTTTCTTCTTTTTGCCAGAAAACTGTTGCTGTAAATCAGAAAAATCACCGCGAACAGGCCAATGATATAGGTTCCCATCCCCATCACTGTCAGGATCGTATCTTTTCCGATCATGGAATCAAAGCCACTTCCCTGCGCCAGTGTATCCATGATAAAAAACATCACCACCGTGCCGATGCATGACAGCAGATACGGAAGAATATTCTGACGGTTTTTGCTCAAATTTGTTTTTGCCAGTCTGGCATACAGCAGATTATTCATCCCGTTCACCACCCGTCGCAAGAATTGTCAGCGTATCGGAGATCTTCTGATACATCTCATCGCGCCCTAAAGAACCGCGATACAGCTGGTGGAAGACCTCGCCATCCTTGATGAACAGCACACGCTTCGCCGAGCAGGCCGCCTTCACACTGTGCGTTACCATAACAATCGTCTGGCCCTCCTCGTTGATCTCCCCGAACAGTTTCATGAGGCCATCCGCTGCATGGGAATCGAGCGCGCCGGAAGGCTCATCCGCAAGAACCAGCTCCGGATTGGTAATCAGCGCACGCGCAACGGCTGCACGCTGCTTCTGTCCGCCGGACACCTCATATGGGTATTTATTGAGGATCTGGGTGATGCCGAGTTTTTTCGCAATCGGCTCTGCCCGAAGACTCATCTCCTCGTATTTTTTTCCTTCCAGCACGAGCGGCAAATAAATGTTGTCACGCAGGGAAAAGGTATCGAGCAGGTTGAAGTCCTGGAACACGAAACCTAAATTTTCGCGGCGGAATCCGGCAATCTCCTTCTCCTTTAATTCGCCGAGATTCTTTCCATTTAACCGCACCTGTCCGCCGGTTGGCTTGTCTAGTGCTGCGAGCAGGTTCAGAAGCGTCGTTTTTCCGCTTCCCGATTCGCCCATGATTGCAACAAATTCGCCCCGTTCCACTGTAAAATTAACGTCTTTCAACGCTTCCACCGGTTGCTGCCAAGGCGCGTGGTATATGTTTTTTTCAGATGTTCTACTTCCAGAATTGCCATGTCACATTTTCCTTTCTGTCTGAACTGTTTTCTTAATTGACAAGGCTTATTATACCCGTCCGCGCCCTCTTCTGCCTTAGGATCATCTTACAAAAGACCGGCAACCTTACATTTCTGTAAGATTCCCGGCGAAGCTCTCTATGTACTACAGGGATACGGTATCCAGCCCAAGATACACCTTCGTTCCCACTCCCATCTCCGACTCGATGCGGATGGTATGCGAAAGTTTCTCCATGATCTGGCGGCACAGATACAGTCCGATGCCCGTTGACCGCTTGTCTGCGCGGCCGTTGCAGCCCGTGTAGCCTTTTTCGAAAATCCGCGGCAGATCCTCCGGCGCAATGCCGATGCCGGTGTCCTCAATCACCAGCGTTTTTGGTGCATCCGGTGACAGATAGATGTGAATGCTTCCACTTTTCGTGTATTTCAGCGCATTTGACAGAATCTGCTCCAGCACAAAGACGAGCCATTTTTCATCTGTCAGCACCTCGCAGTGCACCGGCTCGTAGGAAAGGATAATCTTCCGGCGGATAAAAAGCGGAGCATATTTCCGCACAGCCTGGCGGATCAGCGCATCCAAATCGTACCTTGCAAAGACAAGATCCGATGTCATTTTTCCATGCGCAGGTACTGCAGCGCCATCTGCACATACTGCTCCGTCTGGAAAAGTTCGCTCTGCATTTCACGCGAAAACGGCGTATCCTCCTCCTGCAGAAGCAGCCGCATCGCCGCAATCGGCGTTTTGATCTGATGGGTCCACATCGTGTAATACTCCATCATATCGCGGTATTTCTGCTCCATCTTAATCTGTTCTTCCTGAAACTGCCGCTCATAGGATGCGATGATCTGCTGGTAATCCCGCGCCAGAAGCCCGTCCGCCTCCGGAAGCGCTTCTGTTTTGCCCTGCGGTTCGGCGGCAAGGAGTGCTAAGACCAGATGATGTTTCCGGTACTTCCCATAATGAAAGCAAAAACCTGTGGCTCCGGCAGCAGCCATCAGCACGATCATATAAACGGTGACATCCTGCGGCACATTGCGCAGAAAACAGAGGAGTGAAAATACTCCTATAAAAGCGGCAATCCGCACGGCCGATGCAAGATGCTCTTTCAAATACCAGTTAAGAAGCATAAACTCCTGCCGGATTCCCTCTTTCTGTTGTTCCATCCTTTTCTCCTGTTCTGCTTCCGTCATGCGATCAGGTAGCCGACACCCTTTTTCGTCTGGATAAAGTCTGTAAGTCCTGCCTCCTCCAGTTTTTTCCGCAGGCGCGTGACGTTGACGGTCAGCGTGTTGTCATCTATAAAGCTGTCCGACTCCCACAGATGCATCATCAGCATATCGCGGCTGACGGCTTTTCCTTTATTTTCGAGAAGGGACTGCAGAATGCGCCACTCATTTTTTGTCAGCTCAATCCGCTTTCCCCGGTAATTCAGCACACCACTTCCCGTATCGAGCATGGCACCGCGGTGCTCGAGGAAATTCGTTTCTCCGGCAAATTCGTAGGTGCGGCGGAGCATCGCCTGGACTTTGGCGGTCAGGACACTTAAATCAAACGGCTTCGCGATAAGTCATCGCCGCCATATTAACGGCCATAATGATGTTCATGTTGTCCGATGCAGAAGAAAGAAAAATTACCGGCACTTTCGAGACTTTTCGAATCTCCTGGCACCAGTGAAATCCGTTAAAAAAGGGAAGATGAATGTCCATCAGCACTAATTGCGGATTTTTCACGGCAAATTCAGCGAGAACACTGGAAAAATCCTGTACGCAGAACGCATCCATGCCCCAGGAAACCAGGCTCTGCTGCACGGCGCGGGCGATGACTTCATCATCTTCTACAATCATAATTCGATACATGGCTGTTCCTCTGTTGTCTCTAGCAAAGCGGATATTCGTAATCCGCTTCGCTACTTGCTTGATTCGGTTAAAAATATAGACTCCGGGCGGGTGTTTTCAACACACAGCCGCTCCCGGAGCCGTTTTCGCAGATGATTATACTCTTACAATATAATCTGCTTTTCTTTCTTTTGCCTCCGGGTACTCACAGTCGCGATAGCCGAGGATGCAGTGGCCGATGCCAACATAATTTTCGGAAAGTCCCCACTCTTTTAAGAGGGCTTTTCCCTCCGGGCTCGCGAACTCTTCTTTTGCACGATGGATCCAGCAGGAATCCACACCAACGGCATGTGCTGCCAGCATCAGATTTCCCATGACAAGAGAGCCGTCCTCCACATAAGTTCCGCGCTCCGGGTCAGCAAGCACAATCAGAACGGTCGGAGCGCCGTAGAACGGATCGGATGTTGTACCCATAACAGCCGCATTCATTTTCGAAAGCTTTGCAATCAGCTCCGGTTTCTGTACCACAACAATCACCGGCGACTGTTTTCCCATGCCGGTTGCCGCATACGTTCCAGCCTCCAGAATTGCATCGAGCTGCTCATCGGTAATCTGCTCCGCTTTGTATTTGCGGATGCTTCTTCTTGTTTTGATTGCATTTAATACTTCGTTGTTCATGGTAAAAATCCTCCTGTTCTTTTTTTGTTTTTATCGCAAACGCCGCAGCTTTGTATACCGGACGCATTGCCTGCCTACATCTGTTTCCGCACAATCCGATACTCATCGCCGAGCTGGTAGTACGGACAGTCGTAAAATTTATCCTGCAGAAAACGTGCCATCTCATCCTCATCAAGATCGACCTCGCAGGTGTAGCACTCATACTCCTCATCATACACAAAATTGCCGCACGACTCACAGCTTGTGGCCATCTGGCGGGAGTGCTTTTTCTTTTGTGCATGGGGTGTTGGTTCTATCATATGGCAATTCCTCCCATTTCTTACACTTCGCTTTTCCGTTTCGGCGCTTCCGGCAGAGGAAGAATTTCTATTTTTCATCCACAACCTGGAAAGTGTAGAACTTCAGGTAATAGGACTCATCCGCCGCCCACAGAATTGGATGATCCGGGGCCTGGGTGCGGTATTCTACCTGACGAAGGCGTTTGTGGACGTTGTGAGCCGCCTGGTTGATGGTTTTCGTGAAGAGTTCGTAGTCCATAAAGTGGGAACACGAACAGGTGCACAGATAGCCGCCGTCTTTGACCAGTTTCATGCCGCGCAAATTGATTTCACGATATCCCTTGATTGCGTTTTTGATAGAGTTTCTTGATTTTGTGAAGGCCGGCGGATCAAGGATAACGACGTCGAATTTTTCTCCCTCTTTTTCAAGACGTGGCAACAGTTCAAAGACATCCTCGCACACGAAAGATGCTACGTTTTCCAGACCATTTAAGGCTGCGTTTTTCCGTGCCTGCTCTATACCGAGCTCTGATGCATCAACGCCGATAACTTCCTTTGCTCCTGCATATGCCGCATTCAGTGCAAACGATCCGGTATGGGTAAAGCAGTCAAGGACTCTCGCGTCCTTGCAGAGCTTCTGCACTGCCAGACGGTTGTATTTCTGATCCAGGAAGAAACCGGTTTTCTGGCCGTCCTTAACATCAACGAGATAGTGGACACCATTCTCGACGATTTCAACGCTGGTGTCAAACGGCTCGGAGAGAAATCCTTTCACACGCTCCATGCCTTCCTGCTCACGCACTTTTGCATCGCTTCGCTCAAACACGCCGCGGATCTTAACCCCGTCAGCTGCCAGAACCTCCTCCAGCAGACGGATAATCGTCATTTTCATTTTGTCGATACCAAGTGCCAGTGACTGAACGACCAGCACATCGGAGAATTTATCCACTACGAGTCCCGGCAGGAAGTCTGCCTCGCCAAAGATCAGGCGGCAGCTTGATGTGTCTGTCACTTTTTTGCGGTATTCCCAGGCATCCTGCACTCTTTTTCTCAAAAATGCTTCATCGATTTCCTGGTCGATATTTCTTGTCATCATACGGATGCGGATTTTGGAATGCTCGTTGATGAAACCTCGTCCCATCGGGTATCCGTCGAAGTCGCGCACCAGCACGATATCTCCGTTTTCATATGCTCCTAAAATCGAAGCGATCTCATTATCAAAAATCCAGGCTCCGCCCTGCTTTAAGGCGCGGCCCTCTCCTTTTTTCAATGTTACAACTGCGTTGCTCAAAAGTTTTTCCTCCTTAAAACAATATAGTTAGCCATATCTAATCATAGACAACTGTGTTTTGCTTGCATTCTCAAAACCGCGCTTCCAGCGCTTTTTGCTGCTGCGCAGCTCCTTTTTGCACGAGTGAACTATAACGTCAGATTCCTCTTCCGTCAAACTCCGGAATGAAGCTCTCCTCGGCCACCGGGCCTTCCTGTAAAAAGGCGTTGGTGACGCCGAGGGAAAACGTATAGTCCAGCAGACGCTCATACTCCCGCTTTGTCGTTTTCCGGTTCAGCGGACTTATGTTTTCCACCTGCGGAAGCGGCGTGTACTGGCTCATGAGGCTCAGCCAGACGGTATCGCCGTACGTCTCATAGACGTATTTTACCACAGCTTTTGCATTTTTTACAGCACCGGGCAGCAATAAATGGCGCACAATCACACCTTTTTTCATCAGACCATTCTCATCGAATACAGCCTCTCCTGTCTGACGCACCATCTCCGCCAGCGCCCGTTTTGCTGTTTCCGGGTAATCTTCTGCCGCGAGTACACTTTTGCAAGGGAGGAGTCCATATACTTAAAATCTGTCAGATAAATATCGATCAGCCATCCAGGGCCTGCAGGGCTTCCACGCTCTCATACCCGCCGCAGTTATAGACAATCGGTACGGTAAGTCCCTTCTCTTTCGCCAGAAGAAGTGCTTCCCGGATCTGCAGCACGTAGTGGCTCGGCGTCACGAGATTGATGTTATTCGCATTCTGCGCCTGCAGCTCCAGAAAAATATCCGAAAGCCGCCCGATCGAAATCACTTTTCCGCTCTCCATCTCCGCAATATGATGGTTCTGACAGTAAACACACCGCAGATTACATCCGGAAAAGAAAACCGTCCCCGACCCCGTCGTCCCGGAAATACACGGCTCCTCCCAGAAATGCAGTGCAGCCCGCGCCGCCGCAACCCCGGAGGGCGCCTTACAATATCCCGTCTTTCCATGCTCCCGGTCCGCTCCGCACTTCCGCGGACAAACCCGGCACCGGCTCATCTCCAGTTCCAAATCCTGCATCGTATTTCTCCCTTTTCTCTTTAGAAAAAGCCGTGTCTCCGGAAAATAGTTCTTCCACAGACACAGCTTTCATATTTCTATGCGTCAATTAATATGCCAGAATTTCAT
>ENA-OQDF01000770-OQDF01000770.1-human-gut-metagenome-genome-assembly--contig:-NODE-770-length-13321-cov-1.940882_pt1 | contig 13321 bp, 15 predicted proteins | sample MGYA00242769_ERZ504597 | MGnify/ENA primary metagenome ERZ504597 (study PRJEB26092, sample SAMD00036305) | human gut metagenome | host: Homo sapiens | study: EMG produced TPA metagenomics assembly of...
GCGACGGTATCCTACGGGAGGCGATGGATCACCATGTTCGACGGCAAGACCTTGAACGGATGGCGCGGCTATTGCCGTCAGGATGTACCCCAAGGTTGGGTGGTTGAAGACGGATCGATCACCTATAAAGGTAGCGACAATAAGGCAGACACGGGCTTCGGCGACTTGATCTACGACAAGAAGTTCAAAAATTTCGTTTTCGAGATCGAATGGAAGATCGACAAGGCCGGTAATAGCGGTATCTTCTATACAGCGCAAGAAATTGAGGGTACACCTATTTATTACTCCAGCCCAGAATATCAGTTACTCGACAACGAGAATATGCCGGACGCATGGGAAGGTTGCGACGGTAACCGTCAGGCCGGTGCCGTATATGACATGATTATGCCGGATCCACAACCCGTAAAACCGTACGGAAACTGGAACAAGACGAGAATCGTTGTCTATAACCAACGCGTGATCCATTACATGAACGACGTGAAAGTGCTGGAATTCCAGTTCGGTACACCGGTATGGCGCGCGTTAGTGGATCATAGTAAGTTCAGCAAGTTCAGCACGAGTCCGGAGAAATGCCCGGAAGCTTACGACTTGATGCTACAATGCGGAAAACAACCGGGTTACATCGGTATGCAAGACCACGGTTATGGTGTTTGCTTCCGCAATATCCGAATCAAAGAGCTCTAAAATCGTATGAGAATAGAGATTTGTCAATCTTATGAGGCATTAAGCCTTAAGGCAAAAGAGATTGTTACCTCAGAGTTAGGGCAGCACAAGGCACTTACGCTTTGTGCCGCCACTGGGGGCTCTCCTACCCGGATGTATGAGTTGCTGGTAGAGGAAGCCGGTCGCCAACCGGAATTATTCTCCCAATTCACGGTACTAAAGCTTGATGAATGGGGAGGAATCCCGATGGACCATCCGGGTACGTGCGAGTCGTATCTACGGAACTATTTCGTAGGTCCGCTTCAAATCCCGGAAGACCGGTATATAGCGTTCCAAAGCGATCCGGAGAACCCTGAGGCGGAATGTGAGCGGATCCAACAGATACTGGATCAAAAAGGCACTATCGACATTTGTATATTAGGAATAGGGATGAACGGCCATATCGCCTTGAACGAGCCGGCTCCTTCCTTGCATACGAATTGCCATGTGGCTCATCTGTCCCAGAAATCCTTGCAACATCCCATGATCGCCGGGGATACGGAGAAACCGGGATACGGACTGACATTGGGCATGGCGAATATCTTTCAGTCACGCCTGATTATCCTTCTTATCAACGGGATAAAGAAAAGGGAGATTACTCAAGCTTTCCTTGAACAGAAGATCTCGACGGAGTTGCCGGCCTCCTTATTGTGGCTGCACCCGAACGTGATTTGCCTGATCGACGGGGAAGCGGCGCATAGTTCTAATTAAGCTTTTACAATTATCATGAAATACGCTATCGCATTAGACATTGGAGGAACAAGCATAAAATATACTCTTGTGAACCAGAATGGCGACATTCTTTACGAATCGTCGGAAACCACACAATCAAAAGAGAATCCACGCCCATTATCCGATATCATAAAAAGTATCGTACGGAAAATGACAGACTACGCCGTTCCGGGATTGGGGGATTTACGGAATTGGCATAGGTGTACCTTCCGTAGTAGATAAGGGGGTGGTTCTCTTTGCCAATAATCTTCCTGAACTGGACAACCAACAATTGGATCTTGCGTTAGCGGAATTTAATCTACCGGTATTCATCGACAACGACGCAAACCTTATGGGGTTGGGCGAGGTGATATATGGGGCGGCTAAGGGCCTCTCCGATATCGTTTTCTTGACGGTGGGTACCGGCATAGGGGGCGCCTTGTTCTTGAACGGCCGGCTTTATGGCGGCTACCGGAACCGGGGCACCGAACTTGGGCACTTAATTATTCATGGTCTGAATGGGAATCAATGTACTTGCGGAGCGTCCGGTTGCCTAGAGGCACACGCTTCCGTAAGTGCGTTGATCGCCTTATATCGGCAATTATTGGAGAAGAACGGACGGGAGATACCTTCCCGTATCGATGGAAAATATATAGTAGAGCGCTATAAAGCTCAAGAGAAAGAGGCCGTACTCGCTATGGAGGATCATTTCCGGAATCTGTCCCTAGGCGTAGCGAGCCTTATCAACATTTTCGCTCCGCAAAAGGTGATTATCGGCGGAGGCATTTCGGAATCCGGAGATTTCTACATTAATAATATACGGGAACAGGTCTGGAAATTCGTGATGAAGGAAACCTCGTACTTCACGACTATCGAACTTGCCCGATTAGGAAATAAGGCCGGATGCCTCGGGGCGGCGGCATTGGTGTTTAATCATTGAATCTATCTATCATGAATAAGAATAATTGGATCGTACTCCTCATCTTGTGTATTTGGTTTGTCATTTCTTTTGTTACCAATATATTAGGCCTATGCTACCGATGATTATCGATAGTTTTGGGCTGAGCTTGACATTGGCCGCATTCTTGCCGTTCTCGTTTTTCTTGGCATATGGCATCATGTCGATCCCGGCAGGAATGATCATCGAGCGTTTCGGGGGAAAGATTTCCTTATTGATCGCTTTCAGTCTGGCGTTTTTGGGTGCGGGGCTTTTCGTCATGTTCCCGACCTACTCTATCGTATTGACCTCCCTTTTCGCTATCGGTCTGGGCATGGCGATGCTACAGGTGATTATATTGCCCTTGATGCGTGAGGCGGGCGGAGAGAAAAAATATGCCTTTAATCAGGTATTGGCCCAGATCGTATTCGGGGCCGCTTCTTTCATGAGCGTTCGTCTTGGCCGGGCTTATGCGGAAATTAACCGGTGAGGATCCGGCGAACGACTTCTTCATCCGTTTCCTCAAAGGGATAACGCCGGAGAGCTTACCTTGGAGCTCGCTCTATTTTATCTTTACGATTGTTTTTGTCATCATGTTAGTGGTTTATCTCTTATGTCAAATTCCCGAAAGTAGAATTAAAGGAAGATGAGAAGGCGGGAACGGTACAGAATTATAAAGAATTACTCAAGCAAAAACAAGTTATATTCTATTTCTTGGGGATTATCGCTTATGTGGGAACCGAGCAAGGATTGGCGAATTGGATGAGTCTTTTCCTGAATATGTATCATGGGGTCAGCCCGGAAGGAGCCGGGGCTACTACGGTTGCTTGGTTCTGGGGATTGATGTCCATCGGCTGCTTGTTGGGATTGGTGATCGTAAAGTTAATCGACTCAAAGCTGATGTTACGTATTTTCTCGATGATAGCGATCCTTAATTTATCGATAGCGCTCTTCGGTCCTACGCAAGTAGCGATTATCGCTTTCGCTTGTTGCGGCTTCTCGATCTCGATCATGTTTTCGGTGATATTCGCCTTAGCCCTTAACTCCGTGGATAAGCATCATGGGGCTTTTTCCGGTATCTTGTGTACGGGTATTTTCGGTGGGGCATTGATTCCGTTCATCATTGGTGGACTTGGAGATCTGATCGGGTTGCGCTATTCCATGTTTTTCCTATTTATCACGCTGGGCTATATCTTGAGTATTTCCTATTGGGCAAAACCATTGGTCAAGAATGAGACCGTCAGCCTTAAAGAATTGTTGAAGCAGTTAAACCGTACAAAATAAATATGTATATCTTTGGCCTATAAAATTATCATCCATGAAAAAGAATCAATCTACCTCATTCTGGCATTTTTTATACTTTGCGCTCACTCTTTATACGCAAATAAAAGCGTGCGATTGTCTTCTCCAAACGAAAGATCAAGTTCTCCTTGGTTTTGGATAAGAATAGCCCGGTATACAGCGTAGCGTTTAATAAACAAACCCTGATCCAAGACTCTCCGCTAACGTTGACTTTCGATAATGGGGCGTTCGGGGAAAATGTAAAGATCAACAAACCCGTGTTCAGTACGAAGGAAGAGACCTACGAATGATCGTTGGTAAGGCGAAACATATACATAGCCTTTCCAAAGAGGTAATCATCCCGCTAGAGGAAACCGTTCAGCCTTTTCGCAAGATTAATCTGGTCGTAAGGACTTTCGATGACGGTATCGCCTTTCGCTATGAGTTTCCGAAGCAAAAAGGATGGGATTCGTATATCATGTATGACGAGGGAACCACCTTCAACCTACAAGGGAATCCGAACGTAACTACTTTATTCCTCCCCAACTACCAAGTTCCCACGAAGGTAAATATACGGTCACAGATTATGCCGACATGGATAATAAACGATTGATGGATATGCCCTCCCTATTCTCTTTCCCGAACCATGTTTATATGGCGATTACCGAGGCGGCGGTTCGTGATTACGCCGGTATGTACCTATGGAAAGAAAACGGGACTCTTCTCGGGAAACTATCACCTAAACTGGGACAAGAGCGTATCAAGGTAGAGGCATCCCTACCCCATCAATCTCCTTGGCGGGTCTTGATGATCAGTGATCAAATCGGTTCCTTGATAGCGTCCAATATCCTTACGAATCTCAATGAGCCTTGTAAGATAGAGGATACGTCTTGGATTAAGCCGGGTAAGACTACTTTACGTGGTGGAACGGAAATGTCGTTCCGGATACGACTTTCCTTGGCGGAAACAATTTCCCCACGAATAAATATTACATTGATTTCGTAGCCCGTAACGGATTGGATTATCACTCGATCTACGGGAACGCCGAGCAAGCTTGGTATGACGAGGATGGAGCCGGATTCGGTTCTCCGGGTCCTAAAGCGGACATCTTGAAAGTCGTTCCGAGCCTCAATATGCAGGAGATTTGCGATTACGCCAAGAGTCAAGGCGTACGTATCCATTTATGGACCAACTGGAAACCTCTGTACGCAAAGATAGACGAGCTTTCGCCCAATTCGAGAAATGGGGAATCGCCGGCATGATGATCGATTTCATGGATCGAGACGATCAGGAGATGATCCGCATCCAAGAAGAGTTCTTGGCGAAGGCGGCTAAGCATCATCTATTCGTGCAATTCCACGGAGCTTGCAAGCGTCTGGATTGAGCCGTACCTATCCCAACGAGTTCACCCGCGAGGTACGCTTAATTACGAGCATTGCAAATGGGATAAGGATACCGACGCAGATCATGACATCCATATGCCTTTTACCCGTTTATTAGCGGGAGCGACTGATTATCATTTAGGAGGTTTCCGCTCTTTGCCAAGGGATAAGTTCAAGAACCAAGAACGTAACCCTTACGTAATGAGTACCCGCTGCCATATGTTAGCGATGTACGTGGTATTAGAGAGCTATCTCGGCATGATTTGCGATACGCCGGAGGCTTACGAAGGACAACCGGGATTCGAGTTCCTGAAAGCCGTGCCTACGACTTGGGACCAAACAGTCGTTCCGAACGCTTCCGTCAATAAATACGTAACGATCGCCCGCAAAAAGGGAGAGGATTGGTTTGTCGGTACGATCAATAACAGCCAAGCACGCAGTATCGATGTAGACCTCAAGTTCTTGGATAAGGACAAGAAATATAAGATAACGATCTATAAAGATGCTGAAGATACGAATATAGACTCGAACAAACTCGTAAAAGAGGTTGAGGAGATCACCTACAGGGATAAAATCACCCTTCCGCTGGCCTCCGACGGAGGATCAGTCTTTCATATTCAACCCATCTGACGTAACTCATCCACTGCAACCTGGGTTGCGGTGGTACTGCAAGGCTGATGCAGTAATACTGCAACGCCCATACAGTAACGCTGCAACGCCCGTGCAGTAACAAGACACAAAGCTTTCGGATAAAAGCAAGTATTGGAGGAACCGGAACAATTGATTACTTTTGTGCTCAAAAATAGATAAATGAGTTACAATTGGAATACACGGACGGAACTTTTGTTCGGAGCGGAGCATATGGAGCGCTTATCCCGTAGCCATGTATTGGTAGTTGGCCTAGGAGGTGTGGGAGCTTATGCCGCCGAGCAGATTTGTCGGGCCGGAGTAGGAAAGATGACGATCATAGACGCCGATACGGTAAACGAGAGTAATATCAACCGCCAATTGCCCGCCCTTCATTCCACCCTAGGGATGCCGAAAGCCGAGGTCGTGGCCAAGCGTTTGCTTGATATCAATCCCCAGTTGCAACTAACCGTCCTGAATGAATTCCTGCGAGACGAACGGACGGAGGAGGTACTCTTATCGGCCCCTCTCGATTTCGTGGTAGATGCCATCGATTCCCTAAGTCCCAAGGTATACCTGATGTACCAAGCATATATCCATAAGATCCCCATCGTGTCCTCCATGGGGGCGGGCGCTAAGGTAGACCCATCCTTGGTACGGATAGCGGATATCTCCAAGACAATCAATTGCGCCCTCGCGAAAGCGGTGCGGAAACGGTTGCGTCCTCTAGGCGTAAGCAGGGATTCCCGTCGTATTTCCACCGAGTTCGCCGATCCGGACGCCGTGATCGAAGTTGAAAACGAAACATGTAAACGTACGACCACGGGAACGGTCTCTTATATGCCGGCAACGTTCGGTTGTTTCCTTGCCTCGCACGTCCTAAGAAACTTGATATGATACAAACCGAAGGAATAACGAAAAGTTCGGTGCCTTACAAGTATTGAAAGGCATCGACCTCACGATAAACAAGGGCGAGGTTGTCGCTATCGTAGGCCCCAGCGGGGCGGGTAAGACAACCTTGTTGCAAATCATCGGCACGCTCGACGCACCGGATAGCGGGCGACTGGTTATCAATGGCACGGAGACAAGACGATTGGGCGATAAGGAATTGGCGGCTTTCCGCAACCGGAATATCGGCTTCGTCTTCCAGTTCCATCAATTATTGCCGGAGTTCACGGCCTTGGAAAACGTGATGATCCCAGCCCTGATCGCCAAGGAGAAATCGGCCATAGCCGAGAAGCGGGCGAAAGAGATGCTGGACTTCTTGAAACTCTCCGATCGTATGGCACACAAGCCCGCCGAGCTATCCGGCGGAGAAAAGCAACGGGTAGCGGTAGCCCGTGCGCTTATCAATAACCCGGCGGTTATCCTCGCCGACGAACCTTCGGGAAGCCTCGATACCAAGAACAAGGAAGAATTGCACGCCCTCTTTTTCGAGTTAAGAGACCAGATGAACCAGACGTTCGTCATCGTGACGCATGACGAACAGCTGGCCACAAACACGGATCGGGTGATCCATATCAAGGATGGAGTGGTAGAAACGAACTAACAACAAGGGGGTTTATTTACAATACCCGTAGTTTCACCGTCTTTGGTCGTGGGCGATCTCCGTGCGGATAATGTAGATGCCTGCCGGGAGATCGAACGTATAAGTCGGACGGGCGGGATATAAGGTACGTACCAAACGACCCATCGGCGTAAACACCTGTATCCGCTTCAACGCCTCGCTAGCACTGGCCACTATCCTACCCGATACGGCGGAATAGACAGAGATAGATTCTACGTTGTCCACCCCCTCATTACCGGTAGGCGAGCCCGCACTTAGGAAGTAACGTCCATGGCTGCTGCCGTCCAAACGCAAGGTATACGTATTGTCCGACAACTCCGTACTTTTACGGGTCACGGCATCGTACAGGTAAAGCGTCTCCGCCCAATCGCCGATACCCTCTATCGTCAGTGTAACCTCCCCCTTACCCTCGCCGGCATATACGCCAAGGGGCACTTGGTCGATCCGTCGTACTACGTTCACACCCACGGCACGAGTCCCGGCGATAGTGTACACCTGCGGGATCTCCTCCAGTTCCGTATCCAGCAAGATTACGGCATCCTTATCTGCCTCATAGCTATTCGCGGCATCATCCTGCCGCATCAACAAGGCCGTGCTACGATATGCATCCCGCTCTGCTGTCAGCCTCAATACCGGGTTTTTGGCCGTAGCGGTACGTAAGGAAGAAGAGACCTTCTCCGACTCTCCTTGCATCATGGAGGGATCGAAATGAACCACCTTCAGATCGGTACCGGTTGCCGTACCTTCCGCTTTCGTTTGAGCCGCATCTTTCAGCTCTACGAAGAAGGCTTGCATGGAGCGATAACGGCTCCGGATGTAGCATCAGTAACATTTCCACCTTCCCATGCCACATCAGGTGTACCGACAACAAGCCCCTCCTTCACATCCAATGTCCAATATTTTTGCTCTAAGATAGCCTCATTCTCTTTCAAGAAACGAACGATATCCAACGGATACATATAAGGATTACCCAACAGGAAGTGCTTGCCGTCACCATCAGCAATAACACGGACGGTTCCATTATCCGTATTCCACCAATCTTCCGTTCCATTCACATCTGTCAATACCACCTTGATCGACTTGTTATCTGCCAGTTTACCAGCATTGATCCGATTTGCTAAAGTCGGGGCTTTGGTCATGGCGGCTCTCAATGTAGCGCTTTTCGTATCCGGTTTCCACGGTTCATATTTGTAGGAGTCATCCGCTTTCGGCAGGCGTACCAATACTTTCTCACCTAAGCCGGTCGCATTCTTCTTTTCTACGCTGGCATAGAATCCCTTTCCTAAAGCGTAGGGCACATTCACATCGTTATATTCACGGCTCCAGTTGGATTGGACTACCTCGTAATGAGTTGTATCCAAACCATTCTCCGGAAAAGAAACTATTTGATCTGCTTCGCTCTTCGGCACGTACATCGTGATCGCCTTGTCCCAAGCTTTCTGGTAGAAGGCTGGGGCTTGGCGGTCGTTGTCAGCCGTGCTGTAGGTGATATCGGCGAAAGCATAGGTGTTCTGACGGCCCGTGTTCTTCACGGTGTACATATCGCCGGCGAATACGCTTTGCAGGGGCGATGCCATCCAATATTTCGCATCAGGTGTCATCTCGAATTCCACATGGGCAGTGTCGTACGTCAGGAATTGCTGACGGCGTAACTGCGCCTCGGGTTTGAAATAGATAGCCTTTACCTTATTTATATAGTACGGGGTTACGATCGTATTATCTCCGTCTTTGTCTACCGCCATATCATATTGGATATACTCGGTAGCCTTTGATGAGTTCGCTTCGGGAATCTGTAACAAATGATCTTTCGTCTCCAAGCCTTCCAATTCCAGCATCTGCTTTTCCGGGATCGTGATACGGGTGAAATGAAGCGGGGCGAAGGCGGCGGTCAAGTCTGCATCATTGCCGTTGGCGTCTGTTTTATCTTCTCCGTTTGGATCTATGTACAATTCCCCTTTCGTAGACTGATGCCAGTTTGCGTCATTATACCATGCCTCAGCGTCCTCACCGGTGTTCGTACCCTTCCAAGTCAGATATTCCGGCACGATCTTGATAAGTAAGGTAGCGTATCCTTCGCAAGAGCCTTTTACGAAAGCTTCGTCCTTATATTCACCGAATGGGATATAGAGGGCATAAATCTGCCTTCGTCAAAATTTGTATAAGCTTTATCGTCAAAAGTCATGGAGAATAATCCACCGCCATAGTCAGTTTCACCTGCCTCATTTTTACTTTTAGCTTTCGCAGACAACTTTGTCAAATTACCCACCTTTGTATAAGTAGCCCCTTGCCGCAAGAAGATATCCGTAGTATTGCTTTCGGGCAGACCTAATTGATTGGATTCTGTCATACCCATCTTTAGGCCATTGCTTTGGATAGGAATATTGGTTATGCTTTTCTCCATGATATTCGGCAAGCCAATACGCAGGGGAACATTGGGATAATGCTCCATTCCTTCCGGATACTTCACGTCCGGGAAACCAACAAGTAGTTTCGGGGCGGGAGCGGCTTTCAGTGATCGTTCTTGAGGTCTATCGCAGAAAAGCCAAAGTCTGTCCTTCTCGGGAATACTCTCCGGTAGATAAGGAATCGCTACCACTTTTTTACCCAACGAAACTCCGCATATCCCAAATTCCCGCCAATCACCAATTTCGGCTCTGTATCTACATCACCTAAAAGCAATGTCTTCAATTTCGCAATAAGCGCAGGCTTATCTTTATATGCGTCTAATTTTTCATAATACTCAATCAAATTTTTCGCGGGGAAAGACAAAGCTTTCTCGGCATCGGGAAGGGTATTTCTATAAGACTTCAATATCTCTTCTAAAGAGAATCCATATTCATCATAGAACGCAGCAAATTCCAGCGAGTCTCCCAAGAACCAGTCGAACGTATATGAATAACCCTTATATCTATCTACAAACTTATCTGTCTCTCCAGTCATCAAGTTGTTGTCCTTATCATATCTTTCAACCCACATGGTTGCCTCCTCAATCTGGCTGATCCGTCCCTCGCAAGCGATCATGCCCTCCGGCAAATCTGTCTTGGTCTTTGCCACGACCGTGAAGGAAGGGAGTACGGTGAAAGGGGTAGTCAGCAAGCAAGGATCGTTGAAACTATCTCCCGCATGGCATTCGGGAAATCCACGATTTCATCACTAGTAACTGTCGTGGCCGCACTAAAGATTACCACATCATACCTACCGGAGGCGGCATTCTCTTTACTTCCGAAATTTTGCTCCCCTTTATATTTCAACTCAGTCTTGTCCACATCAATGGCACTCAAATGGATGGTATTGCTATTTCCTTCATCCCACCAAGGCATACGAGGACGAGAAATACCCATTACCGAACAAACGGCCCGTATCAGTTCTTCGTACAGATTATTGTCATTCCCCTCCATTATTCTATCTATCTGGTTAGATAGGTCTTTCGGTTCCGGAATCTTATAGTCCCACTCTGAATCCGATTTGCCACAGAGTACACTCAAATTTTGTTTCAAGTACGCAATATACTCTTCTTCCGGGAATTTATCCCCATTTGTTTTTGGGCATGATCTAGTATGTCTTTTTGCCAAATTTTATGCTCAGCGGCATCATATAAGAAATCATTGATCATACGCAGGTTTACGACAATTTGTCGTCGCATCGCAGTTTCATGATTTGTCAGATCCTCAAATCCTTGATGCTTCAACCCTTCTTTAGTCGGAACGATAATACGATACACCTTGCTTCGGTTGTTATAGCGCTCATTACTATAATCCTTCAAATCCGTATTTAATGTAATCCAATCTTCAGGCTTCTTTATATCCCCATTTTCCTTTTTATCGGTAGCTCCAATATAAACATTTCCGATCGTTTTATTAAGATTCTCATTTCTTTTCCTTGGATCTCCACCCATCAACCATAGCGGTATTTCCATATATGCTTTGAATCTTCCGTTATGCTATTCCCCATATTCAGATCGGACAATACATCCGGATTAATGCTCCAACCCATATTCTTGAGCAGAAGTTCGTAATCCGTGGCAACGGTCAGGCTGGCAGAAGAACACACGTCTACTCGCTTTACGTCGATTTGCGGTATGGAGCGATAAATACGCAGACCATCGATGGCGTAGTCCGCACCATATGAATGAGCTGTATTGTTTTGTACCTCCAGATGATATCCTACATAATCATCAAGCGATTGTGACAAGGAAAATGAGTACATTAATTGCTGCCATTTACCAATATTGTTATTAGCCGGCCGCCCTTCCGAAGTCGAGGTATAATCAGTCAGTGCATCCCCTGAAGTAAAACGATGTAAAACAACTTCTGTACCATCTGCTTTTAATCCGATAAAATTCATGTTTACATTAGGAGGTAGAGGTTTTCCTTCGGCTTGAGTATCTTTCCATGTCGTCATATCATTCACCCAAAGTTCACTAAAATACCCGTATGCGCACAGATATTACCATCCAACGGAATTTTCACCAAACGTCCCGGCAAATTGGCCGCATCCACATAAAAGAAATATCCCAATGATTTTTTCCCCGTATTGTAATAAGTCCGGTCATAGATTGCCACTTTGGGCTTACTTTGGCACTTGCAAACCAAAAATAAGTCTTTCCCTCAACCTTTTCATTATTCGTTGATACTTTTTCCACATCCGCTGTTCGAAACAAACCATATTGGTTTTGTAAGGTCTGAATCCGATTATCCTTATTTGGTTGAATTTGATAATTAAATGGAGCATATCCCGTGATCTCCGGATCCAACCATTTACCTTTATCCTCTTTATTATCAGAAAAACCAATTTTTGCCATATTATTAACAGAGTTCAAATCGTCTACAGATATCGAATCATTCCGGTCAAAATTTATATATCCTATTCTTTCATAAAACTCCGGATAGTTATCCGGATTACGCCTTGGGTCAGAATCTTTTTTCTTGCTTTTCCTGTAACATGAAACCATGATCACCAGAGATAAGATTATATCGCACCAACAGAGACTCGCTTTCGTCTTATCTTTACCCACCGCCCGAATTTCTAATTTTACAGGTTGTGTTCCAACCGTTATCAAATTATTTATAATCTGTGTCCAGCGATTACCCAAATCTTTCCATTCGCCATTGTCTTTCTTATATTGATAAGTTTCTCCCTGTACTATTTGATCTCCGTCATACCACGCATAATTATTAGCGATCCTACCCAATTGTATATTAATCGTTCCATTATTTTGCGGGACATATATGGTTTCATCCATAAAAGGAGTGGTTTCATCCGCTTTAGAGTCTTTTATGCGATTCGCAATTTCGCTTGCCGGACGAATCACAAATTTATAACGTATGGACAAAGTAGGTTCAGTGAATGTAGTCCCATCCACCTTATAATTGTTATTTAAACTCACATCACAAACAACAAGATTTTCTTTTACATTCACCGCTGAATATTCAACCGTAGAGGCTCCGAGAGGGACAGAGCTATTTATAGCAATTGTACCTTCTATCTTATAAAAGTCTTTATAAAAAATAAAGAAGTACCTGCGTCTCTCAACGAGCTTGGATAGAGATTTATAAGATCCTGTAAGGCACCACCCTGTACAAAAGAACCATCTAACTTAGGATTTATAGCCTTACCTTTTATATTTTCGCAACTTAAATTACCTTCATTAAGCTGATACCAACGTACATACCACCGATAGTTCGCATTATAAAAGCCATCATTATTTCTCAACTCAGGAATAAACAACTCCCTCTCTTCCCCATCTGCACATACACCGTATCCACACGTTCGGTAATACCGGTTTGGGGTGAACCATTCTTATAATTGATCGTGTACGTCTGCCCCCACACTGGCGCAGCCACACCAGCGGAAAAAATTAACGAGGAAGTTAATAACAAGGATTTATATCGTAGGTTGATTGATGGTTTCATCCGTCAGGTCCTCCTTTTTTAGTTTATTGTTGTTATATTATGGTTGTTATTTGTAGTTTCTTATCTTGATGGTGTAGGGGATTTGCATCTCTTGCTTCTCCTGACCCACATAATAGTTTATAATGAGCGTGAGGATGACTGTAGCATCCACGTTTCCACCCAGTTCCCGAGTGCGGATCGTGAAGGAACCTTTCTTTCCTTC
>ENA-OQDF01000771-OQDF01000771.1-human-gut-metagenome-genome-assembly--contig:-NODE-771-length-13316-cov-1.249526_pt1 | contig 13316 bp, 19 predicted proteins | sample MGYA00242769_ERZ504597 | MGnify/ENA primary metagenome ERZ504597 (study PRJEB26092, sample SAMD00036305) | human gut metagenome | host: Homo sapiens | study: EMG produced TPA metagenomics assembly of...
GAACAAACATTCGCTATGTTACACCAGAAAGATATTGGTGAACCTATAAACTTTGCTTCTATCGACGTAGCTTTTATCTCTTTAGATAAAGTTTTACCTGTAGCTAAAACTTTACTTAGCGATGATGGTAAAATAGTTGCTTTAATAAAACCTCAATTTGAAGCAGGAAAAGATAAAGTAGGTAAAAAAGGTGTAGTTCGTGAAGCTAGTGTACATGAAGAAGTAATCAAAAAAATCGTAGATTTAAGTACACAATTAGAATTGTACCTAGAGAATTGACATATTCTCCAGTAAAAGGGCCAGAAGGAAATATTGAATATTTAATTTTATTAGATTTAGATAAACAACATCAAAGTAATATTGATGACAATTTGATAAAAGATATTGTACAAAAAGCACATGCACAATTAGATAAATAGGGGGACAATATTTAATGAGAATAGCTATTTATCCTAATGTAACTAAATCAGGAGCTGGGGAGATTTTAGAAAGAGTAATAAAATTTGCTAATCAATATAATATTGAATTATTATTACCGCCAAAAGAAGGTAAATTTTTCTATCATGAAGAATTAATCAATCAAAACATTGAAAAAGAATATATTGATATGGCGATTAGCATCGGTGGAGATGGTACTTTATTAGGTCTTTGTAGAAGACTAGCTAAAAATGGTATACCTGTATGTGGTATTAATATTGGACATTTAGGATTTTTAGCAGATATTGAACCAGGAGAAATTGAAGCCAAACTGACAAAAATCATCAATAGACAATATAAAATAGAAGAGCGATTAATGTTGTCTGCATATATAAAAAGACAAGGGAAAATAAACTATATTGGCAGTGCTGTAAATGATGTAGTTGTAAGTAAATGCGGTGTATCACGTATGCTACATTTTGGTGTAGCTATCAATGATTATATGGTAACAAATTATAAAGCTGATGGATTGATAATATCGACTCCTACAGGTTCAACAGCATATTCTCTATCTGCTGGCGGACCAATTGTAAATCCTAAAGTAAAAGGAATTATATTGACACCAATATGCCCACATTCTTGCTTCATTCGTCCTATGGTTATTGATGAAAGTGAAAAAGTCGCTTTGAATATCATCAATATTATTAGCATGACAAAAAGAAGCGTAAATTTAACATTAGATGGACAAGAAGGCGTTGATATTGAGCCAGATGATGAAATTATAATTGAAAAAGCGAATTTTCCAGCACAGATAGTTAGATTTGAAGATAAAAATTTCTATCAAACATTTATGAATAAACTATGTTTATAATAGATAGATTTTTATTTTAAATTATAATAAAAGAGGAATTTTCCATGCAAAAGCTCAGTAACTCAATTCAGTTAGCACATTGCTTATTAAAAGATAGATTAAATGAAGCAAAAATAATAGTTGATGCTACAGCTGGAAATGGCAATGATACACTGTTTCTAGCTCAAAATGCCTTAAATAATGCTCAGATATATGCATTCGATATCCAAAAAGAAGCTATAGAAAATACAAAAGCTTTATTGATAAAAAATAAAGATAATATAAATTTACCACTAGAAAATATATCATTTATTCATGATTCACATGAAATATTGATAACTATATACAGACAAAAATAGATATAGCTATCTTTAATCTGGGATATTTACCAGGTGGAGATCATAAATTCACGACAAAAGACGATACAACATTAAAGACCATAGATAAAATCTTAAACAATTTAAATATAAATGGTTATGTTGCAATTGTTATGTATCCAGGTCATGAAGAAGGCTTAAAAGAGTATCAGTCTATAAAACTATTTGTAAAGGATTTACCTAAAAAATCTTTTACAGTAGGTTGGTATAAAATGATAAATCATAATTTTAATGCTCCAGCATTATGTTGGATTGAGAAAGTTGGTGAATATGCATGAAGCTACACGCCATGCAAGAATTAAGGAAATTATTGAACACTCCGTTATTGAAACACAAGAAGAATTAGCAAATGCTCTAAGAGAACAACATATAGTAGTAACACAAGCTACTGTTTCTCGTGATATTAAAGAGTTAATGCTAATAAAAGTTCCTACAGGTGATGGAAGATATCGTTATGCTTATCCTACAGATAAGGAATTGATGTATTCTAAAAATCGTTTATTAAATTTATTTAGAGATTCTGTAGTTGGTTTGAACTTCAGTGAAAATATCATTGTAGTAAAAACTCTTCCTGGTGCAGCTAATGCAGTAGCTTCTACTTTAGATTATGCTAAATGGCCTGAAATCATAGGTACAGTAGCAGGTGATGATAATATTTTTATAGTAGTAAAACCTATATCTGCTGTAGAAGATATAATGAAAAGATTACAGGATATGCTTAATTAATTCGGGGGATATTCATGTTAAAACACTATCAATTTGGAATTTTGCTTTGATTGAGCATGTACAAATAGATTTTGATAAAGGTCTTAATATACTTACTGGTGAAACAGGTGCTGGTAAATCTATTTTATTAGGTGCCTTAGGTATGGTTATTGGACGAAGAACAAATATTGATGCTATTCGCAGTGGTTGTGAATTTATGCGAGTAGAAGCTGTTTTTACTTTGGATAACAATTTAGTCAAAGATTTTTTAACTAAATATAATATCTTAGTTGAAGATGATGATTTAATCATAACTAGACAGATAAATATAAATGGTAAAAATAGCGTACAGATTAATAATTGTCATACGACAATGGCTATTTTACGCCAACTAGGTGAGTTATTAGTAGATATACATGGTCAACATGCTAATCAGGCATTACTAAAACCTATAAAGCAATTATCACTTATTGATATGTATGATGGCGACGCTATTCAAAAGCAAAAAGAAGTATATTTAGAAAAATATTATCAGTGGTTACAAATAAAACAAAAATTAGCTGATAGTAAAATAAATACACAAGAAATGGCTCAGCGATTAGATATGCTGAAATGGCAAATCAACGAGATTGAAAATGCTAAATTGATTTTAGATGAAGATGAGAAATTAGAGTCTGAAATAAAAGTCTTAGCTAATGCAGAGAAGATATCATTATTGACACAAGATGCATATAAATTGCTTTATGAAGGTGAAAATGGTAAATTTGCTATTTTAAGTTCATTGAGTCAAGTGCGTAAGGATTTAGAAAACTTAGCTCAATATGACGAAAATATGGCTAAAGTTCATCAAATATTAGATGAAGCTTATTTCCAAATACAAGATAGTGCAGATGAAATCCGCAATTATGGTGAAAGTATAGATTATAATCCTCAAAAGTTAGATATGATGCAATCTCGATTAAATGATATCGACAAGCTGAAAAGAAAATATGGCAACACTATTGAGGAAATATTGAATTATTTAGCTAAAGCAAAAGAAGAATTGACCTATATTGAAAATTATGATGATAATCTTGCCAAACTAGAACAGGAATTATCTTTATTAGCAAAAGATGTATCCCAAGAAGCTTTGATTTTGCATGAATTACGTCAAAAAAGTGCCAAAGCTTTAGAAATGGCAATCATGAAAGAATTAGCTTCTTTATCTATGGCTGATGCGAAACTCGTCATAAATTTAACCTTGAATGATGATTTCACTGAAAATGGAGCAGATGATGTGGAAATTTTATTTTCTGCTAATTTAGGTGAAGATTTAAAATCCTTAGCTAAAATTGTTTCAGGTGGGGAATTATCTCGTATTGCTTTAGCTTTAAAAACTATTACCGCAAAAAAGATGATATTGATTTGATGGTATTTGATGAGGTGGATACAGGTGTTGGCGGAAAAACAGCTCAAATGATGGCTGAAAAAATTGCTCGCATTGCCCTATATAGACAAGTTATATGTATCACTCATTTACCACAGATTGCAGCGATGGCAGATGCTCATTTTTATATCAGTAAAGAGACTAAAAATAATAAAACCTTTACTACTATTGATGAAATTAATTATGATGCTAAACTCGCTGAAATTGCTAGAATGTCATCAGGCATAGATTTAACACAAGCTTCGCTTGAAAATGCTGAAGAAATGTTGACTAATGCTAGAAAGCGAAAAGAATTATTACATTTTGATGAATAAATTCAGAGAAGGTGATTTTAAATGATTAAATTTAAATATTATGGACATGCTTGTTTCTTGCTTGAAACAGATAATGAAAAATTATTATTTGACCCATTTTTGACAGGAAACCCAGTAGCAAGTATTTCTGCTGATGAAGTAGAATGTGATTATATTTTATTGACTCATGCTCATGGAGATCATTATGGAGATGCTACACAGATTGCACAAAAAACAGGTGCAAAAGTTATTTCCACTCCAGAAGTTTTGACAAAATTACCAAGTGATTATGCAAATGTTCATGGTATGAATTTAGGTGGTTCTTTTACCTTCCCATTTGGTATAGTAACTATGGTGCCTGCATTACATAGTGCAGGCGTAGAAGGTGGAATACCTTGCGGTTTTGTAATTAAATTCAATGATGATACTGTAGTTTATTTCGCTGGTGATACAGCTTTATTTAGCGATATGGCTCTTATCGGTGAAAAACAACAAATTGATTATGCTATTTTACCAATTGGCAGTAATTATACTATGGACGCTAAAGATGCAGCTAAAGCTGTTCAATTATTGAATGCAAAACATGCTATTCCTGTTCACTATAATACATGGCCTGTTATTGCTGAAAATCCTGAAGCTTTTAAATCCTATGCAGAAAGTATTTCACATGCTAGTGTAGATATCGTGCCTGTTGGTTCATCTTTGGATTTAGTAAAATAAGATGGAAAAATTAAAATTAATCGTTATTTTAGGGCCAACTGCTGTAGGCAAAACAAATCTTAGCATAGCTTTAGCTCAAAGTTATCCACAGAAATAATCTCTGGCGATAGTATGTTAGTATATAAGGGTTTTGATATAGGTACGGCTAAACCTACATTAGAAGAAATGAAGGGAATAAAACATCATATCATTGATATTTTAGAGCCTTGGGAAAATTTTAAATGTAAGTGATTTTCATGATAAAGTTAAACCTTTAATTGAGCAGATAAATAATGAAGGAAAAATTCCCATTTTAGCTGGCGGTACAGGCTTATATATAAAATCCTTGCTTGAAGGCTATATTTTTAACGAAACTTCTGGCGACGTTGAATATAGAAAGCATTTAGAAAAACTAGCAAGCGAACATGGCAAAGAATATGTTTATAAAATGTTACAAGAAGTAGACCCACAGACGGTTCAAAGATTGCATATTAATAATTTCAATCGCATTATTCGTGCTTTAGAAGTCTATCATTAGGTAAAGAGCAGATTTCACAAAAAATCATTATGAATTGACTGGTGAATTAATTTATGATGCCTATATTGTAGGTTTGAACCGCAGTCGTCAAAATCTATATGATAGAATTAATCAACGTGTTGATATTATGATGGATTGTGGATTTGTAGATGAAGTAAAATCTCTACTACAAAATGGCGCGAAGGTTGATTGGCAATCTATGAAAGGAATTGGCTATCGAGAAATCGCTAGTTATTTAAATGGAGATATTGATTTAGATACTGCTGTTTATGAAATGAAAAAAGCTACTCGTCATTTTGCTAAACGACAGTTTACATGGTATAAGAAAATGCCATATATTTCTTGGTATGATGTAGAGCAATTAAGTGAAGATGAATTGTTAGCTACTGTATTGAATGACTGTAAGGCACATTTTAATATCTTATAATAATTGACATATAATTTTATTATTGAGATAATAAAAGCACTATAAATAAACTAATTAAATTAGTTAAGAAAAGAATTATATTTTAATTGGAGGATCCTTAAGATGCCAAACAAAACAATAAATTTACAAGATGTTTTTTAAATCAAGTGAGAAAAGAAAATGTAGGAGTTATTATCCATTTAACAAATGGCTTCCAATTACGTGGAAATGTAAAAGGTTTTGATAATTTCACGGTTATTTTGGATTCTGCTGGAAAACAGATGATGGTTTATAAACATGCTATTTCTACTATTAGCCCTTTACAGCCATTGAAAAATTCTTTTCAAGATAATAAAAGAACAGAAACTGTTAGCGAATAATAATGATTTTATTAAATAAAAAAGCTCTTATTAACTTTGATTATAAGGTTAATAAGAGCTTTTTCTATTTATTGGTTAATTCAAAATAAGATTTGATGTATTTATTTGGTGTTGTATTTTTGTATTTACGGAATGTTTTTATAAAGTAAGATAAATCATTAAATCCACAACTATAAGCTATATCAGTGATGGATTGGTCTTTATCACTGATTAATTTACTGCAAGCACATTCAATTCGATAATAATTTAAATAGGCAATAGGTGTTTTATTAGTCATACTTTGGAAAAATCGGCAAAAATACTTCGGTGATAATCCAGAAGTATTAGCTAAATCTTCTAAAGTTAATGGTTGACTATATGAAGTTTCAATAAGATGAAATGCCTTTTTCAATTTATGAATGTTTTTCTGATTACTACTTATAAAATTTGTAAAAGATTTCGTATAGAGATTGTGTTTTAAAACTAAACCAAAGAAATTAAATAAACAGCCAAGTACGATAAATTCATATCCACTGGATTTTGTCTTCAATGCATCAAATATAGTCCATATGGTGCGGTGAATATCGGTATATTCATTATTAAAATAACTATTGATAATTAAATGATGTTCAAAAAATTTTTGAAGAATATTTTTATCGCCTACGTTTGTTTCAAATAATTTCTTATCAAATACCATACATTCATATATAGTATTTTCTAAAAAAGCTTTTCCTCCATGAACACAACCATCTGTGATAAAAATTATATCTCCGGCACTAGCTGTATATTCATTTTCATCTATAGAAATTACAATTTTTCCTTCTAATACACGAATAATCTCATATTGAATATGCCAATGATATGGCATGTTATAGCGTGGATGATGATTAGTTACATAATGATATTCTACAGGAAATGAAAATTACCACGTTCTCTTTGTTCATTATAACTATCATGTTTCATAACTATTCTCCTAATAAATAAGATTTTATATTACTATTATACTTATATTTCTAAAAATGTAAGTTTCATATAATTTTTAAAAAGTGAATATTATTATATTTTTAGTGATAATATAACAAGCATTATTAATATTTAGTTGCTATAATTTAATCATCAAGTGAATAACAAACAAAAAGACATATACAAAATAAAAAAGATTTCTTAGGAGGAATTTTACAATGGCAACAAACAGATTAATTGGAGATTATCCTGTAATTGGTATCCGCCCTACAATTGACGGACGTAGAGGCGTTTTAAAAGTTAGAGAATCTTTAGAAGAACAAACTATGGGCATGGCAAAAGCTGCTGCTAAATTATTTACAGAAAACCTCAAATATTCTAACGGTGAACCTGTAAAGTAGTTATCGCTGATACAACAATCGGTCGTGTACCTGAAGCTGCTGCTTGTGCAGAAAAATTCAAAAAAGAAGGCGTAGATATTACTTTAACAGTAACTCCTTGCTGGTGCTATGGTTCTGAAACAATGGATATGGATCCAAAAACAATCAAAAGGTGTTTGGGGCTTCAATGGTAACTGAACGTCCTGGCGCTGTATATCTTGCTTCCGTACTTGCAAGCCATGCACAAAAAGGTCTTCCAGCTTTCGGTATTTATGGACATGATGTTCAAAATGCAGATGCTACAGATATCCCAGAAGATGTTCAAGAAAAACTTTTAAGATTTGGTCGTGCAGCTGTAGCTGTTGCTACAATGAGAGGTAAATCCTACTTACAGATTGGTTCCATTACAATGGGTATTGCAGGCTCCATCATCAGCCAGAATTCTTTGAAGAATACCTCGGCATGAGAGTTGAATCTGTAGACGAAGTTGAAATTATCCGTCGTATGACAGAAGGTATTTATGACCATGCAGAATTTGAAAAAGCTTTAAAATGGACTAAAGAAAACTGCAAACAAGGTTTCGATAAAAACCCAGATTTCTGTCGTAAAACTGACGCTGAAAAAGAAGAAGCTTGGGAATTGTTGTAAAAATGATGTGTATCATTAAAGACCTTTACAATGGTAACAAAAACTTACCAGAAGGTTGCGAAGAAGAACAATTAGGTCATAATGCAATCGCTGGTGGTTTCCAAGGTCAAAGACAATGGACAGACTTCTATCCAAACTGCGACTTCCCAGAAGCGATGATGAACTCTTCCTTCGACTGGAATGGTGCAAGAGAACCATATGTACTTGCTACAGAAAATGATACATTAAACGGCGTAGGTATGCTCTTTGGTAAATTATTAACAAATACTGCACAAATCTTCGCTGACGTTAGAACATACTGGAGCCCTGAAGCAGTTAAACAGGCTACTGGTTATGAATTAGAAGGCGTTGCTAAAGAATCCAAAGGATTTATTCACTTAATCAACTCCGGTGCTGCTTGTATCGATGCTTGTGGTGAAGCAAAAGATGAAAATGGTAATGGCGTAATTAAACCATTCTGGGAAATGACTGAAAAAGACCAAAAAGCTTGCCTCGATGCAACTGAATGGTGCCCTGCTGATAATGGTTACTTCAGAGGTGGCGGATTTAGCTCCCGTTTCTTAACAAATAGCGAAATGCCTGTAACTATGGTTCGCTTAAATCTTGTAAAAGGCTTAGGCCCTGTATTACAGATTGCAGAAGGTTGGACTGTAAAATTACCAGATGAAGTATCTGATAAACTCTGGAAACGTACTGACTACACTTGGCCTTGCACTTGGTTTGCTCCACGTTTAACTGGTGAAGGTGCATTCAAATCTGCTTATGATGTAATGAATAACTGGGGTGCAAATCATGGTGCTATCAGCTATGGTCATATCGGTGCAGACCTCATTACATTATGCTCTATGCTCAGAATTCCTGTATGCATGCATAACGTTCCTGAAGATAAAATCTTCCGTCCTGCTGCTTGGAATGCTTTTGGTATGGATAAAGAAGGTCAAGACTATAGAGCTTGCAAAAACTATGGTCCTTTATATAAATAATTAGAATATAATATAGATTAATTGGAGGAGCTTATTATTATGGCTTACGAAGAAATAAAAGAACAAATATGCGATATTTGTCATAAAATGTGGCAATTAGGTTGGGTTGCTGCTAATGATGGTAATATAACAGTAAAATTAGATGATGGCACTTTCCTTGCTACACCAACAGGAATTAGCAAAGTTTCATCACTCCTGAAAAATTAGTACGTATTAATGCAGAAGGCGAAATTTTAGAAGCTAATGAAGGATATAGACCATCTTCTGAAATCAAAATGCATTTACGTTGCTATGCTGACCGTGAAGATGTAGGTGCAGTGCTTCACGCACATCCCCCAACAGCTACTGGCTTTGCTGTAGCTCATGTACCTTTAGATAGATATGATATGATCGAAACAGTAGTAGCATTAGGTTCTATTCCTATCACCCCTTATGGAACACCTTCTACTTACGAGGTACCTGAAGCTATTGCACCTTACATTCAAGAACATGATGCTGTATTATTAGAAAATCACGGTGCATTGACTGTTGGTTCTAATTTGGTGGAAGCTTATTACAAAATGGAAACATTAGAATTATTTGCTAAAATCAACTTAAATGCTTATCTTTAGGTGGACCAAAAGAAATTTCTCGTGAAAATATTGATAAACTCATCAACTTACGCAGCTACTATGGCGTAAAAGGCAGACACCCAGGTTATAAACATTATAAAGAAGACTAATTATTTACGAACAGCCCAATATATCATTGGGCTGTTTTTTTATTTAAATTAAAACTAAAGATATATATATTTGTTGTTTATATTTATGATTTTGTTAGTTTATTTTGTTTTATGATTTTATATAAAATTTTCAAATTATTTATTAAAAGTGAATATTGTGCTATTTTTGGTGATAATATAACAAGATTTAATACTTAGGTGTTGATATAATAAGGTTAAAAGTTAACAGTGAGGAGTGAAAACATGAAAAAAGATGTTAAGGTTTTAGCCTTAGATTTTGGAGCTTCTAGTGGTAGAGCTATCATTGGTAGTTTTGATGGTGAAAAAATTTCTTTGAAAGAAATTCATCGCTTCACAAATGATCCTGTGATTTTATTAGATACTATGTACTGGGACGTATTAAGATTATTTCATGATATAAAGATTGGTTTGATTAAAGCAAAACAAGAAGGTGAAATAAAAAGCCTAGGTATAGATACATGGGGCGTGGATTTTGGTCTTTTAAATAAAGATGGCAAACTTTTAGAAAATCCTGTTCATTATAGAGATGCTAGAACAAAAGGTATGATGGAAAAAGTTTTTGCTAAATTGGATAAAGATACTGTTTATAGCATTACAGGCAACCAATTTATGGAATTAAATACTCTTTTCCAATTGATGGCATTGAAAGAAAATCAACCTGAATTATTGCAAAAAGCTGAAACTTTATTATTAATGCCGGATTTATTAAATTATTTCTTATCTAATGAAAAATGTACGGAATATACAATAGCATCCACAACTCAATTATTAGATGCTAAAAACAAAACTTGGTCTTCAGAAATTATTGAAAATTTGGATTTACCGAAAAATATATTCACTAAAATTGTTCAACCAGGAACAATTGGTAAGTTGAGCAAACAAATCAGTGAAGAATTAGGAATAAATGAAATAGATGTAATTGCTGTAGCAGGACATGATACTCAATCAGCTATGGTAGCAGTACCAACTCAAGAAGATGACTTCATATTCTTATCTTGTGGTACATGGTCCTTATTAGGAACAGAATTAAAAACACCTATAATCAACGAAACTTCCGCAAGTTTGAATATTACTAATGAAGGCGGAGCAGATAATAAAACTTCCTTCTTAAAAAATATCATCGGATTATGGCTCATTCAAGAAAGTCGTCGTCAATGGATTAGAGAAGGTAAAGAATATGGCTTCGGTGAACTCGAACAGATGGCTAGTAAAGTAGGCATGATAAATTCCTTTATTGATACAGACAGTGAAGAATTTATTCCAGCAGGTAATATTCCAAAACGAATTCAAGAATATTGCAAACGCACAGGTCAATATGTTCCTCAAAATGAAGCAGAAATTGTTCGTTGTATCGATCAGAGTTTAGCTGTTAAATACAGATTTGCTTTAGAACAGATTGAAATGGCTACTGGTAAAAAATATGATACATTAAACATCATTGGTGGCGGTATTCAAAGTAAATTATTATGTCAATTAACAGCTGATGTTTGTGGTAGAAAAGTAGTGGCAGGTCCTGTAGAAGCTACAGTAATGGGAAATATTGCACTACAGTTAATGGCATTAGGTGAAATAAAAGATATCAAAGAAGCACGCAAGATAATTGCTAATTCTGAAAATGTTACTGTTTATGAACCTCAAAAAGATGAAAATTGGGACGAAATATATAAAAATGTTAAGGAGAGTCTATTATGTTAAAAAATATTCCTAAAATATTATCACCTGAATTATTAAAAGTACTTTGTGAAATGGGTCATAGCGATAGAATTTGTTATCGCTGATGGAAATTTCCCAGCAGAGTCTAATGGGAAAAAATGCAATAGTAATCAGATGTGATGGACATGGTGTTCCTGAATTATTAGATGCAATTTTAAAAGTTTTCCCATTAGATATTTATGTTGATAAACCTGTTAATCTCATGGAAGTAATGCCTGGTGATACAGTAGAAACTCCTATTTGGGATACTTATAAAGAAATCGTAGCTAAACATGATGAACGTGGAGCAAATGCTATCGGCAATATTGAAAGATTTGCTTTCTACGAAGAAGCTAAAAAAGCTTATGCAATTATAGCTACAAGTGAATCTGCTCTTTATGCAAATGTTATGTTGCAAAAAGGTGTTGTTATAGATTGAAACATATGATTTTTATTTGAGAGGATTTTTGCTATGGATAATAAAGTGAATAATAATATACCGATTGTTGCAAAAGAATATAAAATTGTATTTTTTTTCTTTTAGTATTTTTGTTTTTGCTCTTTGGGGACTGCTTAATAACATGAATGATACGTTAGTACCGGCTTTTGCTAAAATTTTTATGATTAAAGCAGTAGATTCTTCTTTGGTACAAGTGGCATTTTATGGTGCATATGCTGTTTTAGCTATGCCAGCAGCGTTTATCATCAAAAATATTCGTACCGTGTAGGGGTATTAGTAGGATTAGGTTTTTATATGATAGGTGCTTTTGGATATGTACCGGCAGCACTTTTACAGAATTATAATTTATTCCTTGTTTCTATTTTCGTTCTAGCATGTGGTTTATCTGTTTTAGAAACAACATGTAATCCATTTGTACTTTCATTAGGAGCACAAGAAACAAGTGTACGTCGTTTAAACTTTGCTCAAGCATTTAACCCAGTAGGTTCTATTGCTGGATTGTTTTTAGCCAAATATTTAATTTTAGCTAATTTAAATCCAGCTGATTTAGAAGCAAGAATGGCTATGCCAGCTGATGAACTTGCAGCTATTAGACATACAGAATTGTTTTGGATTTGTGTGCCATATATTGGTTTGATTTTTGTAGCAATAATTTTGTGGTTAATTTTCTTTAAAAAGTAAACTTAATGAAAAAGATGCTCGTACAGCGATGACAGTACCAGAAGCTTTTAAAAAGTTATTTAGCAAACCTCGTTATTATTGTGGTGTAATTACTCAATTTTTCTATGTAGGAGTACAAGTTGCTGTTTGGACTTGGACTATTAAATACATTATGACTACAGAACATATTGTAGAACATGAAGCGGTAGATTATTTTATTATTTCAATGGTATTATTTATCATTTTTCGTTATGTTTGTGTGTACTTGATGAAGTATTTTGTACCAGCTAAAATGATGGCAGTATTTGCAATTGCTGGCATATTATGTTGTTTTGGTACAATTTATTTACCAGCATCTGCCTCTATATGGTGTTTGATTGCAATTTCTGGTTGTATGAGCTTGATGTTTCCAACTATTTATGGTATTGCGTTACGTAATTTAGGTCCTGAAGTAAAATTTGGTGCAGCTGGTCTTATCATGGCAATCTTAGGTGGAGCTGTAGTGCCACCCGTTATGGGTTGGCTTGTTGATACGGGAGCATTAACATTCTTAATTAGTGGTTTTTCAATAGAAGAAGCATCTATTAGAACAGCATATTATTTTCCAATAGCATGTTTTGTTATCGTGCTTATTTATTCATTAGCATTTAGAAATGTAAAAGATTAATAAAAATAGCAGTAGAAAAATTAAAATTAACGGAAAAGGGGTTTTTATTTT
>ENA-OQDF01000772-OQDF01000772.1-human-gut-metagenome-genome-assembly--contig:-NODE-772-length-13315-cov-1.748787_pt1 | contig 13315 bp, 20 predicted proteins | sample MGYA00242769_ERZ504597 | MGnify/ENA primary metagenome ERZ504597 (study PRJEB26092, sample SAMD00036305) | human gut metagenome | host: Homo sapiens | study: EMG produced TPA metagenomics assembly of...
TCCAGTTCTTTGAAATTGCATAATTCAGATACGTGTAAAGACTGATCACTTCATCTTTTGCCCATGAAATATAAGTATCATCATTTTTATCGATCAGATCTGAATTAAGGATGCCTGTATTTTTGGTAAGCACAGTATCACAGACATAGTCCATATATCCCTTCATTTCATCATCCAGATCCTTGTATGCCGCTGCATCGTTTGTTCTGCATCTGGGCTATGATCTCTGCGATCACTTCTTCCCGTTTCGGCTGGAATACACTGTAAACCGCCTTTTCTGCTGTCTTTGCATCATCTTTTACAAAATGTCCTGTATCAATAATACTGTTCCCGATCAGATTATAATATGCATCCCCAACCGGAATGATCAGATTTTTGGAATCACTGACATTGGACGGATCATAGGTCAGGACATTCCGGAGTTTGGCAAGAACGATTCCTGCCACTTTTTCTTCCAGCAGCTTGTAAGTATTTTCCTGCAGATTCTTATCAATCGTCAGATAAACATCATTTCCTGCTTCCGGTTCTTTTCTGCTCACAGTATCCGTTACACGTCCGAGATTATCAACATAGACGGTCGTTTTTCCTTTTGTACCCTGCAGCACACTGTCAAATGTCTGCTCCAGCCCCGCCTTTCCAACAGTATCCGAAAGAGAATATCTCTTTTATCATCCTCTGAAAGAGCATCATACTCCTCCTGGGAAATCTGCCCTGTATAACCGATGATCGATGCAAAATACTCTGCATCCGTATATTTTCTGACTGAATCTTCAGTGATATCGATTCCGGTCAGGATATCCTTGTTCTCCATGATCGCAGCCGCAGTTTCATCGCTGACATCCGATGCCAACGTTGTATCAATGTACTGCTGAAAACTATTCAGGTTCATTGCATACCGCATATTGATCATCTTTAAGATATAAGCCGCATCCAGGCTGGATTCATCCAGTCCATATCCATACCTCTCATCTGAGCAGAGATAATGGATCACATCCGCTGCCGTCTGATTTTTCTGCTTCTTTGTCAGCTTATCGATCTTCGCTTCTCCATATACATCCGCAATAAAACGCAGTCTCTGTGTCTCACTGGTCTGAGTAAACTGATATTCACCTGCCGAATCCAGTACAATCCCGAAACTGGAAATGACCGAATCTCCATGCTCCTCAACAATCGACAGTACTTTATCCAGAATCCGGTTGATCTCCTGATTCTTCTCGGCACGCCTTGATGTCGTGATCGCATTCTCTACTGTAGAAAGATTGATCGTCACGGAATACGCAAGCTTGTTATATGCCAGCAGTTCCCCGTTCCGGTCATAAATATTTCCTCTTGTTCCCTGAATCGTGCTTGTACGCCGGATAGACAGCTCATAGTTCTGCAGGTAATCCTCGCCCTTCACGATCTGCAGATAGAAAAGTCTGCCGATCAGAATTGAGGAACTCAAGCAGAATACCAGGATCAGCATGACCAGTCTGGAATTTAAAAGATACGCCCCCGCCTCTTTAATCCTGTCCCAAATATTTCTAAACAAATTTACTTGCACTCCTTTTCTCTTCAGCTTCCAGTTTATGATTTACCCACAGGATCAGCGGATACACGATCAGCGTAACCATGATCGTATAGATCAGTTCCGGCACAATGATCCTGCCCAGATAATACGGGAACTTAAAATCACTTTTCAGAAGGAACATCAGAAAATAGATCACGATCCCATACAGAAACTCACTCAGTGTGATCAGGAACAGCGGAAGTTTGATATCCTCATCAAAGAAAAGCTGCTCAAACAGGCCATTCAATGCTCCCACCAGCAGATAGATCAAGCCGTAAAATCCAATGATATCTCCACACTGAACATCCAGTAACAGCCCCGCTGCCAGTCCGATCCACATTCCCTCCTTCGGCCCTCTCATAAAACCAAAAGCTGCTGTAACGATCAGCAGCAGGTTTGGTTTGATCCCGGCCAATTCCAGATGAGAAAATACCGTACTCTGAAGAAGATAGGCAGCCAGCAGGATCACTGCTGTCGTGATAAATCTTTTAAACTTCAACATCTTCATTTCCGTATTCCTCCTATTTTTTTTCTCCTCCGGTCAGATCTGCTTTGGTGGATGTAATAATCAGTACCTCCTGCAGATTTTTAAAATCAACAGCCGGTGTAATATATCCGGACCGGGTCAGATTATTGGAATCAACCGTCACTTCACTGACATATCCGATCAGGATTCCCTGCAGATACTTGTCACTGATATAAGATGTAACAATCTGATCTCCAACGGAAACTGTATTATCATTATTTTCCATCTGGCTGAAACGGATCTGTCCGTCACTCATCAGTGAAAGATCTCCGCTGACCACGCACCGGTCAGATGTAGACAATACCATACCGCTCACACTGCTGGAGTCATCTACGATTGAACGGACTTCGCCCAGGCTGGCCCTACATCTGTCACGATTCCGACCAGTCCGCTTCCTGCCATAACATTCATATCTTTGCGATTCCGTCATTGCTTCCCTTATCAATGGTAAATGTACTGAACCAGTTGCCTGAATCATTTCCAATGACATGTGCTGCTGTCTTCTTATAATCTGAATAGCTCTGGTCTAACTGATATAACTCCTGCAGCCGTTCAAGCTCATACCGTTCCTGCTGGAGATTATTGTTCTCGATCACCAGGGAATCCACCTGCTCCTGAAGCTTTTTGTTCTCAGCCCGTACTTCTTTCAGGGTCTGGAAATTATCTTTCATATCTCCCATCCAGCTTCCGATATGGTTGATTCCTTTCTGAAGCGGAACTACCGTAACCTCCGCGATCATCTTAAAAGGTCCTTTTGTCTTTTCAGAAACTACGGATAACGTCATCATTAAAATACAAAAAAACGGAAAGTCCGATCAATAAATATTTATTAAAGCTGATGCCTGCGTCTTCTTTTTTCATAATCTTATCTTAACCACCTATAATTCTGATCTAACATAGAATAGCTTAATTTTTTATAATACTCCTTGTCCAGTATGATCTTCTGAAGCCCTTTCACCGCACATAATTCCGGGTCAGGTACCGTAAAAACCTTCAGTCCGGTCCTTTCTCCCAGATATGTAGGAAAGCCCTTCAGACCTGCAACACCACCGGTCAGATAGATGCCCCTGGCCTCGATCGCCCTTCTGACATCCGGCGGGGTTCGCGTGAGCATGGATCGGATTGCCTCTGCACATTCTTCCAAAGGCTCCTTGACCGCCGCACGCACAAGACTGATCTGTATCTCAGTATGTGCCGGGACACCGGAAGTCAGATCCCTGCCATAGACTCTTTTTGCATCCGCTGTTCCGTCTTCAAATACTGCAAATTCTTTTCTCAGACGTTCAGCCGTGCTTTTCCCGATCAGGAACTCCCGGTTTCTCCTGACCCGTCCGGCAATCGCTGCATCCAGCGTTTCTCCACCGGTCTTCAGCAGCCGGTTCATGACCATTCCGCCGCGGGAAAGCACCGACAATTCTGTAGTGCCGCCACCAAAGTTGGCAATAAAAATCCCGGTCTCATTCATCACATCCAGCCCCAGTCCGACGGCATCTGCCAGTCCCCGTTCCACAATCCTGACTGACTTTGCCTTTGCCTCGGAATGCATCACAAGATCATAAAACGCTTTCTTTTCCACTTCCGTCACATCGGTCGGTACTGCGATCATATATTCCGCTCCACGGGCAAACTGATGATCTGTCTTCAGAAGACTCCCCAGTAAATACTGCATATCATCAAATCTCGCGATTACTCCGTTCTTCATCGGAAAAAGGATCTCAACATTCTCCGGTGCTTTTTCATACATCTTATACGCTTCATTTCCGACGGAAAAAATATATTTTTTATCCTTCATGGCTATCACATTTTTTTCCCGCCAGATCCGTACTTTCTTTTTATCAAAAATCTTGATCTCGTATGTCCCAAGATCCAGCCCATATATATTCCTGGCCATTCTAAAACCAACCCCTTAATTTCTTAACCCGGATTCCCGCAAAAGAAACCCTTTTCCCTCAGACTTATATAACGATTATCTCCTATGATGATATGATCCAGCAGCTCGATACCGATCAGATCTCCTGCTTTTCTCACTCTCTGCGTCAGAAGAATATCTTCCTGACTCGGAGTCGGATCACCACTTGGGTGATTATGAAGCAGAATGATGGATACTGCATTCTTCTTCAGAGCTTCAAGGAAAAGTTCCCTCGGAGATACGAGCGTTGCATTGACCGTTCCCACTGATATGTCACTGGCTCCGATCAGTCTTGCTTTTGTATTCATGCAAAAGTAGTTTCATCACTTCTTTCTGCCGATGCCGCATATCTTCCATATAGTAACGGGCGATCGTATTCGGAGAAGAAAAATCCAGCCCCTCCAGAGCTTCTGCCTTCGCCATCCTCCTTGCAAGCTCAGCAAGACAGCGGATCTGGATTGCTTTCACTTTGCCGATCCCCCTGACCTGCCGAAGCTGTTCCACTGTCCATTGCGGAAGGTTCACAAGGCCACCCCGATCTGTCTCCGGATGCAGAATCTTCTGTGCGAGCCGGAGTGAATTCTCCCCTTTTGTTCCGGTTCGCAAAAGCACTGCCAGTAACTCTGCATCTGTCAGATTCTCTGCTCCATACTGTTCGCACTTTTCATAAGGCCGCTCTTCGCGGTACATCTCTTTTATCTTAACATTTTCATTATTTGCATCTATATCATACCACTGCGACGATAGAATACAACGACTAATTTTAGCACAGTTTCCAAAAAGTGTATAGAGATGAATCATTAAAAAATGTGAATTTAAGAAACCTTAAGATTCATAACGACGGATGATCTCTTCCGCAACTTTGATCCCGTCCATGGCAGCAGACGTGATCCCTCCTGCATACCCGGCACCTTCCCCACACGGGTAGATCCAGGATATTTTTTCAGAAACGCACTGTTCATTTCTCTCGATCCGCACCGGTGAAGAAGTTCTGCTTTCCACACCACTCAGCAATACATCCTCTCCGGCAAAGCCTCTGATCTTATGATCCATTGCAAGGATTCCATCCTCAAGCGACAGCGAAAGTTCCTTTGGGAAGATCTCCCGGACATTTGCCAGTGTATACGCTCCTTTGATGCAGGGACTTACTGTTCCATATTCTGTGCTGATCCGGTTCTTCCTGAAATCCTCAAATCTCTGTACCGGTACTTTTCCCTGTCCGGCTTTCCAGGCATTTTCCTCAAGCTTTCTCTGAAATGCGATTCCTGCAAGAGCATCATCTGATCCAAAATCTTCCGGTGTCACAGTTACGATCACCGCACTGTTCGCATTTTTTCCGGCCCGGTCGCTGTAGCTCATTCCATTGACCGCAAGGCGGTGTTCTTCCGAAGACGCATTGACCACATACCCTCCCGGACACATGCAGAAGGTATATACGCCCCGTCCGTTTGTAAGCTTTTCTGTCAGCTTATATGCGGCTGCCGGGAGTTCTTTTCCCCGGCTTCTTCCGTACTGCGACTGATCGATCAGTTCCTGCGGATGTTCCACCCTGACCCCCACTGCGAAAGATTTGGCACGCATCGGAAGCTGATGCCGGTTCAGCATCTCAAACGTATCTCTCGCACTGTGTCCGATTGCAAAAACTGCAACTCCTGCCGGAATTTCTTCTGTTCCATTAACCTGAAGGCAATGCTGCTCCACAAGAAGATCTGTCACCTGAGAATGAAAAGAAAATTCTCCTCCCAGGCGTAAAATTTCTTCACGCATTTTCCTGACAACTTCAATCAGGATATCGGTTCCGATATGTGGTTTCTGCACATATAAAATATCCTCTGCCGCCCCGAATTTTACAAATGTCTCCAGGACAAACCGGTTTCTTCCCTTCTTATCTTTTACAAGTGTATTCAGCTTTCCGTCCGAAAAAGTTCCGGCTCCGCCTTCACCGAACTGTACGTTGGAATCTGGATTCAAAACCCCGGTTTCCCAGAAATGATCCACATCTGACTTTCGCTTCTCCACGTCTGCCCCACGTTCCAGCACCAACGGACGATACCCCTCTTTTGCCAGTACATAAGCACAGAACAGACCTGCCGGTCCGCTTCCGACGATTACCGGTCTTCCGTTTAATTTCTCCGTTCCATGTGGCGGAACCTGATATGGACGTTCCTCTATATGCGAAACATTGCTCCCCTTTTTATGCTTTAACAGCATCGCTTCATTTTTCACTTTTACATCCACTGTATAGACATAAAAAAGCTCCGGTTTCTTTCTCGCATCCAGTGACTGTCTGCGGATCTGATAAGAGATCAGTTCCTCCGGGCGGATGTGAAGCTGTCTGACCAGCTTTTTTCAAGCTGCTCTTTTGTATGTGGAATCGATAATTTTAACTGACTGACTCTTATCATATGATTCATTTCTCCAATCTCATTTTCACTCTTTCGTTGCTGCCGATTTTCCTGCCAGCACACCACTGGCAACTGCAAAGGAAATATTATATCCTCCGCAGATCCCGTCAACATCTACGATCTCTCCTGCAAAATACACCCCCGGAACAAGTCTGGACTCCATTGTATCTGCATGGATCTGCCGCGTATCAACACCTCCGCAACAGATCTGTGCCTGTTCAAAGGAATTAGTACCTGTGACCTGTACTTTAAATTCTTTGATCAGCCAGGTCAGGTGCCGGAGTTCTTCCTCCGTCAGAGTTCCCACTCTTTTTTCTTTCGGGATCCTGGCAAATTTCAGCCACAGACCGGAAAGCTTTTTATGAAATAATCCGGTCAGAAAATGCTCCGCGGTTTTTTCTGGTCTGTTTCGGGCTCTTTTTCTTAAAAAGTCCAGCATTTTCTCCGTAGAAAGTTCCGGCATAAAATCGATCATCGCCTCTACTTTTTTCCTTCATACAATCCTCTCGAAGCATATCTGCTAACCTGGAATACCGGGATTCCTGAAAGTCCGTACGCAGCAAGCTGCAATTCTCCGGTATCAGAAGCCGCCTCTGTTCCATCTGTATAAAGAATGATCTTTCCGTTCACTCTTACCCCTGCAATATTTTTAAAAAACTTTCCACTGCACTGAAGCTGCACCAGTGCCGGGAGAACCGGAATCAGGCTATGCCCCATTTTTTTGCAATATCATACCCCGATCCATCTGATCCGGTCACTGGAGCCGCCTTGGAACCGGCACATAAGATCACCCGGTCTGCCTGAAAACTTTTTCCCTCCGCACAGATCTTAAATCCATTTTTTTCTCTGCGGATCTCCAGGCAGCGGACACCGGTATGCACCTCCACACCGGTCCTCTCCAGTTCTTCCTGCAAAGTCTCTGCCACAGAAGAAGCCTGATCTGAATTGGGATAAATATAACCGTTTCTGTCCTTTGGATAAATTCCCATCTCCTGAAAAAGCTCCAGAATCTTTTCTGCCGGGAACTTCTGCATGACCTTCCACGGAAATTCCGGATCATCTGAACGGTAACACTGCGGTGTCTGCACCCGGTTCGTATAGTTGCATCTTCCGTTCCCGGTCACCAGTATCTTTTTTCCGGTCATCTCTTTCTGTTCCAGCAGCAGCACATCAGCTCCCTGCTCTGCCGCGGTAACCGCAGCAGTCATTCCCGAAACTCCGCCACCGATCACTGCGATCCGATTTTTCTTTTTCATTCTGCTCCCTCTCACGCCTGTTCAATCTGTTCCCGGCTGACTACCCCTGCATCCAGCAGACTCTGCAATGATTTCAGGATGCCAAGTTTCGCATGATACCAGGTCAGTCCTCCCTGGAAATAAACTGCATACGGAGGCTTGACCGGACCATCCGCACTTAACTCAATGGAAGATCCCTGCACAAAAGCTCCTGCTGCCATGATCACATCACTGTCATACCCCGGCATTGCCCATGGTTCCGGACTTACATAGCTGTCCACCGGAGCTGCTGCCTGGATTCCTTTACAGAAAGCGATCACACCTTCCGCAGAGCCGAGGGTCACTGCCTGAATGATATCATGACGGGATTCTTTTCCATCCGGTACTACCGGATATCCCAGTCCTTCATAAATATTGGCTGCAAAGACTGCCCCTTTCAACGCACCGCATACCACAGTCGGTGCAAGGAAAAATCCCTGATAAAATGACTGCATGACTCCGAGAGATGCCCCCACTTCTTTTCCCAGTCCCGGAGAAGTCAGCCGGTAAGCACAGTTCTCGATCAGATCTTCCCGTCCGGCAATATAGCCACCGATCGGTGCAAGGCCGCCTCCCGGATTTTTGATCAGAGAACCGACGATCATATCTGCTCCTACATCACTCGGTTCAATCCGCTCTACAAATTCTCCATAGCAGTTATCTACCATACAGATCACATCCGGTCTTCTCTCTTTAATAAAAGCAATCAGTTCTCCGATCTTTTCTACGGAATAGCTTGGTCTTGTCTGATATCCTTTGGAACGTTGGATCGTCACCAGCTTTGTCTTTTCATTCAGGGCTGCCTCAATAGCCGGATAATCGAAATATCCGTCTTCTAAAAGTTCCACCTGCCGGTAAGTAATCCCATACTCCGCAAGAGATCCCTTGGATGGACGGATACCGATCACTTCTTCCAGTGTATCATACGGCTTTCCGACCGGAGAGAGCAGTTCATCGCCCGGACGCAGATTGGCAGCCAGTGCCAGTGCCAGTGCATGCGTTCCACAGGTAATCTGTGGACGTACCAGGGCTGCTCGGTATGAAATACCGACGCATAAACCGACTCCAGTGTATCCCTTCCAAGATCATTATACCCATAACCGCTCACATAATTAAAGCAGCCTTCACTGACCCGGTTCTCCTGCATCGCCCGGATCACTTTCATCTGGTTATATTCTGCATTTTTGTCAAATTCTTCAAACCGTTCTTTCAGCCGGCTCTCTGTCCTCTGCCCGTACTCCCATACTTCTCTGGAAATTCCAAGTCCTTCATAGATTTTTTCTGTATCCATTATTCCCATTTTCTTTCCTCTTCTTTTACCTGATTATCTCTTTTTTCTGAGCTGATCCAGCATAAATGTGATCAGCTTGTCTTCATCTCTTCCGACAATACTTTTATCTATCCAGATCACATCCCGTTCTCTTCTGAACCACGTCAGCTGACGCTTTGCGAAATGCCTTGTATCCCGCTGGATGATCCTGACTGCCTCTTCAAGCGGATATTCTCCTTCAAAATAGCCGAACAGCTCTTTATATCCAAGCCCCTGCATGGATACGTTTTCCCGTTTCAGCCGCGTTTTTCGCAGTGCCTCCACTTCTTCGGGCAGTCCCTGCTCCATCATTTTTTCCACACGGCGGTCGATCCGTTCATATAACCTTTTTCTCTCATCTGTCAGAACAAAATATGCGGACCGGTATGCAGCTTCTTTTCCCGTTCTTTCTCATTATGCTCAGAAATTTTTGTTCCCGTCTGATGATAAAATTCCAATGCACGGATCACCCGCTTCACATTATGACAATGGATCTGGCTGGCTGATTCCGGATCTGCTCCTGAAGCAACTTATGGAGATACTCTTCTCCTTTTTCCTCCGCGAGCTGCTCCAGTTCTTTCCGGTATGTGTGATCTGTCTCATTTTCCGTAAAATCTATATCATACAGAAGTGCCTGGATATAGAAACCTGTCCCGCCTACAACGATCGGGATATGACCACGTTCATAAATCCCCTTCATTGCCTCCTTTGCCAGTTCCTGAAAACGTACTACGTTAAACTCCTCTTCCGGTTCCAGCACATCGACCAGGTGATGAGGAACTCCTTCCATCTCTTCCGGTGTGATCTTGGCCGAACCTATGTCCATTTCTTTGTATACCTGCATGGAATCTGCTGAAATAATCTCTCCGCCTACAGCTTTTGCAAGTCCGATGGAGGCAGCAGTTTTGCCGACTGCCGTCGGACCGGTCAGAATAATCAGCGGCTTCTTTTCTTCTTTTTCCACTCTGTTCTCCTTATACGATTCGCTTAAATTTCTTTTCAAGATCATGCTTTGTCATGGCAATGATCGTCGGTCTTCCATGAGGGCAGTGATATGGATTATCCAGGGTCAGCAGTTCAGTGATCAGCTCGTCCACCTCCTGTGCAGACAATCGGTTATTTCCTTTGACTGCCGCCTTGCATGACATGGATGCCACTTTTTCATCAATCAGTTCCGGTGTCATTCCCCGTGGACAGTCCGTCTGCCAGATCATCTAGCATTTCCATCAACAGTTCCTTTTTTGCAATGCTGAACAGATTGTCCGGCACTGCACGTACTGCATATTCTTCCCCGCCAAACGGTTCGATCTCAAATCCGATCCTGGTAAACCGGTCCAGATTTTCATTCAGAAGCTGTGCCTCCTGCATGGATAAAGACAAAATGATCGGAGGGCTTAAATACTGGGAAGTAAACTCTCTGGTCTTCATTCCCTGCAGTGTCCTTTCATACAGTACTCTCTCATGTGCCGCATGCTGATCGATAATATACAATTTATCCTGAAACTCAACCAGCCAGTACGTATCAAAGACCTGACCGATCAGTTTATATTCCGCACGTACTTCCCGCTTCAGGAAATTTTCTTCAAATAAATCCATCTGCTTTGGCTTTTCTTTCTGTTCCTGCACTCTTTCACTGATCCGCTCCATCTGCTCATCCTGCCGGAAGATTCCATTTTATCCCGAAACTTCCGCAGAAGATGAACGGGTTATGATAAGACAGAACTCTCTCCCTCATCTTTCTGATAAAATAATCCTCATCCCTGACTGTAGCTCTTCCGGTTCCGGCATTGTCCGGCACGGATCCGGCTGTACCTGCGTGCCTGCGGTGCTTTCCATGCTCTGTACTGCTCCGGTTCTCTCCTGATCTCCTGTCGGCTGCATGACTTCAGAATTTTCTGTATGTTCTGCCGGTTGTGCTGCCCCGGTTCTTCCTCCGTTCGGTTCTGCATCTTTCTTGGTATACGGATTCTCCCCGTAAAGCTGCAGGGGCTTTCTCCTGCCATGGATGCAGAAGCTCTCGGACGCAGAAGAAAAGGACTTTCCTTTCTTCTCTCAGCTTTCTCTTCTGACCTGCGTTTCTCCTCTTCCATCCTGACAGCTACCGGTTCCGGTACTTCTGCCCGCTGAATCAGCTCCGGCTCAAGCAGCGTTCGATGCACTGCCTCAAAGACTGTCCCGTATACCTCCTGCTGCTTCTGAAACCGCAGTTCCATTTTGTCGGATGAACATTGATATCGACTTCTTCCCCGTTTAAATGAAAATGAAGTACTGCAAATGGGAACTTATGCTGCATAACAAAATCCCGGTACGCATCCTCCAGTGCCTTTGAGATCATTCCGCTTTTTACATAGCGTCCGTTCACGAAAAAATTTTCAAAGTTCCGGTTTCCCCGGGTAATGACAGGCTTGCCAAGAAATCCGGTGATACGCAGTCCTCCTTTTTCATAATCCAGTTCGATCAGATTCGCAGCAACGTCTCTTCCGTAGATCTGATAGATCACATCCTTCAGCTTTCCATTCCCGGAAGTCCGTAGTTTCTCCTGTCCGTTATTAAGAAACTGCAATGCCACCTCAGGATGTGAAAGTGCAAGATGCATCAGCAGATCCTGGACATGTCCCGCTTCGGTCATCGGAGTCTTTAAAAACTTTCTTCTCGCAGGCACATTATAAAAGAGCTGATGCACAAGGAATGTCGTTCCATCCGGTGCACCTGTCTCTTCCAGGGAAACCTCTTTTCCGCCTTCAATGACATACTTTGTTCCGAGATCGCTGTCCTTCGTCTTGGTGATCACTTCGGTTCTTGTCACTGCGGCAATGCTTGACAATGCTTCTCCTCTGAACCCCAACGATGCAATATGTGACAGGTCTTCCACCGTCTCGATCTTACTGGTCGAATGCCGGAGAAATGCACTTTTCACTTCTTCTTTCGGGATTCCGCATCCGTTATCCCGGATCCTGATAAAGGAAATTCCCCCATCTTTAATCTCCACCGTCACGGATGTAGAACCTGCATCAATGGCATTTTCTACAAGCTCTTTTACAATTGAGGCCGGTCTCTCGATCACCTCTCCCGCTGCGATCTTATCGATCGTGATCTGGTCTAATACATGAATATGCGGCATCTTTTCCTCCTTTTCATCCGGTCCGGCTACCAGCGGTTCTTCAGTTTGTTCTGAAGCCGGTACAATGTATTCAGTGCATCAATCGGTGTCAGATTGGTGACATCAATCTCCTTTAATTCGTTCAGCACATCATCATCCTTTACCGTATCAAATAAAGACATCTGTGCAATATCCACTTCATCATATTTTTTGGATCTGCCCTTTTTCTTTGCTGTATGTTCCCTTGCAGCGATCTCGCTGACCCGGCTGGTAATATCTTCGTCACTTAACTCTTCCACGATCTCTTTTGCCCGGTTGATCACCAGATCCGGAACTCCTGCCAGCTTTGCCACCTGGATTCCATAACTCTTATCTGCACCGCCTTTTACAATCTTACGCAGGAAGACAATATCGTCCCCTTTTCCTTAACTGCAATGCAGTAATTATTCACATTTTCGATCTTTCCTTCCAGCTCTGTCAGCTCATGATAATGCGTGGCAAATAACGTCTTTGCACCTAATAATTTACTGTCACTGATATATTCTACAACCGCCCATGCGATGGAAAGTCCGTCAAAGGTACTCGTTCCTCTTCCGATCTCATCCAGGATCAGAAGACTTTTCGATGTCGCATTCCGAAGAATATTCGCCACCTCTGTCATTTCCACCATGAACGTACTCTGTCCGGATGCCAGGTCATCCGATGCCCCTACACGGGTAAAGATCCGATCCGAAAGTCCGATATTCGCACTCTGTGCCGGAACAAAACAGCCCACCTGTGCCATCAGGGCGATCAGAGCTGTCTGACGCATATAAGTGGATTTTCCTGCCATATTCGGTCCCGTGATAATGGAAATCCGGTTCTTTTTATCATCCAGATACGTGTCATTTGAAATGAACATATCATTCGGGATCATTTTTTCCACAACCGGATGTCTTCCTTCTTTGATATCAATAATTCCTTTTTCATTGATCTTCGGGCGTACATAATGATTCCGTTCTGCCACAAGTGCCAGAGAGGTAAATACATCCAGTCCTGCGACCGCCTTTGCCGTTTTCTGGATCCGCTCCACCTGGGCTGCAATCGTCTCTCTGACCTCACTGTAAGTTCATACTCCAGTGCATACAGTTTATCTTCTGCCCCCAGGATCATATCTTCAAGTTCTTTTAATTCCGGAGTAATATAACGCTCCGCATTGGCAAGCGTCTGCTTGCGGGTATAATAATCCGGTACAAGATCTTTA
>ENA-OQDF01000773-OQDF01000773.1-human-gut-metagenome-genome-assembly--contig:-NODE-773-length-13306-cov-1.956749_pt1 | contig 13306 bp, 16 predicted proteins | sample MGYA00242769_ERZ504597 | MGnify/ENA primary metagenome ERZ504597 (study PRJEB26092, sample SAMD00036305) | human gut metagenome | host: Homo sapiens | study: EMG produced TPA metagenomics assembly of...
TCTTGGGTTTGTCCATGGTGGAACGATACCAGTCCACCAGGGGTTTCTCGTTCCTTCCCGTGGCGCGCGTCCTGCCGTTGCGCCACGCCTTGCCGGTGCGTTTCGAGACGCCGACGCGTGCGCGGCCTGGGTGAAGTTCATGCCTTCCTCGTCCAGCAGGCGCACGTACTCGGCGCGTCTCGCCTCGCACATCAGCTTCCTCGTCGGATATTCGACGCCGTTGAACGTCCAACGGTGTTCCCCGCCACGGTCTTCGTTTCGGTGGCTTCTGGTCACCTGACCCTCCTTGCGGTAGGTCAGGTGTTGCAACGATCACTAGAACCCGCCGTAGTGGCTCCCCTCTATGAGGGGGGGTCACTACAGGTTACTTATGGGATGAACAGGCCACCGTCGCCCCAAGCCCACTGGCCTTGGCCGGCACCGATCTGGAAGTGCAGCTTGGCGATGCCCATGTCATTGAACGCGTGATGCTCATCTTCCGCACTCTGATCGATATGCGCGGCGGCGGTATCGTCGGCCGGATTATACGAGAAGGTGATTGGCTGACGGTTCATCGCGCTCGGCGCCTTCATCGCAGCCTCGACGCCGGACTTGAACCAATCCGGAGCGGCCTCGCGCCCCTCATCGCTCATTGTGGCGGTGAACTGCTCATAGGTCTTGGTGGCGCGGTGCGTGCGTTGCGCTTCGCATAGCTCCTCATAGGATTTCGCCTGATAATCCAGATGATTCTTCGGATGCCCGATCACCACACCGAGATACAGCTCCTGGCCAGAGGTGACGCGGCAATGCTTGGCCGCCTCCGCCTTGTCCCATGAGCCGGCGACCCATAAGGTGCCGAGGCCGCGCAACGTGGCCGTGAGCACCATGCGTTCGGCATAGAAGCCGGCACGCTCTTTGGCTTCCTCATCGTTCGCGGGGCCGACGATGGCCAGATAATTCGCCGCATTGGTCAGATGACCTGAAGCATTGGCTTCGGCGAACACCTTGGGCTGGTCGCGCACCAGCTGAATGTTGAGATCGCCGAGTAAGTTGATCGGCTGAAGCGCCATCTCGAGCTGGCGGGCCGTATCGTCGTCGATCGGCTCATCATCGTAGGCGCGTACGGCGGTGCGGATGTTAATTGCATCAATAAGTTGGGTATGTTCTGCCATACCTCCCATTATCGCGCGCGACACAGAGTCAGGCCACCATAGACGCCGATTTTTCCTAGTATGCGAAATCGCATGCATTGCCCATTGTCAGGCTTGAAAAACGATACGAATAGGTACGTAGTGACCGGCGACGATGCACACGTTTGCACAATTGGTGTGTAATGGTTTCGTGTTGAGCGTAATTCGCGTTAAACTGGGCGCAACCTTACGAACTGATGAAAACGTATGGAAAGGAAGGTCAACGATGATTGAAACTGCACAGGCTTTCGGTGTTGACATTGGCGGTTCCGGCATCAAGGCCGCACCTGTCGATCTGACCAAGGGCGATTTCGCGAGCCACGATTGAAGATTCTCACTCCCGAGGTCTCCACTCCTCAGGCCGTGGCCAAAATCGTCAAGCAGCAGCTCGACCACTTCGAAGTGCCTGAATCCGCACCCGTTGGCATCGCTTTCCCCGCGCCGATCAAGCCCGGCCAGAAGCTCGACTTCATGGCCAACCTTGACCAGTCTTGGATTGGCGTGGACGTTACTGAAGTGTTCTCCGAGCTGCGGCCGCCCGGTCGTCGTGGTAACGCGCCGACGCCGCCGGCCTGGCCGAAGTCCAGTTCGGTGCCGCCAAGGGCCAGGATGGTCTGGTCATCGCCACCACACTGGGCACCGGCATCGGCACCGCCTTGATTTACAACGGCGTGCTCATCCCGAACACCGAACTCGGACACATCATCTGAGCGCAAGCATCTGGACGCCGAGAAGTATGCCTCCTCCGCGATTCGCGAGAATGAGGAACTGGGCTACAAGAAGTGGGCCAAGCGTCTGACCAAGTACTACGGCCTTATGGAGAAGTACTTCAACCCGGACCTGTTCACCGTCGGCGGCGGCGTGAGCCGTCAGAGCGAAAAGTTCCTGCCGTACGTGGATATCAAGACCCCGATCGTGCCCGCCAAGCTGCGTAACCAGGCCGGCATCGTCGGTGCCGCCTACTATGCCAGCACCAAGCAGCAGTGAGCCAGTGAGCGTGGGTGTGCAGCGCTGACCCGCGAATATGCTTCAGGCCGTCCGACTAGTCGGGCGGCCTTTTGCATTGCATAGGAAAGGTATGCGACGCGTTCCCGGGAATGTTGCGCAAAGTGGGCGTGTGTATGGAGGTCTGTGGCGACGCGTTCCCGGGAATGTGTCGCGTTTGAGGGTGTGATTCGGGTCCAGAGCGACGCATTTCCGGGAATGTTGCGCGTTTGAGAGCGGGGCAGGGGGCACCACGCTCTATCGTGGGAGGGTATGAGCGTGCATTTCTCTTCTCGTGTGGATATTTCTGCGCCGAATCCCATTGCGGCGGCCGAGGCGGCAGCCAAGCAAACGGCATCGCACTCAGCAAACTCAACGATTCCAATCCGACCCGCCACGGCTGGCACCTGAATTGGTGCCGAGCGTGTATACGGCCGACCCGCGTGGACCGCGTGCGGCGCGAGAAGCATTGGTCCGCATTCCTCAATACGGCAAAGGCGGTAGACGCAAGCAGCCCTCAGTCGACTTCGCCCGCCGCCAGCGAGGGCGGGAACGAGCGCCATGCCGCTTTCAACAATGCGAATACCGCCATCGAGGGCGTTGACCCGGACGCCTGTACTTGCTGAGCTCCACGTCCGAGGCGTATTCGTGGCTGATTAAGTTACTTTGCGATGCCGGCGACGCGGTGCTGGCACCCAAACCCGGCTATCCGCTGATTGAGTCGATTGCACGGCTTGAATGCGTTGACACGGTCGAATACCAGTTGCAATTCGACGGCTCCTGGTTCATCGACATCGCCGAACTCGAGCGGCTGCTCAGCGAGCCCGGTGGCGAACGCATCAGAGCATTGGTGCTCATCAACCGAACAATCCGACCGGTTCGTACGTAAAACCAACCGAGCGTGCACGTATCGTGACATTGTGCCGTGAGCATGGCATCGCCCTTATCGCCGATGAAGTGTTCTTCGATTACTCTCTCGAACCTTTCCCCGGCAACGCACGCTCGCGGGGGAGCGCGGCGTGCTCACCTTCGCCCTAGACGGATTCTCCAAAATGCTGGCCGCGCCGCACGCCAAAGTCGGGTGGATTCAGGTGTCCGGACCTGCCGAGGACGTTGCCGAGGCACAGCGTCGACTGGACGTCATCGCCGATGATTATCTGCCGATGAGTGACATCATCGCCGAACGGATTCCCGCATTATTGAACGCCGCGCCCGCACAGACCAGACGGGTGGGGGAGCGCGTGCGCAATAACCTGGCCAAGTTGCACGAGTTGCTTGACGCCGATCCCAACGGGCTGGTCAGCGTGCTACGGGCCGAAGGCGGCTGGAACGTGCTGCTACGAGTGCCTTCAGTCATCGATGAGAACGAGCTGGTGCTGCGGTTGATTGACGAGCACAAACTGACCGGACAGCCCGGCTACTTCTTCGACATGACTTCCAATGGATACCTGGCCGTTTCCCTGCTACCCGAACCGGACGAATTCGAGCGTGGCATCCGCGCCGTGCTCAATACCGTCGCCGCTTTGCTGCGATAGGCCGGTGTTTGCCGGCACCACGCCTGTACTCCACGTACAATAGCGGCATGGGATTCTTGTTTAGACCGAAAGAACTGCCACGCCCGGCGTCGCTGACGTTCACTTTGGATCAGGCCGGGCATACGTATGATGATGGCACGTGGGACTTGCTCCCACGGACATCACCATCAGCGAGCTGCGGGTGGCTGTGATCGGACTGAACGGCGCAGGCAAATCCACATTGCTGGGTCTGCTGGACGGTTCGTTGAAGGCCAACGCCGGCACGGTGACCATTGCGGGCGGTGAGGAACGTCTTGACCCGGCTGTGAAGAAGGACGCGAAGCGCATCGATAATCTGGTCGGCAAAGTTCGCCGCGAGGAGATTCCGAACAGCTTTTACCAAGCGGCGAATATTTCCGAGGCTGTTTCCGAAGCGCTGAAAAAGCACAAGGTGCCCGAGTCAGAACGTCATGCGCGCATCGGCAATCTGTTCGCGCATTTTGATTTGGCGCAGGTCTCCAAGGCCAAGGCCAGCGAACTGGACTCCGAGAAACGGCACCTGCTGGCTATTGCGGCCGCGCTGAGCTTTGAGCCGAGTGCGATTGTGGCGGATGAGCCGAGCAAGGGATTGGATGAGATTGGCGCCGCGCATGTGGCCAAGGCGTTGTTCAGCTACAACAAGCAGGTGATTTTCGCCACGCATGACACGGATATGATCCGCCGGCCCGAATACGCCATCGACCGCGTACTGGTGCTGGACGAGCACGCGGTCGCGTTTGACGGAGCGCCGGCTGAGGCTGTGGCGTTTTATGAGGATCTGATTCGCCGCAAGTATGAGGCTGCGAAGCGGTAGCAGATAGGAATCGGCCGTTGGAGGATTGGCATCGGCCGTGAGGTCGATGCCAATCCTCACGCGAAGTAGAAGCCGCGGAAGCCGTACTGGTAGACGCGGTAGATGTATCCCGAACTGAGCACCATCTTGTACTGTGCCTTGAGGTTGCCGTCGTCATCGTAGACGCCGAACAGGCCCTGCATGCCGATGTCCACCAGGTTCAGGTCATCGGACAGTTCCTGTGCGGAGGAGACATACGGCGAATACGGCACATCGAAGTCCTGCACTTCGGTGTAGGTTCCGGCGTTCTCGTCGACCAGGTACTTGCGGAACTGGGAGTTCGAGTTCTCATCCTTGGAGCTCTGCGCGGTCGAAATGCCATCGATCATGGTCCAATCGAAATCAGGACGGGTCATGGCATAACCGAAGTCGTTATCGAACATGTAGATGTAGTACTGGCCGTCCTCCAGCGAGGAATCGTACTGCACAGTGATTGAGTGCTGGCCGCCGGTGTCGCCGGAATCGCCCACCTTGGTCAGGAAGGAGGGCTGCGCATCCATGCCATTCCATACGCTCGGCTCGCCGATCATGTAGTCGAGCGACGGCGTGCCTTCGATGTCATTGATCTTGATCATCGTGGAGGTCTCACGTGCGGACAGCAACGCGGAGCCATCATCCATGAGCTGGATGGTGTTGAAGTGGATCCAGTCCCAACGGTTCGTGGCGGTCGGATCGGATTCGTCGATGCCGGAATGATCGGTGGATTGCTTGTAATCGGGGAACAGGTCGCCGAAATCCACCAGCAGGCTCACCTCGCCGGAGTCGGTGTCCACCTTGATGACCTGATCCTGCACGGCATGGTCCGAATGTTTCAGATCGGTGGCCAGAGAGACGATATTGCCGTCGGAATCCAGCGCGTAATCATGGTGCAGGATGTACTGGTCGCCCAGATTGATGATCTTGACCAGCTTGCCTAGGCGGTTCATGCCGACGAAATGCTTGGTGGAGGCGGAGAACCACATGATGCCGTCATTGTCGAACAGCAGACGGTGCGAGCGGTAGTAGAGCACCGGGATTTCGCCGCGAATCACACCGTTCGCGTCATAGTAGTACATGAAATCCTGCTCGTTGGAATCATTGCCGAGAATCGCGTACAGGCCATTGCCGAGCGTGGTGACCGTGGATTCGTCGGGGGCGATGGCCTGTTCGAGCCGTACTTCCTCCTCGCCGAGCAGTTTCGGGCCGGTCTGCTCGATGGTGCGCGTGGTGGCGTTGCCGTCGGTGTCGGTGATGGTCAGGGTAATGGTGTTCTTGACCTTGGGGATCAGTCCCAACACCAGAAACTCGTGCTCGGTGGAGGCGATGTCATTGCTCGATACCGTGGTCGTCTGACTCGCCGTGCTGGTACCGCCGACATTGCCGGAACCGTCGGCGTCGCCGGCGGCGGCCTCACGGTATGCGGCGGCCGCCTCATCGCTGGTGATGGCGTTGGCCGTGTAATCCGGGTACCCCTCAGCGGAAACGGTGTAGCTGACGGTGGAGGCCTGATCGGTGGTGAAGTACACGTACATGGACGTGGTGTTGGTGCCGTACGGGTTCACCTTGGTGTAGATGCTGTCGACTGTGCGTTCTTTGGCGTCGCGCTCGTCGGCGATCTCGGTGTCCATCATCTGCTGGTATTCGTCGGTATAGACGTTCTCGATCTGGGCGTTGAGCGCTCCACGCGGCGTTCCTTGATGGAGGCGCTGACGTCGTCCTGTGAGAACAGGCACAGACCAATGGCGATGGCTGCGGTGACGGCTGCTGCGGATATTTTGAAGACGCGACTACGGACGGCAGTGGACACGGGGAAACCCTCACGACAGTATGGGTAAACGATTAGTGAATTACGTCACATACATTATGCCGCAGGTCTTGGAAAACACCGGCCGGAATGCTGGGAGAATACTGAAGCTTGGCGGGTCGCCGAGCGGTCCGGTCCTATAGCAGGGTGAACCAAGACTGAACCTGATGCCAGAGCGTCGGATTGTTGGCGATCATCGAATCGCTGCGCGACTGCACGAAGCAACTTAGTATGGCTATGCCCAGCGCCCACAATACGGCCAGCATCACGACCCAGCGCATCAGCCAACGCCACGGAGTGACGCGGGCGATGCCATCGCCTGAAGCGGCGTCGTTGGCCCCCGCCAATGAGCGGCTCGGTTCGCGCCCATTGACCAGCCACAGTAGCCCCGGTATGGACGCCAGCGAGATCAGCCAGCCGAAATCGGCGGAATACCGCCATCCCAAACCGCCGACGTGGCTGTCGAATACGACCAGCACCGCCGCCACGGCCAAGCAAGACATCAGCCATGGCCGCATGCCGTGCGTCTCCAATCTGCGCAGCAGGGGCAGCGCCAAAGCCATCAAGGTCAGTGGCGTGGCCGTGAAAATCGCGCCGACCATCACCTCGTAATAACCCCATTGCGGCATCGGGGCGGGAGAGCCCGCCAGCCACGGGAAACGATCCATGAAGCGCAGCGGCAGGAACAGGTAATACCAGATGTTGGCGGGCATATCCGCGGACGGGGTGGTATACCGGGTCATATCGGATATGGAGACTGATACGCATTGCCGAAATTGAACGGGGAATCGAACCGAACCATGTTCCACGCCATCAGAGGCGTCACGACGAGAATGGCGGGAATGATTACCGCCAGCGGCGCGCGCAACGCCTGCAACGGCTTGATGCGGCGTGTGCGCAGACCGGTGCCCAGCGCGCGAATCTGCGGCCAGAACAGGGGGAACGCAAGCAATGCGGCCAAGGTGAACGTCGGTCGCATCCGAAATTCGCCGCAATGCACAAGGCGCCCAAGGCCAGTCGTGGCAGGGAGAGAGGCTTGGCATCGCCCGCCTGCCATCGGTCCGATGGTCTCAGCGGACGGCGGGACGTGTCCGCGCCGAGCCATAGCCATAGTCCCAGCGACGTCAACGTCAGCGATGCGGCGAACGGTATCTGATAGAAGTTCGTGCGATACAGCAAATACCCCATTTGCGCGCTCACCAACGATGAGACCACTACTAACGACGCGGCCGCCACCGAAGTCTTCGGCATCACACGATGGATGACGCGCAGCACCAGCAAGGAGAAGAAGATGATGAACAGCAGCACGAGAATATACTCGGCGGCGGATGTCGGCAGATTATGACCGGCCAGCAGACGATAGGGGACGAACAGCAGCACTGCGGGCAACACGCCAAAATAGGAATACCAGTGACCGTCATAATACGCGTAATCCCAGTAGAGCGGACTGGCTCCATTGGCGAGTAGCTGGGCACGTGTGGCTACGTCATAGGGGTGCTCGGTGGCGGCCAGCTGTTCGGGAACCGGCAAGTCGAGCCAGGGCCGGCCGGCGACCAGCGCATCGGCCACATGCCCATACTGGTCGAAATCATAGGTGTAATCGCCGGAAACGTGGAAGACGAGCGAAGACGTGTACCACAGTTCGTGGATGATGGATACGCCGATAAGCAGGGTAGGAATCGCCAGAAGCCCCACGAAAGCAAGTCGTTGCCGAGTGCTGGACGGGTCAAGCGTGATACGCCACAGGTGCGATCCCGGCCTCCAGACGCAATCATCAGCAACACCAAGGCCATGGCGAGCACGCGCATCCAATTGATGACGAACGGTACGCGCACGTTGGCGCGGGAGTCGGTGACCGGTACGATCGCGCCGCGCTCTTCCTGAATCCAAATACGCACGATGCCGGCACCGGTGCCTTGACATAATGGCTGCGAATAGCGTCGGGATTCATCGACTGGGCCTGGCCGGTGATGCCATCGACATCCGCGCGCACATGAATGGTCGCCAGCGGTTTGAAGACTTCCTTATCGTCGTTCGCTTTGGATTCGGCCTCGGCCTGCTCGCGGGCCTTATCGATGACCTTGCTGCTCTCGGTATCGATGCTAGGTAATCCGACGTGCGTCCGCGGTCAGTTCAAGATAGGCCTTGGTCGGATCGGTGACGGTCAACATGCCATCATTCCGGCGCGTGAGACCCGAACCCAGCGTGTTATGCACGGCGTTCGTATCCGTGCTCGCTCCGAGCGTACGCCAGAACGGCAGGTTGAACACGATGCACTCCATGGCGGCGATGGCGGCGACGGCGGCCAGCAAGGCGATCAGCAGGCGCACCAAATGCAGCCGGTGCCGGGTATCCGGGCGGCTGGGCAGGTGCCGTTCATGATTCGACGGCATCGGACGGTCTGCGCGAGTGTGGTCTATGGAATGCACGCATTTATTCTATAGGCTTTATTCGGGCTTGATGTCGGGCAAACAAGAGACAATGTGAATCATGCCAAAACGTACATCGGACCATGGGAAGCACAACCGCACGCCACTGCTGGGCGGACTGAAGGATTCGATGAACGCGCTCGCGGCCGATCTGGGACTATCCAAGCCGAAGAAGCACGATACGAATCCGTTCGGCGATGCCTTGCAGGAGACCAGTGAGCGTAAAGGCGGCATTATCGACGAACTGACTCGCCATGCAGTGGCGCTGAGTCCTGTAATCAAGCGACGCACCTTCCCCGAATTGGAGAACGTGCCGGAAGGGCTGGTGCTTGGATGGGCGCAGCTGCCCTCCACCAGAGGCCGTGGCTTTTCGCTTGGCATTTTCCCCGACCGCGATCATTTTGCGCAGGTGGCGTTCGCCGATACGCATGGCCGCGTATTCGTGGGCACCGACCCCAACATGGACGTGCAGGATATGCAGGCGCGATTCATGTTCGGCAAGGAAAAGGAAGTGACTCTGCCGGACGGTGAGCGGCTGGGCGAAAGCGACGAGCCGCGTTCACGTTCCGGTTTCTCCCGTGCAGGCCATGGCCTGGGAAGTGCGCTGCATCATGGGCGTGGTTTGGGGCGTGGCCTTGGTCATGGTGCTGACGGCGTGAAGGCCATTACCGGTGGCGTGGTGGGGCGTGACGACACCGGACGCATGACGTGGCTCGCCTCATGGCTCAAGGCCGGCAACCGGTACACGCTTGAGCAGATGCGTGCCAATCTGCCGCCTGCGATGCGTCATGATTTGGAATACCGCGATGCCATTACCATCGCGTTCTTCGCCACGTATATGTTGCCGCAGATCAATGGTCTGCTCATCGGATTCGGTTCCGGCAATATCTTCCGCCGTCTCAACCGTGAGGCGCCAATCGGTGCGATTCGCCGTTCGGTGCGTGACACTTTGGCGGCACGAGCCCACGGCATGCGGGCCTCCGGTCTGGAGGATCACTTCGCCGATCTGATGCGCGAAGCCGGCGCCCTCGACACCACGCCGGGACTGGAAGCGGTGCATGGCGCCGAACCGTTGCACCTGTACACCTCGACGTATTCGAGCGGCTATTTCTTTACGTGGGATAAGTCCTTGGCATTCGGGCAGGCGCTGAAATCCTTGAAGATCGAAGGCAACCTCAACCGATTCGCTGCGGTGAGCGCTTGGCTGGAGCGCAACGCTTCCTTGGGGCGCAACCCTACGGAAGATACGGTGACCCGTGCCGAGGCCGCGCAAATCGACATGAAACTCATTGAGAACCCTGCGATTATGGCGCTTGACCCGTATGATGGCGAGCAGGAGCGTCGGGCCGTGCTGAGCCTGGTCGATATCGCCGCACGCACGGCTGGACAGATTCGCAGTGAATTCCCCGATCCTCGAGATGTGCTGACCCAGCAGAACGTGCCGGATTCGGGTGTGACGAATGCTGCGGGCGCTGAAAGTACTGAGAGTGTTGAGGGCGCTGTAGAGCGGACCAATAAGAGCGACACCAACACTCAACCGCTCGGCCTTCGTATTCGCCGGCGAGGAGCGACGAATGGGTGTATCGTCAGACCCTCTCTTCACTGTTGCGCCGGTTACGGTTGCCGTATCGGTTTGACGTGGAGTTCCGGTCGCGCTTGGATTCGGGTGAAGTGGCCATTGGCTTCACCACCGCCGGCACCTCGATGATGCCCGATAGCCGGTATGACACCACTCGACGTACGTGGCGTGCGCTGAGTAGCGTCGAACGCGCGTCAATGAGCGCCGCCTACAACCTGCGTGTCGGCCTGATGATGGCCGCGCTAAGTTTCGGCACCAGCGAATCCGTGCGCCAGGTGTCGTTGCACATCGATTCCATTGGTCTTGAAGAGGCGATTGCCGAACAGGATTCCGCCATCGAGGCGATGATGAGCGAGGCCCTAAGCGCCTTCGAACATCTACGCAGTGGCGATTTGGGGCGTGTGGGTTCCAAAGCCGACCCCAAAGATGGTGATTTCCATGGCGACCCGACCCGCCCCATCACCCATGAGGAGACGTTCGGGCAGACGGCGTCCGGTGACGAACGCGGCACGGCCGGGGGAGCAGGCAACGGTACCGGACCGTCTGCGGATGCTACGGATCAGGCCGCGGCCGAATCTGCTGACGCCGATGGCGCTGCGTCCATCGATTCGCAGTTCGAAGACTGATGAAGGGCATCGATATCGACGAATGGCGTTCGGCATGCCGGACGATACTGGCGCAGGCGACGACCTGGGCGGTATCGGCGGCGAGGGCGTCGGCACTGACGGTGCTGATGGGGCCGCCGGCATGGACGATGATCCGATGAGTGTGCTGCGCCGCAATCCCACCGTGCGCAATATGGTCACCGTCACCTTCACCCGTGATGCCTTCCTCAAGCGACTGGACACCGCTGGGCTTGACAATCCCGAGGAAACCTACCGCATGTTCGGTGCCGTGATGGACGTGGACGGCGAAGGGGGTCTGAAACCCATCAGCGCCGACTTCGACTTGGCGGACAGCCGGTTCTCTCCCACCGGATCCCAGGAGGAGCCCGAACTGGCCGACCGTCAATTCAGCCCGGCGACCGCTCACGTGCTGGGCGCACAGAATAGTGCCGGACTGGCTATCCAGCGAGTGGACCTGCTGCAGCATGGCGTCAACGAATTCCACGATATCGCCAGGAACACGTCGCTCGGCTCCGTGGAAAAGGCCCAGCGAGCCATGCAGGTCATCGAATCGATATGCGATCCCGAACTGACCGGTTTGGCCTCTCAGGTCACCAGTGCGTTGATCGATGGCAAGGACACGCCGGACTTCACGTTCACGCTTGCCGACGATCTTGACAAGGAGCGTCTGCGCGCCGAGACATGCTGTTCTCGGGCCAAGCCGATCAGGCCATCGAAGCGGCCGAAGCGGCCGTGGCCCATTTGGACCAGGTGTATGCGGCAGGCCATGGCGTACCTCGATACTTCAACTCCTATGCCGAGCGCGTGTCTACAACCGGCTGTTCGCCACATTGGACGAGCGTACGGTGCTTATCCCGGACAATCTGTTCTACGCGCACATGGAGCTGGCTGACGTGTTGAGTCAGATCAAGGGTGCCGAGGCGGCGATCCCGCATCTCAACCGTATGGTGCGTACGCGCCCGCCTACCCGCTCTCACATCTGAAGCTCGCCATTCAACTGGCCCGCAATGAGGATTGGGATTCGGCACGCGCCGCCTGCCTGAATGCTCTGCGCGTGGCCTTGGACCGCGACGATGCCGCGTTCGCCTATTACCGGTTCGCGTACGCCGAATGGATGCTTGACCGGTTCGACACAGCCGCCGCAGCCTACATTATGAGCGATCACATCGCTCCCGGGGCATTGGTTCGCTGGAAAGCGAACTGCAGGAACTGGTTTCCCGTGCGGACTCGCAGTGCATACCGGTGCCTGAATCGGTGGAGGCCGCCGCCCATGTGCTTGCCACGCATGATCTGCCGGTCTGGCCGCATATCGAAGTGGCTGACATCGTGCGTGACGCCGCTCGCGTGTGCGTGGATGAGGGCATGTTCGTGCCGGCCCGCACGCTCTCGGTGGCTGTGGCCCGCATGAATGACGGCGAAGGCGATAACATCGACATCATCCAAGCCCAGTTCCTGCGCTCGCTATCCGCGTAGCCGCCTGAGGGGAGTTGACGGTATAGCCGGCCGAGGGGAGCCGAGCCCGCTAGGATAGACAACCATGAGCACGAACGAACAACTGGCATGGGATTTCGACGATGGGGATGTGGCCGAGGTCCGGCCTGATACCGGTATTGCACGTTTTGCCCCTGGCTCCGAACAATGGATAGCCGCACTGCAGCCCACTGACGACGACGCGATACGCCTCGACCGTTTCGACGTGAACACGATGACCGCTGAGGCCGCCGCCCGCCTGTGGGCTCGCGTGGCCGCATGGGTGGAATCCGATCAGATCGCCTACTACATCGACGACTCACCCGTCAGCTCCGACGCCGCTTACGATGCGCGCATGCGTTGCCTCGAACGACTCGAAGCGGCGTTCCCCTCACTGGACAATCCGCAGTCGCCCACCCATCGCGTCGGCGGTTCCTTCTCCAACGACTTCGCCTCCGTGCGCCACCCCAGCCGCATGATGAGCCTTGACGACGTCTTCTCCATCGAAGAACTCAAGGATTGGTACGACTCGGTGATTCGCGACCTCGATTGGCCCGAATCCAAGCCCCTGCCCATGAGCTGCGAGGTCAAAATCGACGGCCTCGCCCTGAACCTCATCTATCGCAACGGCGTGCTTGAACAGGGCCTGACGCGCGGCGATGGCGTTACCGGCGAAGACATCACCCTGAATGTGCGAACCATCGGCTCCATTCCCGCAAACCTCGGCGGCCCCAAGGAAGACGTTCCGGACTTCGTGGAAATCCGAGGCGAAGTGTTCATGCGTTGGGATGATTTCCACACCCTGAACAACGAGCAGGAGGACGCCGGACGAGCGCCCTTCGCCAACCCACGCAACGCGG
>ENA-OQDF01000774-OQDF01000774.1-human-gut-metagenome-genome-assembly--contig:-NODE-774-length-13304-cov-1.422934_pt1 | contig 13304 bp, 13 predicted proteins | sample MGYA00242769_ERZ504597 | MGnify/ENA primary metagenome ERZ504597 (study PRJEB26092, sample SAMD00036305) | human gut metagenome | host: Homo sapiens | study: EMG produced TPA metagenomics assembly of...
CACAAGAGTTACTGTTACTGCAATTCTAAAATCTTTCTCAGTTCTTAAATCCCTTATAAGGGCATTAGAATCACCGGCAGAGTACGTGATCTTCTGTACAAACTTTTCCGGTATTGCATCATTTTCAAATTCAGGCTTAAATACATTTTTTGCAATATCTACGATTTCAGTTGCATGATTATCATCTTTTGCAAAAATCAATGTCTTAGGTATGTATTCCCACTTCTGCTCACGACTAGGATATAAATCTTCATAAATAGCTTTCTTATATGCCATCAGCACTTCTTTTATCTGCTTTTTATTTACAACTGATCTATCAAGTTCTGACGCACCATATTCAACCGATGTTCCAGCATCAATAATTTCAGATTTTCCAGTTCTCTTAGAAGTCTCTGTAATCTTAGTTCCCTTTTCAATCGTGCCACCATGCGCTGTAATATCCGTAATAATTCGATATACACGAGGTGGAACATTAACTCCATCTACAACTGAATCATCATAGGTATATTCTTCAATAACATTCTTGTTAAAATATGCATATGCTTCTTGCGTAGGTGTAGCTGTAAGACCAAACACCGTTGCGCCAGAGAAATAATCCAATACCTTCTTCCACTTTCCATAAATGGATCTATGACATTCATCCACAATAATTAACTGGAAATAGTCTGGTGGAAGCTTTAAATCATTACCCAGGTCAACTACAGTCTTACTATCCTTTTCTTCATCTGCTTTAGCTTTTTCATCCTCAGCATCTTCATCACTATCATTTATTTCCTGACCTGTTAATACGCAGAATAATTTCTGAATTGTAGAAATTACAATATCACCCTTGATATCTTCTTCCTTCTTAAGTCTGTTGATTGTATAAAGGTTTCCCATCTTCTGCTGGCCTTCTGTACGATCAAACACGCTAAATTCAGACTCTGTTTGCCTTGCAAGGTTATTTCTATCTACAAGGAATAAAATTCTCTTTGTAGACGTATAGTTAAGCAATCTATAAGCTGCCAAACATGCAAGATAAGTTTTACCAGAGCCGGTTGCAAGTACTGCCAGATTTTTCTTGTTTCCCATTTTTAATGATTCTTCAAACTTTACTTCTGCTCTATATTGACAAGCGCGAAGGCCACGCTTCTCGATTAACGGAAGAGCACCATACTCGGACTTCTTTCCAATAATCTGAAGCATCTTCTTAGGAGAATGCATCTGTGACAGTTCTTCATAATCACTGTTTTCTACCAACATATTTTTGAAATATATCTTATTTCCATTAGCCATATACACTAACGGAATAAGTTTCTCAAACCATACACCATACCAGTCCTGTGGAGAAACAGCATAGTCCTCTGCCTGTTTCTTAACTTCATCACTAGAGGATTCTCTTCTCTTTTTGCCTCAACAACTGCAATAGTCTTTCCAATCAATAAAGAGAAGATAATCACTTTCTGTGTTTCCTCCCATCAAAGCTTCTTTAACAGCAGATGTGCTATTTGGCAAATATTCATTTCGAGCCACTATATCCCAACCAGCATTTCTCAATTGTTTATCTATTTTTACACGTGCTTTTTCTTCCGGTAACATGACACTAACCTTCCTTTCTACACATTATTAGAATTAATTTCTTACACAAGTTTTAATAGAAAATTTAAATAGTTTTATACAATTTGTCATAGACTAACGTGCGTTTTTTTGCACATCCACTCTTAGCCGTTGTACATGTATTTGTACAATTACAACAATTATTTGAATTCGTACACAAATAGGATGCAGTTAATGTCCCGTAATTTACACATATTTTATACGAAGTAGAATTTTTTGTATTCACTTTTCCATTAGATATTATGATATTTTGTGGATTATATTTTGAATAATCAAAATAGTGCTGCTTAGTACCGTGATGTGGAACCTTTATATATTTAAATTGCTTATGTAATTTTATATCTAATGCAGATTCGACTTTTTGCATATGCGATACCTCTATATCCCCAGTAAATAATACATTTTCATCTCCGCTAACTTTGTTTTGAAATACGACATTATATTCATGATTAAGTTTATTTAATTTTCTTATTTGGCCACTTATATTTTGTTCATTTTCCATCGTATTATCGATAATATCTTCCAATAAACTTCTATACACAACTCTCATATCTTCTATTCTTTGTTCGATATTAACCTCACCAGTATAAATCTTATCATTACCTTCATCATGATATTCAAAAACTCTTTGATTACCCATAAGTTCTCTCGTAACAAAGATACAAACAATTTCAGAAAGCGCTATTAATTTGCCTTCAAAATCCACCGGTAAGTGTAAACCATTTATTATCTCAGAAACATGATTTTCATGAACTTTATCCACTGGCCATAATGTAATATACTTTTCATTTTCAAATGTCTCCCCCCTACTCAACAACGTAATCTTTGAAATACTTTGAGACAAAAAAAGCAATAAATCAAATAAATTAGCAGAAGTCCTGGGTAATCCACTCATTCTCATCTCTATTTCAAGCAGTAATTCTTCGAGTATATTAGAAGCCACTGCAAACGGATTATTCCAGATATTTGCAATATAAATATTTTTAAAAATATCTTTATACTTGCATTGACCACTATTATACATATGTATTAATCCACTTATATGGTCCTCATGAAAGTGAGTAAATCAATAAACTTATATTTTTCTTCGAATAACGTACACATATATCATCCGCAATTTTACGTGTTAAATCACTCCTATTTCCATATACAATTGAAACATCCGAAAAATAATGAATTCCAAAATCTACCAATAAATTACTATTGTCTTTCTTTTCTTTTAAAACAATACATTCTCCAAAATATGTATTATATACTTCAATTTCTTTGCCCATACCTTACTCCATCATTGCTATCTTTCTATATTTTCCAAACTTACTCAATATATTATCTGCCCTTTACAAACCTTCTTATTTTAATTACTTCTCTTTAATGTATTTCCCAGACTTAATTCTCTTATCCACCGGTTTCTCAGCATCTTTCGGTATCGCCCAAGAATGCCCAAATTTCATTACTCCCGGCACCATTCCCTCGTTACAAATTGTCTGCACTCTCCTCACTGAAAGATTCCATTTTTCTGCTGCTTCTTTTGATTGTCATATACTCCATACTATTCACTCCATCGAATCATACAAAGTAACTATTTTACCATACTAATATTATAGGCGTTAAAGCGCCGAATATCAACAAAATTCTACATAAATGTCGGCGTACAACCCACTACCTCCCCGCGCTCTTCTTCTAATAAAAAATACCTTTCAGCGAACAGTCAACTAACCTCGCCAAAAGGTATTTATTTTTAATACCCTATTCTATTTTCTAACTTCATGCACATATTTTTTATCAAAATTTTATAGATATGTTTCCTCTAAAATCGCCCTCTAACCCGCATAAAATCAAGGTTTCCTCGACAGGAGACAGACCGTCTCCACATGTATCGGTATCGGCTGGGGAACACATTTCCCCAACCATGTTATCGTCTGATGAACACATTTTTTCAGTTGCATTTTCATTCAATTGCTTTGCCTTATTCTGCTCCATTTATGACACCTTTTTTCCTTTCTGATTTGCTCTGTAGTCTGCTTTTGCATTCTCTATCTTTAATGTCTGATTGCATTTAAGTACAATTCATCCAGGGCATTTTCATTTTCCAGTGTCTGCCGAAGCTGTGACATGCACTTGCTTATATTCTTCTGCTGTCCGATATTCTCTTCCAGATAAGCCTTTTCTTCCGTAATCTGATGAAGTTTCCGCTGAAAACTCAGTTTCTTTTCATCATAATCTTTCTGTTCTATTTTACCATCAATCAGCAGATCTGTTAACCTGCTTTTTGATTCAATAGTGGAAATGTCTTTCTCCAACTGTTTTACTCTTTTCAATTCGGTATCAGCCTTCAGAATATCTTCAATCGTATTCAGCACCGATTGAAGAACATCGTCAAAACTATCAGCCAAAAACTGTCTTGTATAACGTTCTCTGTTTCCGGTTGTCTGCATCAGCTTGGGTTTGGCACGCTTCAATCGAATCTCTTCTGCTTTATCCCAGATTTCTCTTGATACGATTGCTTCATGGTGATCCCGGATATAATATTGATTTTTTCTCTCCCATATTGGCAAGTCTTCTCTTTGAAATCGGGTCAACTGTAAAAGTCTTTCCAAGAAGCACGTCACCCTTATACTTCTCATTTTTAATCATTCCCATAACTCCATGGTCATGCCACTCCACTGTGCCACGCTTATTTTTAATTCCAAGTTCTACCAGCCGTTTGGCAATCGTACCACAGCCATTTCCTTGCAAATACATATCATATATGAGTCTGACTGTTTCTGCTTCTGTTTCATTTACAGTGATTGTCTTTGTGTCCTGATGATAATCATAACCAAAACATCCGTTAAATCCAACCAGTTCTCCCCGTTTCATTTTCATCTGTAATCCCATTTTCACATTTCTGGAAAGGGATTCCACTTCTTCCTGTGCCAGTGAACTTAAAATTGTCAGAAGCATTTCTCCATTCATATCCAGCGTATTGATATTTTCTTTTTCAAACATAATAGCAATATTCTTATCCCGGAGCATACGCACATATTTGATAGTATCCGGTGTATTTCTGGAAAATCTAGAAATTGATTTGGTAAGGATCATATCAATCTCGCCGTTCAGACACTTCCGGATCATTTCCTGAAATCCTTCACGCTTGTCTATCTTGGTTCCGGTAATTGCTTCATCTGCAAATATTCCTGCCATCGCCCATTCTTTATTCTTCCGGATTTTTTCTTCATAATAAAGTTTCTGGGATTCAAAACTTCCTAACTGCTCATCCCCATCGGTAGATACCCTGCAATAAGCAGCCACCCTTATGCGGTCAATCTGGACTGCATAATTATTATTTCTTCCACGGCTGTTTAGTGCCGTTTTTGTTGCCTGTAAGACCTGTACTTCTCTCATGCTCATAATCTTCCTTCATTTCTTTTACCTGCCACTTTCTTTTCTGAATATTTGTGGCTGTTTTCTTTGCCTGTGCTGTCATTCTATCTGAATTTTAAATGTGAACGACTGTTGAATTACTTTATCTTCCATTATTTTTACCTCGTCTTTCTATATCATAATCAAGCGATTGCTTTCACCGGATCGTCACTTCGCTCACCGGCTACCAGATAACTGTCCATCAGCTTACGTCTGATTTTTCAAATTCTTTTTCAAACAGCAGATTCATACGGTACAGCTTTGCAATCAACGTCATTTTCTTCGCATATTCCAGTTCTTTTCTCATGATACACTTCCCCCTTTCTTTTAGATCTTCAGCACCACCTCCTTACAATGGGTTAACACTTCCTGTTCTTTTGGTAGTTCTTTGTTAGCTGTTACTTTTGCCCAGTAACGAAACCAACTACCGGGTTCCCCGTAAGATTTGGTAACTGAAATGGCTAAGATTCTGAATGTAAATCCTCTGACACTGCATGAGCCGACTACTATGGATGCTTCTGAACTTATGGAGATCCTGTTCTGGATTGATGAATTTAACCCGACAGCGATCAACCTCTTTCAGTTAGAAACCTATCCAGGAGAGAAATGTAATTCAAACGAGGATACCGCTGTCCGTTATCATGATTCTGATAACTGGCCACAGACCTGCGACGATTGTGGGAAACATGAACCTAAAAGGAAATGGCGATCTGCAAATGTAAAACTGCGCGAAACTTAAATTCGTTGTATTTTCCTTTGTAGTCAAAGAAAAAGCACTATAAATCGTGATCAGCAAACGATTTCAGTGCTTTTTTACGTGTTATTCTATTAAATGTGTCTAGTTATTTAACAGGAAGAGGAAGAATATATTTTCTCATCCCTCCCATTGAACCGTGCGTACGGGTCTCTTATACAGATCTACAGCTTATATTCCAACTTTAACTATGGTGTTGTGAAGTTCAATCAACTTTCAGCATCCGATACCCCACGCCAATGTGTGTTTGGATATATTGTGGAGAGTTCGGTTCTTTCTCGATTTTTTTACGAAGTGTTGCCATAAACACACGAAGGGAAGCAATATCATTATCCAACTACTTCCCCAAATGCTTTGCGTAAGGAAAGTATGGGTCAGAACTTTTCCTATATTTCTTGTCAACAGGCAAAGCAACTTATATTCAATAGGTGTTAAATGCAACTCTTCTTCATTCAAATAAGCACAACCTGCAACATAATCTACACGAAGTTTTCCGTTTACAAAAACAACCGCTTCGGCAGGGGATACTTTTTGCATCATCGATAACCTTCTTTGCGTGACTCGTAGTCTGGCAAGCAGTTCCTCAACAGAAAATGGCTTTGTTAAATAATCATCTGCGCCAGCATCCAACGCATCAATTTTATCGGTATCTTCACTGCGAGCACTGATTACGATAATTGGCATGTTTGACCAGGTACGGATTTTTTTAATAATCTCAACACCATCTATATCAGGAAGTCCTAAATCAAGTAAAACAATGTCAGGATTGTGTGAAGATGTTTCTAAAATTGCCGATTGACCATCGGGTGCCGTCAGATATCGGTATTCGTGCGCTTTTAAGGTTGTTGTAATTAAATTTCTGACAGATCTGTCATCTTCTACAACTAATATTAGTGACTTATTCATATACTTTGACCTCCCCTGCCGGTAATGTAAATGTAAATACTGTTCCGTGCGGCAGATTATCTGAAACAGTAAGTTCTCCGCCGTGGGCGTTAATAATGGACTTGCACAAAGATAATCCGAGTCCTAAACTTCGGCGGCTGTCTGCAATTTGATTTGCACCGCTATAGAACATGTCGAATATCCGTGGCTTTATTTCGTCAGCAATTCCGTTTCCGTCATCCGATATAGATACGATTGCTTGTTTTCCCCGCTTTTCTGTCCGAATAACAATATGAGAGTTTTTAGGTGTATATTTGATAGCATTATCAACAATATTGATGATTACCTGAACAATAAGCTTTGCATCCATTTTTGCAAGAAGAAATTCTTCTTTGCTTTCAACGGAAATATGATGTTCTTCACTCTTTCGATTAATATGATGTAACGCTTCTGTGATCACGTCATCCATCAAATCTTCCATTATACGGAGATTCAACCGTCCTTCTTCAATCCGGGTTACAGCCAGCAAGTTTTCTACAAGGTTAATCAGCCACATGGAATCATCATAAATATCCATGTACAGCTGCTTTTTTGTATCATTATCAAAGGAATCGCCGTTGGACAAAAGATTGCTGGCATTACCGGAAATGGATGTCAGCGGTGTCCTCAAATCATGTGAAATAGCACGTAGCAGGTTCGCTCGCAACTGTTCATTTTTGCAAGAATGGCCGCCTCCTGTTTCTCACGGGCATTTTCTCATTTTCCAAAGCCAGGGCACATTCTCCGAGAATGGATAGTAGAATACTATTTTCAAATGGATCAAGAGGTATTTCCCCCATCACGATTCCAATAACTCCATATACCATACTGCTGCTGCGAACAGCAAGGTACAGGCATTTTGCATTGGAAAGCGTTCCTGTTGTAGCTCCGGCACGTTTATTGTTTTTCAATACCCAGCCGGCAACAGCCTTTTCATTTTCGGAAATACACGATTCCAAATTTTCTTCAGTTACAGAAAAAATATGCGGCGTATCCAACACTTCTCCATCAGCTAAATAAAAAACGATATCTTTTCTCAAGAGTTTAATGAGCTGATTTGAAGTTGCAGATACAATTTCATTTTTATCTTTTGCCTGTTGCAATAGCTGGTTTGTATCAAATAACACTTTGGTACGGTAAGCAGATTGTGCCGCCTGTTTTGCCTGGTTTTTAATCCGTATAGCAAGAGAACTGGTTAAAAATGCCGCCAACAACATGATAATAAAGGTAACAGGATAACCCTGATCATACGCCTGCAAGGTAAATTGAGGTTCCGTAAACAGGAAATTAAAGACCAAAACACTTACAATCGAGGAAATTAGGCTGTATATCTGATGTTTCGTGATGACAGCGGTGACAAGAACACCTAAAACAAAAACAGTAATGATATTTGCTTCGTCAAATCCAAATTTCTGGAAAATCATTCCGACTAAACTGGATAAAATCAGAATCGCAGTAGATTTAATGTATCAGTGACAGAGAATACGATATGGTTCTTTTCCCTGCCCCCTCTTAACTGATACACTGCCGCATTAGAAACCGTATCCGGAATAATATGCACATCCAGGTTAGGGGCATAATCAATCAATTTTTCTGTCAGGGTCGGTTTGCTGAACAAATGCCGTTTTGTAGCAGAACTACGTCCGATCACAATCTTTGACACACCGGACAAACGAGTAAATTCCGCAATCTGAAACGGAACATCTTCTCCGTAAACTGTTTCTATTTTTGCCCCAAGCTGCTCAGCAAGACGAATATTTGAACGCAGGCGTTTTACATTTTCCTCGCTCATCACCGAAAAATCTGGGGTTTCTACAAACAGAGCCGTAAACTCCCCTTTAAAAGCAGAAGCCATTTTTGCGGCGGTACGGATAATTTTCGCATTGGATGGAGAAGAAGATAGACATACAAGAATATGTTCGCCTGTGTGATAATCTCCATGATTTTTTATGCGGGTATTTTCTGTGAGGATATTCACCCGGTCCGCACATCGCCGCAGTGAAATCTCCCGGAGAGCTGTCAAATTTTCTATTGTAAAAAAATTTTCTACTGCCTGTTTTGCCTGTGTCTGTCTGTATACATTTCCTGTATTCAAACGGTTGATCAAATCCTGTGGTTCAATATCTATTAATTCAACCTGATCTGCATTATCAAAAATAGAATCCGGGATGCGTTCCCGTACAACAATTTCCGTAATGGATGCAACTGTATCACAAAGGCTTTCAATATGCTGAACATTGACAGTCGTATAGACATCAATCCCTGCATTCAAAAGTTCCTTAATGTCCTGATACCGTTTTGCATGACGGCATCCTTCGGCATTCGTATGCGCAAGTTCATCTACAAGGATAAGCTGTGGTTTTCTTTTCAACGCCATGCCAATGTCGAATTCGTCCAGTATCATACCATTATAAAAAACTTCTCTTGTAGGAAGAACTTCTAAGCCATTTAAAAGAGCTGCTGTTTTGGGACGTGCGTGTGGTTCTACATAACCGGCTACCACGTCAATTCCCTGCTGTTTTTCCATATGAGCTGCTTCTAACATGGCGTAGGTTTTACCCACACCAGCTGCATATCCGAAAAAGATTTTCAAATGTCCTTTATTACGGTTTTCTTCATCAGCTTGGATTTCCTTTAATAACTGATCCGGATTGTGTCTGCTTTCACTCATACGGTCATCTCCTTGTACAAAACCATTATATAGAATAATACGTAAATTTCAGAAAAGCATTTTAGCACTGACATTAAAATCGCATAAAGATTATACCACCTTTTCTTCTTTTTTTCCATTCGGGCGTGTAGCGAAAGCAGAAACGCTCCGAAAAATCACGCAATTTTTCGACAAATAGACCCTTCATACAATTAATGTCATTTTGCCATATCACTCTCGCTGGTTTCTCAATCGTGTTGATGGGATGTACCGCAATGTCTATAGAGCCTGGAGTACTGACACTTTGCTTTATTTGAAGGATAAGGAACAATACTCATCTTTCAAAATATCGTTGGAATTTTCTATGATAAAGCCAAAATCAAGTTTATTATTTTCCAGCCCATTTATTATTTCACTTACAGAACCGTAGAACAGGTTCAGCTCATAGTTTGGGTATTCGCTTGAAAATTGTTTCTAATAGATCTGCAATAGAATCTATGATTGCAGGTGTTTCAAATCCAATCCTGAGCTTAGAATCTGAAATAAATTTTGAGATTGATTTTCCTTGAGAAATTTATCCAGCTTTTCCATAAGAAAATAACCATAAATAAATGCTGCCAATACCACTATAAGTAAAACAAAGTCTTTCATATCACCAACTTCTTTCAAAAATTAAATATGAAAACATTTTTGAATATGTTTCGTCTCCCCAAGAACAAGCATGGTACTGTCCTTTAACAACTGCGTATCGGAACTTATTTTCAAATTCATAATATCATTTGTTTTCAGCGCCATAATATTGATGTTATATTTTTTCGTATATCCAACTGACCGATTGTTTTTCCTATCCATTCTCCCGGTATAGATATTTCAAAGATTGCATGTTCTTCATCTAGTTCTATGTAATCGAAAATATGATCAGCACTATAACGGATCGCAACCCAATCGGCAAGCTGCCTTTCGGGATAAACAATTTCATCTGCGCCGTTTCGTAAAAGAAATTTTGCATGAACATCACGAGCGGCACGAGACACCACCATTCTTGCACCGAGTTCCTTCAAAAGGCACGTTACTTCCAATGAACTCTGAAAGTTATCTCCGATAGCCACAATACAAACATCAAAGTTCCCAACACCAAGCGAACCTAAAAAATCCTCATTAGTCGCATCCCCAATCTGAGCATTAGTTACAAAGGGAAGTACAGCATCAACTCGAGTATCTTCTTTATCTACCGCCATCACCTGATGATGCAATTCATCTAATTTTATAGCAATGTGCCGTCCGAATCTTCCCAGACCGATAAGTAATATTGATTTCATTTTTTTATTCTCCTTAACCTACTGTAATTTTTTCCTGAGGATATTTTGAACCGTTAGGCTTTTTTCAGAAATGGTAGCAAAAATCAAGGTCAATCCTCCCACTCTGCCAAAAAACATCAGGCAAATCAAGATTATATGGGAAAAAAGCCCCAGATCAGGAGTTATTCCCAGCGATAACCCTACCGTCCCGATTGCCGACGCCGTCTCAAACAAAGCGGTCATAAGTGGAATATCTTCTGTTCTGCAAATTACCATCCTCCGACAAGGAATAAAACGATATACATCAAAAAATCGTAGCTGCATTTCTGATAGTGCCATCCGGAATTTGTCTGCCGAAAAAATGGGTGTGTTCCTTTTTTCTAAATACAGATAATGCCGATGAAACGAGAACTGCAAGAGTTGTCGTTTTCATACCACCTGCAGTGGAACCAGGCGAGCCACCGATGAGCATCAGCATAATGATAAGCATTTGCCCAACTTCACTGAGTAAAGTCAAATCTGCCGTATTGAATCCTGCTGTTCTCGGCGTAACGGATTGAAACAAAGAAACCCATACTCTTTCTGTAAGAGGCACATTTGAAAACTCAAAATAAAAAAAGTAAAGAGCCGGTAAGAATATCAATATTCCTGTTACCATAAAAATCACCTTGCTTTGCATCCGGTATTTTTTTAAATGCCATTTATGATTCTTTATATCCTCCCAGGTAAGGAATCCAATACCTCCTGCAATAATCAGCATCATAATTACAAGATTTACAATCGGCTGTACAGAATAAGAGGTCAGCGAGGAAAAAGGGGTTCTTATACCGATTAGATCAAATCCTGCATTGCAAAAAGCAGAAATAGAATGGAACAGTGAATACCATATTCCTTTCCAAAGCCCAAAATCCCTGCAAAAAACAGGGGCTAAAAGAACCGCACCAATGATTTCGATAAGAATAGTAGTCCGAATAATAAATTGCGTTCTCCGTACAATACCACCCACCGTTGGAGCCGAAATTGCCTCTTGCATAGTACTTCGCTGCATCAACCCGATTTTGCGTCCGGAAACAACAGCAATCGCAATAGCAATCGTAATAATTCCCATACCTCCGATTTGAATCAGCAATAAAATAACTCCTTGACCAAATAAAGACCAGTAGGTTGCCGTATCCTTAATAACCAGTCCCGTCACACAAACCGCAGAAGTTGCGGTAAACAAAGCATCCAAAAAGGATGTACTCTGACCGCTTTTTGTAGTAATCGGCAGCATCAAAAGCAGACTGCCTAAGAGGATCACGGATAAAAACCCTAAACTAATCACTTGAAATGATGTTATATGTCGATGTCTTGATCTGTTTGTCTGTTGCATAACTATATTCCCCATAATCTTAATTTCTTTTTATATTTCCTTTATTCTATCTTTATTTGTATTAAATGGGCGTAAGTAAGTTTGTTTTGAAATTAAGATTGTATAAAGATGAGCAGAAGTCTGAAATCTTTTGCTCATCTTTTGAGAGTATTTCTTTCCACCTTAAATGGATGTCCTGCAAATCTATGAAGCTCGTCCAATTTCATCAGTACAATGCCTGCACCCGGCTCGTTGCTCTTTAATGAACACATTTCTTTTTTTCTTGCCTTTTTTTATCTGCTCCTTTGATTTTGAGTAAAAGAAAAGGACACTCATCTTTCAGAAACTCTGAAAACAAGCGCCCTTTCGGTTCTTTTCTATGCTATTGAATAAAAAATGTTAATTCCATCCGAATGTGTTTCCTCATACCAGATGCAATACTACTGACACTTCGATGCCGTTCATAATCTGCTTTTTCTTGCCTTGTTTGCCTGTGGGTGTGAAACTCATATACCTCGCAAAGTGCTGAATCTGAGAATTTCTATGAAATTCTCAGATCGCGTACATTCGTCAAATTCCGCATAAACACTGGCTTTACAGCCAGTTGTTTCTTCGGAACTCTCCTCATTGTCTTCGCGGAAATTAAGGACTTCTACGAATTCACCCGATGTAGACAACACACGACTTCTACATGCACACTCATCGGAAACATATCAGTCGCCTTCACCTTCCTGATCTCATACCCATTCTCCCGCAGATACTTCACATCCCGAGCCAAAGTCGCTGAATCGCAGCTCACATATACGATCCTCTCTGGCTCCATCTGAACCATCGTATCCAGTACGCTTCTCTCACATCCTTTCTCGGTGGATCGACTACGATCACATCCGCTCTCGCATGCTCTCCCGGATGCTCTTTTGCATATCGCATAATACTCCGGCAGCACTTCTTCTGCCTTCCTACAAAAACTCCGCGTTGTAATCTCATTGATCTCAGCATTATGCTTTGCATCTTCAATTGCCTGCGGCACGATTTCCACGCCGTAAACTTCTGTGCTTTCTGCGCAAGGAAAAGGGAAATCGTTCCGATACCACAATACACATCCCAAACCGTCTCTTTTCCAGTAAGCCCGGCGTATTCCAGTGCGGTTCCGTAAAGTACCTCTGTCTGTACCGGATTCACCTGATAGAAAGACAGCGGTGAAATCTGGTATTTGACATTACCGATATAATCGGTGATATACGTCTGTCCCCAGAGCGGACAAACCTTTGATCCCATGATCACATTCGTCTTTTCTTTATTGATATTATAAGTAATTACTTGTCATTC
>ENA-OQDF01000775-OQDF01000775.1-human-gut-metagenome-genome-assembly--contig:-NODE-775-length-13296-cov-2.301162_pt1 | contig 13296 bp, 25 predicted proteins | sample MGYA00242769_ERZ504597 | MGnify/ENA primary metagenome ERZ504597 (study PRJEB26092, sample SAMD00036305) | human gut metagenome | host: Homo sapiens | study: EMG produced TPA metagenomics assembly of...
GAGAAAGCTTATATCCTTGCTCCAGAAGGTCTGACAGACGGCATGACAGTTATGAACGGTGCTGAAGCAGAAGTAAGAGTAGGGAACTGCCTGCCACTTTCTGAGATCCCAGTTGGTACTCAGATCCATAACATTGAGATGCACCCGGGAAAAGGCGGACAGCTTGTTCGTTCCGCTGGTAACAGTGCACAGCTTATGGCTAAAGAAGGAAAGTATGCTACACTGAGACTTCCTTCAGGAGAAATGAGAATGGTTCCGATCATCTGCCGTGCATCTATCGGTGTTGTTGGTAACGGAGATCATAACCTGATTAATATCGGTAAAGCCGGACGTAAACGTCATATGGGTATCAGACCTACAGTCCGCGGTTCCGTAATGAACCCGAATGACCATCCACATGGTGGTGGAGAAGGTAAGACAAGTATCGGTCGTCCAGGTCCATGTACACCTTGGGGTAAACCGGCACTCGGTCTTAAGACTCGTAAGAAGAACAAAGCTTCTAACAAGCTGATCGTAAGAAGAAGAGATGGTAAAGCGATTAAATAATCAGATTCACAAGGAGGTTAGAACCTATGGCTCGCTCACTTAAAAAAGGACCATTTGCAGACGCAAGCTTACTGAAAAAGTAGACGCAATGAACGCTGCAGGTGATAAATCAGTTATAAAGACATGGTCACGCCGTTCTACAATCTTCCCGTCATTTGTTGGTCATACATTTGCCGTACATGACGGAAGAAGACATGTGCCTGTATATGTTACAGAGGACATGGTTGGCCACAAACTCGGTGAGTTCGTTGCAACAAGAACTTACAGAGGACACGGAAAAGACGAGAAGAAATCAAAAGTTAGATAATTTTCATACAGTTTGAAAGGAGGGTTCATCCATGGCTAAAGGACATAGATCCCAGATCAAAAGAGAAAGAAACGCACAGAAAGATACAAGACCTTCAGCTAAGATTTCTTACGCAAGAGTATCTGTTCAGAAGGCATGTTTCGTTCTTGATGCCATCAGAGGCAAGGATGTACAGACAGCACTTGGTATTTTAGCATACAATCCAAGATATGCTTCAAGCGTTATAGAGAAGTTACTGAAATCAGCAATCGCAAATGCTGAGAATAACAACGGTATGAGCGTTGAAAACCTCTACATCGAGGAAGCTACGCAAATAAAGGACCGACAATGAAGAGAATCAGACCGAGAGCACAGGGTAGAGCTTACAGAATCGAAAAGAGAATGAGCCACATTACAATCGTGCTGAATGAAAGATAGGAGGACAATATGGGACAGAAAGTTAATCCTCATGGCTTGAGAGTTGGCGTTATCAAAGACTGGGACTCCAAATGGTACGCAGAGAAAGATTTCGCTGATAATCTGGTTGAAGACCACGAGATCAGAAAGTTTTTAAAGAAGAGATTATACAGTGCCGGAATCTCCAAGATTGAGATCGAAAGAGCTTCCGATCGCGTTAAGATCATTGTTTATACAGCTAAGCCTGGTGTCGTAATCGGCAAGGGTGGTTCCGAGATCGAAAGGTGAAAGCAGAGCTTGCTCAGTTTACAGACAAGAAGCTCATCGTTGACATCAAAGAAGTTAAGAGACCGGACAAAGATGCACAGCTTGTAGCTGAGAACATTGCTCAGCAGCTTGAGAACCGTATCTCTTTCAGACGTGCTATGAAATCCTGCATGTCCAGAACAATGAAGGCTGGAGCACTCGGAGTTAAGACTTCCGTATCCGGACGTCTTGGCGGTGCTGATATGGCTCGTACAGAGTTCTACAGTGAGGGAACAATTCCGCTGCAGACACTTCGTGCTGACATCGATTATGGATTCGCAGAAGCTGATACAACTTACGGAAAAGTCGGTGTAAAGGTTTGGATTTACAAAGGCGAGGTTCTTCCGACTAAATCAGATAAGGAAGGGAGAGATAGATAATGTTAATGCCAAAAGAGTAAACGTCGTAAACAGTTCCGTGGTACTATGAAAGGTAAGGCTCTTAGAGGTAATAAGATTTCTTACGGTGAATATGGTATCGTAGCAATGGAACCATGCTGGATTCGTTCTAACCAGATCGAGGCAGCCCGTGTTGCCATGACACGTTACATCAAGCGTGGTGGTAAGGTTTGGATCAAGATCTTCCCAGACAAGCCGATCACAGCAAAACCGGCTGAGACTCGTATGGGTAGTGGTAAAGGTACTGTTGAGTATTGGGCAGCAGTAGTTAAACCGGGCCGTGTAATGTTTGAGATTGCAGGAGTACCAGAGGAAACAGCTAGAGAGGCACTTCGACTTGCAATGCATAAATTACCTTGCAAATGCAAAATCGTTTCTCGCGCAGACTTAGAAGGCGGTGATAACAGTGAAAATTAATACATTTGTAAACGAGTTAAGAGGAAAATCCGTAGAGGAATTAAATGAAGAATTAGTAGCTGCTAAGAAGGAACTCTTTAACCTGAGATTCCAGAATGCAACAAATCAGTGGATAATACAAGCAGAATCAAAGAAGTTAGAAAGAATATTGCCCGTATTCAGACTCTGATTACAGAGGCTAAGAGAGCTTAACTACCGTATTAATCCCAGGAAGGAGAAAAACCGTGGAAGAGAGAAATTTAAGAAAAACCTACGGGTAAGGTTGTCAGCGACAAGATGGATAAGACAATTGTTGTTGCCGTTGAAGACCACGTTAAACATCCACTTTACAAGAAGATCGTAAAGAGAACTTATAAACTGAAAGCTCATGATGAGAACAATGAGTGCAAAGTTGGAGATACAGTTAAAGTAATGGAAACAAGACCGCTGTCTAAAGATAAGAGATGGAGACTTGTGGAAATCATGGAGAAAGCGAAATAATTATTTGAAGGAGGTTTACCTGCATGATACAGCAAGAAAGCAGACTTAAAGTAGCAGACAATACAGGTGCTAAAGAGTTACTGTGTATCCGTGTGCTTGGTGGTTCTACAAGAAGATATGCCAGCATCGGAGATGTGATCGTTGCAACTGTTAAAGATGCAACACCAGGCGGCGTTGTTAAAAAAGGCGATGTTGTTAAAGCTGTAGTTGTCCGTTCTGTAAGAGGTGCTCGTCGTAAAGACGGTTCCTACATCAGATTCGATGAAAATGCTGCTGTTATTATAAAAGACGATTTGAACCCACGTGGAACACGTATTTTGGACCAGTAGCCAGAGAGCTCAGAGAGAAACACTTTATGAAGATCGTTTCCTTAGCTCCGGAAGTACTGTAGGAGGTGCCTAGATGTCAACTATGAAGATTAAAAAAGGTGATATGGTTAAGGTTATCGCCGGTAAAGATAAAGACAAAGAAGGCAAAGTTATTGCCGTAGATAAAAAAGACGGTAAAGTCCTGGTTGAAGGCGTCAATATGCTGACAAAGCACACAAAACCAAGTGCTGCAAATCAGAATGGCGGTATCGTACATCAGGAAGGTTACATTGATGCGTCCAACGTTATGTATGTTCATAAAGGAAAAGCAACAAGAGTAGGCTTCAAGATGGACGGCGACAAGAAGGTTCGTGTTGCGAAGTCAACAGGCGAAGTTATTGATTAATTCAAGGAAGGAGGTCCAGGACTTTGAGTAGACTGAAAGATCAGTATCAGAATGAGATCGTTGATGCAATGATCAAAAAATTTGGATATAAAAATATCATGGAAGTGCCGAAGCTTGACAAGGTTGTAATCAACATGGGTGTAGGCGAGGCAAAAGATAACGCAAAACTTCTGGAGTCAGCTATTGCAGATATGGAGAAGATCGCAGGACAGAAAGCGGTTGTAACCAGAGCAAAAAATTCAGTAGCTAACTTCAAGATCAGAGAGGGCATGCCGATCGGATGCAAAGTTACTTTAAGAGGAGAAAAGATGTATGAGTTTGTTGATCGTCTGATCAACCTTGCACTTCCTCGTGTACGTGACTTCAGAGGAGTAAACCCGAACGCATTTGACGGAAGAGGAAACTATGCACTCGGAATTAAAGAGCAGCTGATTTTCCCGGAGATCGAATACGATAAGATTGACAAAGTCAGAGGTATGGATGTAATTTCGTTACAACAGCTAAGACTGACGAAGAAGCTCGTGAATTATTGACTCAGTTCAATATGCCATTCGCAAAGTAAGGGAGGGAAATTCATGGCTAAGACATCAATGAAAATCAAACAGCAGCGTGCTCCAAAGTTCTCTACAAGAGAATACAGCCGTTGCAGAATTTGTGGACGTCCACATGCATATTTAAGAAAATATGGTATCTGCCGTATCTGCTTCCGCGAACTGGCATACAAAGGACAGATCCCGGGTGTTAAGAAAGCAAGCTGGTAGGCTTTATAAAAGACCGGTACAGACCTGCACATGTCTGCATGGTCAGTCCGGCAGCCCACAGCAGACGATATACTGTGCAATAATATAGGAGGAATCACACACATGACTATGAGCGATCCAATTGCAGATATGCTTACAAGAATCCGTAATGCAAATACTGCAAAACATGATACAGTAGATGTACCTGCATCCAAGATGAAAATTGCTATTGCTGACATTCTTGTAGATGAAGGATATATCGCAAAATATGACCTTGTAGAAGATGGAAGTTTCAAGACTCTTCATATTACACTGAAATATGGTGTAGACAAAAATGAGAAAGTTATCTCAGGAATTAAGAGAATCTCCAAGCCGGGACTTCGCGTATATGCTAATACAGAAGATATTCCGAGAGTACTTGGTGGACTTGGAATCGCAATCCTTTCTACAAATAAAGGTGTTGTAACAGACAAAGAAGCCAGAAAGCTCGGCGTAGGCGGAGAAGTTCTTTGCTTCGTTTGGTAGGCATTGAGTACTTGGCGAGGTTTTATCGAGCTTAGTACGAAAGTCCGTCCCGAAACTTGGCGAGGTCTTTTCGAGCTTGGTTGAGTGGATGAACCAATTTAAAAAAGCGAATTCTTTGAGCCGGTGAGTCTATCTCATCTGGCAAAAAGAACTTCCTTTTTATAAAGTAACTGAAAACAGAGCGGGCAAAGCATCCGCTCCGAGAATCTAAGTTAAGGAGGAAAATGGTATGTCACGTATAGGAAGACTGCCTGTAGCAATTCCTGCAGGAGTAACTGTAGAAGTTGCTGAGAACAATGTAGTGACTGTAAAAGGTCCTAAGGGAACTCTTACAAAAGAGCTTCCGGTAGAAATGGAAATCAAAGTTGAAGGCGAAGAAGTAATCGTTACAAGACCGAACGACTTAAAGAAAATGAAATCTCTTCATGGTCTGACAAGAACACTCATCAATAACATGGTTGTAGGTGTTACAAACGGATATGAGAAGTTCTTGAAGTCAACGGAGTAGGTTACAGAGCTGCCAAATCAGGAAATAAACTGACACTGAACCTTGGTTATTCTCATCCAGTAGAGATGATCGATCCAGAAGGAATCGAGACTGTACTTGACGGACAGAACAAGATTACTGTTAAGGGTATCGACAAAGAGAAAGTTGGACAGTTTGCGGCTGAAATCAGAGATAAGAGAAGACCGGAGCCATATAAGGGCAAGGGAATCAAGTATGCTGATGAAGTAATCAGACGTAAAGTTGGTAAGACTGGTAAGAAATAAATAAGGAGAGTGTGAAAATGGTTAGTAAGAAATCAAGAAGCGAAATTCGTAGAAAAAAACACCTGAAATTACGCAACCGTTTCAGCGGAACTACGCAGAGACCGCGTTTAGCTGTGTTCAGAAGTAACAATCATATGTATGCACAGATCATCGATGACACTGTTGGAAATACTCTTGTTTCAGCTTCCACTCTTCAGAAAGAAGTGAAAGCAGAGCTTGAGAAAACAAACGATGTAAATGCAGCTGCATATCTTGGAAAAGTAATTGCTGAGAGAGCAATCGAAAAAGGCATTACAGAAGTTGTCTTCGACAGAGGAGGCTTTATTTACCAGGGTAAGATCAAAGCACTGGCAGACGCAGCAAGAGAAGCTGGCTGAATTTCTAAGAAGGGAGAACACACATGAGACAGGAACGTATTGATGCTAGTCAGCTGGAATTATTAGATAAGTTGGTATCAATCAAACGTGTTACTAAGGTCGTAAAAGGTGGTCGTAACATGAGATTCACAGCTTTGGTTGTAGTTGGTGATGGAAACGGTCACGTTGGTGCAGGTTTGGGAAAGGCTACTGAAATTCCAGAAGCAATCCGCAAAGCAAAAGAAGATGCTATGAAGAAAATGATCAGCGTTTCACTTGACGAGAATGCAAGTGTTACACATGATGTAATCGGTAAGTTCGGAAGTGCTTCCGTACTTCTTAAGAAGGCTCCGGAAGGTACTGGAGTTATCGCCGGTGGTCCGGCTCGTGCCGTTATCGAGATGGCAGGAATTAAGAACATCCGTACAAAATCTTTAGGATCCAACAACAAACAGAATGTTGTACTTGCTACTATCGAAGGACTTAGAGGTGTTAAGACACCGGAAGATGTTGCAAGACTTCGCGGCAAATCAGTTGAAGAGATCTTAGGCTAATCAAAAGAATAGCCCGATCAAGCGCACAGGAGGTTAGATTGAAATGGCAAATTTAAAAGTTACATTAGTAAAGTCTACAATCGGCGCCGTACCAAAGCACAAAAAGACTGTTGAGGCTCTTGGACTCAAGAAACTCAACAAGACAGTTGTATTGCCGGATAATGCAGCTACCAGAGGTATGGTACAGCAGGTTAGACATTTAGTTAAAGTTGAAGAAGAGGCTTAATTAAGATAAGGAGGTAATGTCATGGACTTATCAAACTTAAGACCGGCAGACGGTTCTAAACAGAGTGATAATTTCAGAAGAGGCCGTGGTCATGGTTCAGGAAACGGAAAGACAGCCGGAAAGGGCCATAAAGGACAGAAGGCTCGTTCAGGAGCTACAAGACCTGGTTTCGAGGCGGTCAGATGCCTTATACAGAAGAATTCCTAAGAGAGGTTTCACATGCAGAAACTCTAAGACAATCGTAGGAATCAATTTAGACGTACTTGAGAGATTTGAAGATGGAGCTACAGTATCAGTTGACACACTGATCGAGGCCGGTATCGTTAAAAATCCGAGAGATGGCGTTAAAATTCTTGGAAATGGAGAGTTAACTAAGAAGCTTACAGTTCAGGCTAATGCATTCAGTGCAAAAGCTGCTGAGAAGATTGAAGCTCTTGGTGGAAAAGCAGAGGTGATCTAATGCTTAAAACCGTGTGTAATGCGTTTAAGGTTGAGGATATAAGGAAAAGATTACTGTATACACTGCTTATGCTCGTAGTTGTAAGATTTGGATCTCAGCTCCCGACACCGGGAGTTGATCCAACCTTTATCCAGAATTTCTTTGCACAGCAGACCGGTGATGCGTTCAATTTCTTTGAGGCATTTACGGGGGGATCCTTCACAAGAATGTCGGTGTTTGCTCTGAGTATTACACCGTATATCACATCATCCATCATTATGCAGCTGCTGACGATTGCAATTCCGAAGCTTGAGGAAATGCAGAAAGATGGAGAAGACGGAAGAAAGAAGATTGCTGCAATCACAAGATATGTGACAGTCGGACTTGCTTTGATCGAGTCTATCGCTATGTCGATCGGATTCGGACGTCAGGGACTTCTCGTTGATTATAATTTCGTAAACTGTGCAATCGTTGTGTGTACACTGACTGCAGGAAGTGCATTCCTGATGTGGATCGGTGAGCGTATTACGGAGAAGGGTGTTGGAAACGGTATCTCAATCGTTCTTCTTATCAATATCATTTCCCGTGTACCGGATGACCTTGTAACATTGTATACACAGTTCATGAGTGGAAAGAAGCTTGCCAAGGCAGGACTTGCCGGAATTATTATTCTTGCTATCTTACTGGTAGTAATCGTATTTGTTATCATTCTTCAGGATGGTGAGAGAAGAATTGCGGTACAGTATTCCAAGAAAGTTCAGGGAAGAAAGACATATGGCGGTCAGTCAAGTCATATCCCTCTTAAAGTGAATACAGCCGGCGTTATCCCGGTTATCTTTTCATCTTCATTGATGCAGACTCCGATCGTTATCGCTCAGTTCCTTGGAAAGGGAAATGGAACAGGTATCGGAAGCAAGATCCTTGCAGGTCTGAACTCAAATAACTGGTGTGATCCTGAGAATCCGATTTATTCGATCGGACTCGTGGTTTACATTTTACTTACAATATTCTTTGCATATTTCTACACATCGATTACATTTAATCCGATGGAGATTGCAAATAATATGAAAAAGAGCGGTGGATTTATCCCAGGAATCCGTCCTGGAAAACCGACTGTAGATTATCTGACAAAGATTCTGAACTATATCATCTTTATCGGAGCATGCGGTCTGATCATCGTTCAGGTGATCCCATACTTCTTTAACGGTGTATTCGGTGCGAATGTTTCCTTTGGAGGAACATCCCTGATCATCATCGTAGGAGTTGTCCTTGAGACAATCAAGAAGATTGAATCACAGATGCTTGTAAGAAATTACACAGGATTTTTAAATAATAAGGGAAGCAATATGAAGAACAGCTACCTTGGATATTAGAAGACATTTAGCTCGCCCCGATTCTGTCCTTGAAAGAGGACAGAACGAAGCGAGTTAAAGTTATATAAAGGAGGATGAGACTATGAAGATCATCATGTTGGGAGCTCCGGGAGCCGGAAAAGGAACTCAGGCAAAGAAAATTGCAGAAAAATACAGTATTCCTCATATTTCTACAGGAGATATTTTCAGAGCCAACATCAAGAACGGAACAGAACTTGGTCAGAAGGCAAAGACTTATATGGATCAGGGACTCCTTGTACCGGATGAACTGGTTGTTGACCTGGTTGTGGACAGAGTAAATCAGGATGACTGTGTGAATGGATACGTGCTGGATGGATTTCCGCGTACGATCCCGCAGGCAGAGGCACTTGATAAAGCACTTAAGGAACTGGGACAGAAGATTGATTATGCAATCAATGTAGAAGTACCGGATGAAAATATTGTCAACCGTATGTCCGGAAGAAGAGCATGCGTTGACTGTGGAGCAACATACCATATTGCGTATGCACCAACTTCCAAAGAAGGAATTTGTGACAAATGTGGTGGCGGACTCATCCTCAGAGATGATGATAAGCCGGAGACAGTTCTGAAAAGGCTGGGTGTATATCATGAGCAGACTCAGCCATTGATCGATTATTATACAGAAGCCGGAATATTAAAAGAGGTTGACGGAACAATCGATATCAATGATGTATTTGCTGAGATCGTTAAGATTCTGGGAGAATAATCATGAATTACAAACCCGGAATGATCGTAAGATCAAAAGCCGGACACGATAAAGACCATGTATATGTCATTATCCGTGTCGAAAAGAATTATTTATATCTGTCTGATGGTGATTTAAAACCTTTAAATCAGATGAAAAAAAAGAATGTAAGACATCTTCAACCGATATTATCTGAATATGCAGAAGATATATCGGCAGATGAGGCCATCAGGAGTTTATGCAGGAGGATTAAAAATGTCAAAAACTGACGTGATTGAAATTGAAGGAGTTGTAGTTGAAAAACTTCCTAACGCGATGTTCAAAGTAGAACTGGAGAACGGCCACATTGTGCTGGCACATATTAGCGGAAAGCTGCGTATGAATTTCATCAAGATTCTGCCGGGAGATAAGGTGACCTTAGAGATGTCGCCATATGATCTGAGCAAGGAAGAATTGTCTGGAGAGATAAATAAACAACACTGCTTCTTAATAAGAAGATCAGCTCAATAAGCAGAAGACCTCTGAAAGATAGAAAGGGTAAAACCTGGAATTTTTCAGAGGTCTTTTTTAGAAGATCAAAAAAGATTTTGAGAAAGCTGAAAAAGTTTTGAGAAAGTTTTGAGAAAGTTGAAAAAAGATGCTTGACTTTACATAAGTGTTGGTGATATAATATGAAATGGTCATTTTTGGATAGGTGTGCCCAAAAATACCAGAATATATATAGGCAGAGCAAAATAGGGAAGGAGGATTTAACATGAAGGTTAGATCATCAGTAAAACCAATTTGTGAAAAATGCAAAATCATTAAAAGAAAAGGTAGTATCAGAGTAATCTGTGAGAACCCGAAGCACAAGCAGCGTCAGGGCTAACTGATGTTTTGTGCAAGTTAAAGCGGCTGACAGTCGGACACGCCAGGAGGCGTGGGACTGTTTAATATACAGTGAGGATACACCGCTGCTGTTCGCAGGTACCGACAGAGCGTGTGGTCTGGGCATCACTCGAACGTTTGCTGTCCGGTAAAGGACAAGAGTTGTATGCTATTGTATATTGCTTATAATACCCGGCATTTGCATTGGCGGATGAAAGTATGATCCGTGCCGGGAAAGGGTATGTAGTTTCCGTACATGCCTGGGCTGGGATATTGGAACGATACATTCCGGTAGGATGCAGCATGAACAGATGACACCATTCTTTCTATATTATATAGAAGATATCTGATTCGCATTCACAGCCTCAGTTAGGGACAATGAACAAGAAAACCAGAAAAGAAAATGGAGGAAAGACACATGGCTCGTATTGCAGGTGTAGACTTACCAAGAGACAAACGTGTAGAAATCGGTCTTACTTATATCTACGGATTGGTAGAACAAGTGCAGATCGTATCTTAAAGGATGCAGGAGTAAATCCTGATACCCGTGTAAGAGATCTTACAAGTGAAGAAGTAAAGAAGATCAGTGCAGTAATTGATGAGACTCAGGTAGTAGAAGGAGACCTCAGAAGAGAGATCCAGCTGAACATCAAGAGACTGAAAGAAATCGGATGCTACCGTGGAATCCGTCACAGAAAAGGACTTCCGGTTCGTGGTCAGAAGACAAAGACTAATGCAAGAACTTGCAAAGGTCCTAAGAGAACTGTTGCAAATAAGAAGAAATAATTAAACGTATAAAATAGAAGAAGTAGGTTAGTTTAAATGGCTAAGAAGTTGCGAAAAAAGTAACAAAAAAGCGTGTCAAGAAAAACGTTGAACGCGGACAGGCACATATCCAGTCATCCTTTAACAATACAATTGTTACACTGACGGATACTCAGGGAAATGCTCTTTCTTGGGCAAGTGCCGGCGGTCTGGGATTTAGAGGTTCAAGAAAATCTACTCCATATGCAGCACAGATGGCGGCTGAGACAGCAGCAAAGGCAGCATTAGTACATGGTCTTAAATCAGTAGATGTATTTGTAAAAGGACCAGGATCAGGAAGAGAAGCAGCAATCCGTGCACTTCAGGCATGCGGAATCGATGTAGTAAGTATCAAGACGTAACTCCGGTACCGCACAACGGATGCCGTCCACCGAAGCGTAGAAGAGTCTAATTAGAATTCTGCTACGTAAGAAAAGCAATATAGCAAATGTTGATGCAGCGGAGCGTACCGCTGACGTGTATATAAATTAGGAGGATAGAAATGGCAGTAAATAGAGTTCCTGTTCTTAAAAGATGCCGTTCATTAGGAATGGATCCGATTTATCTCGGAATCAATAAGAAATCTAACAGACAGTTAAAAAGAGCAAACAGAAAGATGAGCGAGTATGGTCTTCAGCTTCGCGAGAAGCAGAAAGCTAAATTCATCTATGGTGTGCTTGAGAAACCTTTCAGAAACTACTATGCAAAAGCTAAGCAGATGGAAGGTATGACAGGTGCGAACCTGATGATCATTCTTGAGTCAAGACTGGACAACGTAGTATTCCGTCTTGGACTTGCAAGAACAAGAAAAGAAGCAAGACAGATCGTTGATCACAAGCATGTACTCGTAAACGGCAAGCAGGTAAATATCCCATCTTACCTTGTAAAGCCGGAGATACAATCGAGATCAAAGAGAATAAAAAAGGCTCACAGAGATACAAAGAGATTCTTGAAGCTACAGCAGGAAATATGGTTCCGGAGTGGCTTGAAGCAGACGCTGAGAATCTGAAAGGTACAGTAAAAGAGCTTCCGGCAAGAGAAGCCATCGATGTTCCAGTTGATGAGATGTTAATCGTCGAGCTGTATTCTAAATAATAGAATCACAAATTCGGATCATCTGCAAAAGATCTGCAGACTGATCCGAAGTATCATAGATACAGTTTTGTACCCCCTCAACGTAGATTAAGCCCATAAGGAGGGTCTGTGTAGTGTTTGATTTTAATAAACCTAATATTGAAATTACAGATGTTTCAGATGACAAGAAATACGGAAGATTTGTCGTAGAACCGCTGGAGAGAGGATACGGAACTACGCTGGGAAATTCCCTGAGAAGAATTATGCTTTCTTCTCTTCCGGGAGCAGCGATCAGTTCAGTAAAAATCGACGGTGTACTGCACGAGTTCAGTTCCATCCCGGGTGTTAAAGAAGATGTGACAGAGATTATCATGAACCTGAAATCCCTGGCAATCAAGAACACTTCTGAGTCTGATGAAGTAAAGACAGCTTATATCGAATACGAAGGAGAAGGTGTTGTAACCGGTGCTGATATCCAGGCTGATTCCGATATTGAGATCGTAAATCCGGAGCAGGTAATTGCTACATTAAGCGGTGGCAAGGACAGCAAGCTCTATATGGAACTCACGATTACAAAAGGAAGAGGATATGTAAGTTCAGATAAGAATAAGACAGAAGATATGCCGATCGGTGTACTTCCGATTGATTCTATTTACACTCCGATCGATCGTGTAAATCTGACAGTACAGAATACCCGTGTTGGTCAGATCACAGATTATGACAAGCTGACATTGGATGTGTGGACAAAAGGTACAATGGCTCCTGATGAAGCAGTCAGCCTTGCCGCAAAAGTTTTAAGTGAGCACCTGAAGCTCTTTATCGATCTTTCTGAAGTTGCACAGCAGGCAGAAGTTATGATCGAAAAAGAAGATGATGAAAAAGAAAAGGTTCTTGAGATGAGCATTGATGAGCTTGAACTTTCAGTTCGTTCTTATAACTGTCTGAAGAGAGCCGGTATCAATACCGTTGAAGAACTTACAAATAAGACTCCTGAAGATATGATGAAAGTTCGTAATCTCGGACGTAAATCCCTTGAGGAAGTACTTGCTAAGCTGAAAGAACTTAATCTTGAACTGAACCATAGTGAAGAGTAAGATCCTGTCGCAAAGACAGAAGAAACCGAAGCATCGTTTGAGATGTTCGGCAGTGATTGAATATCCTGTCGGTAAGCCCGAAGAGTTCGGCAGGAGCATTTGATTAATAAGCCCGAAGATGCATAACCAAATGTGAATGAATGGAGGAATAAAAATGGCAAAGTATAGAAAGCTCGGCAGAACAGCCAGCCAGAGAAAAGCTT
>ENA-OQDF01000776-OQDF01000776.1-human-gut-metagenome-genome-assembly--contig:-NODE-776-length-13291-cov-3.057050_pt1 | contig 13291 bp, 18 predicted proteins | sample MGYA00242769_ERZ504597 | MGnify/ENA primary metagenome ERZ504597 (study PRJEB26092, sample SAMD00036305) | human gut metagenome | host: Homo sapiens | study: EMG produced TPA metagenomics assembly of...
TACACATATTCATATTCAGAAAAAAGCAGAACCCGGCAGTAATGCAGAGTTCTGTTTTTGTTACAGCGAAAGAGAGAGCTTGACAATTTCTCCAACTCCTATATAATTAACAATGGTAATTATCAAAGATAACTATACAGGAGCTTTTTATGACAAACGAAAAAGTTAAGAGAATGCTTGATGCATGTTATCAGGCAAAACGAATACGGGAATTACTTCCTCCACTTCCGCAGGGAGTCATGCCGTCTTATATTCAGTATATGGATACGATCCAGAAACTGGAAAAGCAGGGAATTAAGGTGAAGATCTCAAACATCAGTGATGCAATGAATCTGCCGCGTCCGGGAGTGACCAGAACCGTAAAAGAGATGGAAGCGAAGGGCTATCTTCATAAGTTTGCATCCAAGGAGGATGGACGTGTCACATATATAGCCATCACCGAAGAAGGAAAGAAGCTGTCCCAGAAATATGATAAGGATTATTTCTGGGAACTGGCGCTTTCTCTCAGTGATATTTCCGAGGAAGATGCGGATTGTATGATCCGTACGATTGAAAAGTTCTATCAGATTATGTGCGAGAGGAGAAAAGAATATGACAAACGATAAAGCAGATTTTACACAGGGAAGCATCCTGAAAAACTGGTTGCATTTATGATGCCGGTTCTTGGAGCCTTGATCCTGCAGGCTGCGTATGGTGCAGTTGACCTCCTGGTCGTAGGTAGATTTGGTTCCACATCAGGGCTTTCAGCAGTTTCCACCGGAAGCCAGGTGTTGAACCTGGTAACCTTTGTAGTAGTTCAGTTTGCAATGGGAATTACGGTCATGATCGCCCGTTATCTTGGTGAAAAAAGACCGGAAAAAATTGGAGCTGTCATAGGTGGCGGCGTTGTTGTATTTACGATCATCTCAATAGCATTGTTTTTTGTAATGGTGTGCTTCGCACGTCCGATTTCTGTACTGATGCAGGCACCGACTGAGGCAGTTGATCTTACCTCCAGTTATGTACGGATCTGCGGTGGCGGAATCTTTTTCATTGTAGCTTATAATCTGCTGTCAGCAATTTTTCGTGGGCTGGGAGACAGTAAGTCACCGCTGCTTTTTGTACTGGTTGCATGTATCGTAAATGTGATCGGAGATATGGTCCTGGTAGCCGGATTTCATATGGATGCAGCAGGCGCTGCAATTGCAACGGTTACAGCACAGGCGCTCAGCGTTGTATTTGCCGTGCTTCTTCTTATCAAAAAGATCTGCCGTTTACGATCAAAAAAGTGATTTCAGACTGAACCCACAATGTAAGAGATTTCTTCAGATTGGTTTGCCACTTGCATTGCAGGAGTTCCTGACTCAGCTTTCCTTCCTGGCACTCTGTGCCTTTGTCAACCGACTTGGTCTGGAAGCCTCTTCTGGATATGGGGTGGCCTGCAAGATCGTTAACTTTGCAATGCTCGTACCAAGTTCACTGATGCAGTCCATGGCGTCCTTTGTATCCCAAAATGTAGGTGCAGGAAAGAAAAAACGTGCAAAACAGTCCATGTTTACCGGAATCGGAGTGGGACTGGTGGTTGGATGCCTGGTATTTGTGCTTGTGATGTTTAAAGGGGATGTAGTCGCAGGTATTTTCTCAACCGATGCCTCAGTTATCCAGAATGCCTTTGACTATCTGAAAGGTTTTGCACCGGAGACAATCGTAACTGCAATTCTGTTCAGTATGATTGGTTATTTCAATGGAAATAATAAGACCGTCTGGGTTATGATCCAGGGACTGGTCCAGACACTTCTGGTTCGATTGCCGTTGGCATACTATATGAGTATCCAGCCAAATGCAAGCCTGACCAAGATCGGTCTGGCCGCACCGGTGGCAACTGTGACAGGAATTATTTTGAATGTGGGATTCTTTATTTATCTGAATCGCAAAGAAAAAGCAGTTACTTCTCCATCTTCTTAAGTTCAGGCAGTACGGTACAGAGCATGGTCACAAAGCAGATACTTCCGCCGATCACATTTGATACAGGTTCTGCAAGGAATACGCCCTTGGTTCCCATATGTAAAGCATATGGCATCAGATAGGTAAGCGGAACGACTATAAATACTTTGCGGAGCAGGGAGAAGAAAATCGCAAATTTCTTCTTATTCAGAGACTTAAATACAGTCTGTCCGATGTACTGCAGATCCATAAAAATAAATGCTGCAAAATATTGTTTTAATGCGATCACTGCATCTTTCAGCAGCACGGTATCGGAGCTGAAGATTCGGATCAAAAACTCCGGGATCAAAATGATCATACTCCATGTAACAGCGGTATAGACGAGAACCATGACCGACAGTATAGCACCGGCTTTGCGTACGTGCTTTGGACGACATGCACCATAATTATAGCTCAGAATCGGAGAGGCTCCCTCGTTTATGGCATGAAGAGGTGTCTCTACCAGCTGGCGTACACTGGAGACGATAGTCATAACAGAGATATAGATATCTCCTCCGGTAACAGATAGTACATTGTTGCAGCAGATCGTTACCAGGCTGTTTGTCAGCTGCATGATAAATCCGGCAGAGCCAAGACTTACAATATCTTTGGCGTAACCGGTACATTGCGGAACTTCATTTTTCCTGAGAAGACGGACTCTTAATTCTGATTTTCTGGTAAGGAAAAACAGTACAAAAGCTGCGGATAAAGTCTGAGAGAGTATGGTGGCAATCGCAGCTCCCTGTACTCCAAAACCAAGGACAAAGATAAACAAAGGATCCAGCAGAAGGTTTGCAACAGCTCCGATGGCAACAGAAAGCATACCGATAGTTGAATAACCCTGGGCGTTGATAAAAGGATTCATTCCGATGGAGATCATAGACGGCAAGGTTCCAATCAGGTAGATCATTATATAAGGATAAGCATAAGTAAGGGCATTCGAAGAAGCACCGAATACGACCAGGATTGGACGGGCAAACAGAAAGCCGATGAGCATCAGAAAACACCGCAGATGCAGAGCATGGAAAAAGAAGTATCCATGATCTGGACGGCAGTGTTTTCCTGTTTTTTTCCTCTGTAAATGGAGAACAGCGGCGCACCGCCACTTCCGAACAGATTAGAGAAGGCCGTGATGATCACGATGATGGGAAAACAAAGTCCTACTGCGCCAAGTGCAGTAGTTCCTACTTTGGGGATTCGTGCGATATAGACACGGTCAACGATGTTATACAATAAATTTAAAATCTGAGCGACTAGCATGGGCAGAGTTGCACCTAAAATATTTCCGGTCACGCTTCCGTTTTCAAAGTCAATTCTTTTCATTTTATTCATGTCCTTAGAGTTATTATTGTAACTGAGTATAGCATTTTATTAAATATATGTAAAACGCAGTGAAGTGGTGAATTAAGTAATCATTGACAGCGTTTTTTTACGTGTTATGATAAATTCGATTTTGAGAGACGAAGATGCAGAGTAACAGACAGAGTCTTTTCAAAGCAATTGTTTTGGACCACCCATCAGGGTTAAGGCCATACGGACAGCCGGGTCCACTGCCGATTATGGTAACTTTGGTTACCTTATTGATTGAGTTAAAAGCTCAAATTTTATAAGTAGGTTCCTTTGATAACCGAGATGCGCCCAAAGCGCAGACTTGTGAAACGATCAATAAGAGTAGTAAAAGTATGATTGCTATATAGACTCTGATACGCATGCGGATATAGATCAAACGCAGGTTTGTGGCTTAGTGCCCTGACCTGCTTTTTATTCAGTCTGTGGAATGTAGATTAAGGGTTGATACAAAGGAAACTGGAATTGGAGGAATGATGAAAGGAAGTCGTTTTAAATTAAACCAGAATCATGCACCAATACATGAAGCTCTGGAGACTTTCCGTCGTATGAGGGTTGTACCATTTGATGTACCTGGCCATAAACGAGGAAGAGGCAATCCGGAACTGACAGAATTTCTGGGACAAAAATGTGTAGGTGTCGATGTTAACAGTATGAAGCCACTGGATAATCTCTGCCATCCGGTATCAGTAATACGGGAGGCAGAAGAACTGGCAGCAGATGCTTTTGGAGCAGCACATGCATTCTTGATGGTAGGAGGCACGACAAGTTCCGTACAGACGATGGTCCTGACTGCCTGCAAACGTGGAGATGAGATTATACTGCCTCGTAATGTCCACAGGAGTGTTTTGAATGCACTTGTTTTATGCGGTGCGATTCCTGTTTATGTAAACCCGGAGGTGGATCAGCGGCTCGGAATTTCCCTTGGAATGAAAAGGGAACAAGTGGAGAAAGCAATAAAAGAACATCCAAAGGCAGTTGCAGTACTGGTAAACAATCCGACTTATTATGGAATATGCAGTGATCTGCGTGCAATCGTCAAGATGGCCCATGATGCAGGAATGCTTTGCCTGGCAGATGAGGCACATGGAACGCATTTTTATTTTGGAGGAGGTCTTCCGGTTTCTGCCATGGCAGCAGGTGCAGATATGGCAGCTGTGTCCATGCATAAGAGTGGAGGAAGTCTTACACAGTCAAGCCTTCTTCTTACTGGTCCGGACGTACACGCAGGATATGTGCGCCAGATCATCAACTTGACACAGACGACCTCAGGAAGCTATCTTCTTATGTCAAGCCTTGATATTTCAAGAAGAAACCTTGCACAGCGCGGCCGTCAGATTTTTCACCAGGTAGCGATATGGCAGAATACGCCAGAGAGGAAATCAATGCGATCGGCGGTTATTATGCGTTTGGCAAAGAACTGGTAAACGGAGATTCCGTTTTTGATTTTGATATAACGAAACTGAGTGTACATACGCTGGATATCGGACTTGCTGGAATCGAAGTGTACGATATTCTGCGTGACGAATATGATATTCAGATAGAGTTTGGAGATATCGGTAATATTCTTGCGTATCTTTCCATTGGAGACCGTGCGCAGGAAGTAGAGCGGCTTGTGAGCGCGCTCGCAGAGATACGCAGACGTTTTCAGACAGATGGTTCAGGACTTCTGAGCCAGGAATATATTGATCCACAGGTAGTGACCAGCCCGCAGGATGCTTTTTATGCGGACAAATGCAGCCTGCCGCTTCGTGAAACCGAGGGTAAGGTCTGCAGTGAATTTGTAATGTGCTACCCGCCTGGAATTCCGATTCTAGCACCGGGAGAACGTATCACAGCAGAGATCCTGGATTATATTGAGTATGCCAAAGCAAAGGGCTGTAATATGACAGGACCGGAAGATCCAGATATTTTGAGACTGAATGTTCTGACAGGGAGGGAATGACAATGGAAATGTGGTTTTCAGAATTTCATACACCGGATGTGAAACACAGTATCCGGGTAAACCGCCAGCTTTATTCCAGACAGAGTGAGTATCAGAGAATTGATATTTTTGAGACACCGGAATTTGGTCGTGTTCTGACTCTGGATGGAATGTAATGCTGACAGAGCGTGACGAATTTATTTATGATGAGATGATCACGCATGTGCCGATGTCGGTCCATAAAGAAGCAAAAGATATTCTGGTGATCGGTGCCGGAGATGGCGGCGTTGTCCGTGAACTGACCAGATATGACAGAGTACGTCACATTGATCTGGTAGAAATGGACCGATGGTTGTTGAGGCCTGTCGTGCCTATCTTCCGGGAAATGCCTGCAGACTGGATGACCGAAGAGTACATCTTCATTATGAAAATGCGCTGAGATTTATCCGAAGGTGCGAAGCAAAATATGATCTGATCATCGTGGATTCTTCTGACCCGTTTGGTCCGTCTGAAGGATTGTTTACCCGTGAATTTTATGGAAACTGTTACAATGCACTGAAGGATGACGGGATTATGGTAAACCAGCAGGGAAGCCCGTTCTACGCAGAAGATGCACATGCCATGCAGCGCAGTCATAAAAGGATTGCCAGCACCTTCCAGATCAGCCGTGTTTACCAGGCACATATCCCAACCTTTGCTGCAGGTTACTGGCTGTTCGGATTTGCAAGTAAAAAATATCATCCGGTGGATGACCTGGATGCAGAGGCATGGAATGCATTAAATCTCCGTACACGTTACTATACGACCAGACTCCATAAAGGGGCATTTTATCTTCCGGCTTTTCTGGAAGACATGCTGAAAGAAGTGGAGGATTAATTTATGATCTTACCTAATATAGAAACTTTTATCGGCTGCGAAAGCAGTTTTGAGGAAGCATCCATTGTTCTTTATGGTGCGCCGTTTGATTCTACAACAAGTTTTCGTCCGGGTGCCCGCTTTGGTCCATCAGCCATGCGCCATGAGAGTTTTGGCCTGGAGACCTACAGTCCGTATCAGGATAAAGACCTTATAGACATCAGCGTATTTGACAGCGGAGATCTGGAGCTTTGCTTTGGAAGCAGTGAAATAGCACTTTCAGACATTCAAAAGAGAGCAGAAGAAATTTTGAAAGCAGGAAAATTCCCACTGCTTCTGGGAGGAGAACATCTGGTAACATTGGGAGCAGTGCGTGCCGCAGCTGCAAAATATCCGGATCTTCATATTATTCATTTTGATGCTCATGCAGATCTGAGAGATGATTATCTCGGAGCAAAATTAAGTCACGCCTGTGTCTTCGAAGATGCCATGAAATTGTGGGAGACGGCCATATCCATCAGTCTGTATCCGAAGTGGAGAGAGAGAAGAATTTCAGTTTGCTTCCAGACACACAGATTTTCATCCGTTTACTTTTGAAGGACTGGAAGAAACAGTCAGAGAGCTGAAAGAGAAACAGGTTCCGGTGTATTTTACGATTGATCTGGATTGTATGGACCCGTCAGTATTTCCGGGAACAGGGACTCCGGAGGCAGGCGGCGTGAGCTTTTTAGAGCTTCTTAAAGCAATCCGCATTGTTTCTCAGACGAACGTGGTAGGAGCAGATGTCAATGAACTGGCTCCTATGCTGGATGTGAGTGGTGTTTCAACTGCAACAGCCTGCAAGGTTCTTCGTGAACTGCTTCTGGCAATTGCAAAATAATATTAATAGAAAACAGTAATATATCAACATAAAAAAGGAGAAAATTATGAGTAGAGTATTAGTGATCGGCTGCGGAGGAGTAGCCAGTGTGGCAATTCAGAAATGCTGCCAGGTTGATGAGGTATTCACAGAAATGTGTATTGCAAGCCGTACAAAGGAAAAATGTGATGCACTTGTAGAAAAACTGAAAGGAAAGACAAAAACCGTTCTTACTACAGCTAAGGTGGATGCAGATGATGTGGATCAGCTGATCGAACTGATCAACAGCTACAAACCAGATCTGGTAATGAACATCGCACTTCCTTATCAGGACCTGACGATCATGGATGCATGTCTGGCATGTGGTGTAAACTATATGGATACAGCAAACTATGAGCCGGAAGATACCGATGATCCGGAGTGGCGTGCCATCTATGAAAAACGCTGCAAAGAAGAAGGATTTTCCGCATACTTTGATTATTCCTGGCAGTGGGCATACCGTAAAAAATTCGAAGATGCAGGACTTACAGCACTTCTTGGATGTGGATTTGACCCGGGTGTTACACAGGCTTACTGTGCCTATGCATTAAAGCATGAATTTGATCAGATTGATACCATCGATATCCTGGACTGCAACGGCGGTGATCATGGATATGCATTTGCAACAAACTTTAACCCGGAGATCAATCTTCGTGAAGTAAGTGCACCGGGAAGTTACTGGGAAAACGGACACTGGTAGAAATCCCGCCGATGGATATCAAGAGAGAATATAACTTTGACCAGGTTGGAGACAAGGATATGTATCTGCTCCACCATGAGGAGATTGAGTCTCTTGCAAAAACAATCCCGGGTGTAAAACGTATTCGTTTCTTCATGACTTTTGGACAGAGTTATCTGGATCATATGCGTTGCCTTGAAGATGTAGGAATGCTTTCCACAACACCGATTCAGTACAATGGACAGGAAATCGTTCCGATCCAGTTTTTGAAAGCACTGCTTCCGGATCCTGCAAGCCTTGGACCACGTACAAAAGGAAAAACAAATATTGGATGTATCTTTACAGGTGTAAAAGATGGAAAAGAAAAAACCTACTATATCTACAATGTATGTGATCATCAGGAATGCTACCACGAAGTAGGAAGCCAGGCAATCAGCTATACAACAGGTGTTCCGGCAATGTGCGGAGCACTTATGATGCTGACCGGAAAATGGATCAGACCAGGTGTGTATACTGTAGAAGAATTTGATCCAGATCCGTTCCTGGATGCACTTGACCGTTATGGTCTGCCACGCAGCGAAAGCCACGATCCAAAGCTGGTAGACTGATGGAAGGGTTGGATAAAAGAGCTCCGTTTACAGCCACCGGCGGAATGATCCCGCCGGAATTCCAGAATCTAAAAACACCCTGCTACATCCTAGATGAAAAAGCACTCATAAAAAATGCAAAACTGCTCGGTGAAGTGTCTGAGCGAACAGGCTGTAAGATGCTCCTGGCACAGAAAGCATTCAGCAATTATGACTGCTATCGTTTTTTTGAGCCGTATCTTGCAGGTACGGAGGCCAGCGGACTGTTTGAGGCACGACTCGGAGCAGAGGAAATGCCGGGAAAAGAGGTTCATGTATTCTGTGCAGGCTACCGGGCCGATGATTTTGAAGAACTTCTTCAATATGCGGATCATATCGTGTTTAATTCACCATCGCAGCTCCTTCGTTTTGGTGCAAAGGCAAAAGTAGCAGGAAAGAGCGTCGGATTGCGGATCAATCCGGAATGTTCTACTCAGGAAGGACATGATATCTATGATCCTGTGCTCCGGGAAGCCGTATGGGTACGACAAGAGCACAGTGGGATGAAGCATTTCAGAAAAATCCGGAACTTTTGGATTTACTCGATGGCCTTCACTTCCATACTCTCTGCGAGCAGGATTCCGATGATCTGGAGACAACTCTTGTTTCAGTAAAGAAGCATTTTGGTGATCTCGCTTCCAGAGTAAAGTGGATCAATTTGGCGGCGGCCACCATATCACAAGACCAGGTTACGATATTGAAAGACTGGAACGTTGTATCCGGATGGTACAAGAGGAATGGAAGGCAGAGGTTTATCTTGAGCCCGGAGAAGCGTGGGCATTAAATGCAGGATTCTTGCTGACCAGCGTGTTGGATGTTCTGAAAAACGGAGAGACACAGATTGCAATCGTGGATGCCAGCGCAGCCTGTCACATGCCGGATGTACTGGAAATGCCTTATCTTCCGCCACTTTTGGGAACAGATGAGACAGAAGAGGGTGGAATCACTGTTCGCCTTGGAGGGTCGACCTGCCTGTCAGGAGATGTGATCGGAGAGTATAAATTCCGACAGCTTCCGGAATATGGAGATCTTCTGATGTTTGGAGACATGGCCATCTATACTACATGTAAAAATAACACCTTTAACGGAATGTCATTGCCGAATATCTGGCTCAGACATGCTGACAATACGATGCAGCAGCTTACAGAGTTTGGTTATATGGATTTTAAGGAAAGACTTGGAAGTCGTGAATAACGGCTTCCTTTTTTTATGTCGAGAGCATATCATCGGATTAAATATGTTGAAATGGAATATGTACGTCATAAATAGGAATACATCAATATCCCCCTACAGGCTTATGGATGCCAGACCGTTTTGGTATCATTGAGTAAGTTAAGTTACCAAATAAAAAGCGAGGGAACAGATAATGAAAAAGGGGATTTTAACAATTGCCGGAATGCTTCTGACTGTATCACTGGTCAGCGCCGGAACCACAGTGCCTGTACTGGCAGATGAAGAAACAACACTGGTATACGGAAGCGGAGATTATACCAGAATCAACCCGGCCATGGACGAACATGGCGAGATCAATATTCTGATCTTTAATGGATTAACTGCACATGACGGAGAGAATCAGGTAGTTCCGGGACTGGCAGAAAGCTGGAAATTTGATGATGCAACAAATACCTACACATTCCACATGGCAGAAGATGCTAAATGGCAGGATGGCGAACCTGTTACAGCAGACGATGTTAAATTTACGATCGAAGCTATCATGGATCCGGAAAATGGTTCTGAGAATGCACCAAACTACGAAGACGTAGAAGAGATCAACGTGGTTGATGACCATACAGTTGAATTCAAACTCGAGGACAAAAACGTTGCATTTCTTGACTATATGACAATGGCAGTTCTTCCTAAGCATCTGCTTGAGGGAGAGGATATGCAGACATCTGATTTCTTCCGTAACCCGGTTGGAACTGGCCCATACAAAATTGAATCCTGGGATGAAGGACAGGCTATCACACTTGCTAAAAATGATGATTACTTCAAAGGTGAGCCTTCTATCGATAAAATCGTATTTAAGATCGTACCAGATGACAATGCAAAAGCTCTTCAGTTAAAATCCGGAGAACTGGATCTGGCTCTTTTAACTCCAAAGGATGCAGCAGCTTTTGCCGGAGACGATGCTTATACATGTTATGATATGAAGACTGCTGATTATCGTGGAATCATGTTTAACTTTGGAAACGAATACTGGCAGAAAAACCGTGACCTGATCCCGGCAGTATGCTACGGACTTGACCGTCAGGCAATCATCGACGCAGTTATCCTGGGACAGGGAATGCCTGCTTATGGTCCTCTTCAGAGAAATACCTACAACTGTGAAGATGTTGAGCACTATGATTACAATCCGGAAAAATCAAAAGAAATCCTTGAAGCTGCCGGATGTGAAATGGGTGATGATGGATTCTACTACCGCGACGGCGAAAAAGTAGGTTTTGTGATCAGTGTAAGTGCCGGAGACCAGGTACGTATTGACATGGCTCAGATCGCAGCACAGGAACTGAGGGAAATCGGTATGGATGTATCTGTAGAAATCCCGGCACAGACAGACTGGGCAGGACAGATGGCATTCCTGATCGGATGGGGAAGCCCGTTTGATGCTGACGATCATACATATAAAGTATTCGGAACAGATAAGGGAGCAAACTACTCCAGCTACTCTAACGAGGAAGTTGACAAATATCTGACAGAAGCAAGACAGTCCGATGATCCGGAGGTTCGTAAAGAAGCTTATGCTAATTTCCAGAAAGCTCTGGCAGAGGATCCGGCTTATGCAATGATCTGCTATATTGATGCAAACTATGTTGCAGACAGCAATATTAAGGGGATCGATCCTGATACCATTATGGGACATCACGGAGTTGGTATTTTCTGGAATGTTGCAGACTGGACTATTGAATGAATAAAACGAGATAAGGGTTGTGACGGGGGGCACGCGGAGTGCCCCCTTTTTTACACGAGCGGAAAAAGGGTTGAAAATGGAACATTTATTAGAGGTCAAAAATCTTTCAGTCAGCATAGATGGTCCTCGGGAGAGGTCCAGGCGGTAAGAGATGTCTCTTTTTTCGTTAAAAAAAGGGAGAGGTGCTGGCTATAGTTGGAGAATCCGGATGCGGAAAGAGTGTACTTTGCAAAAGTATCATGAAGCTTTTGCCGCCAAGGGCCAAGATAAAAGAGGGCAGTATCCATGTAAAGGGGCAGGATATTACCTGTTATCGGGAAAAAGAGATGCAGAAGCTTCGTGGAAGAATTTTTTCCATGATCTTTCAGGATCCTATGACTTCCCTGAATCCAACGATTAAAATTGGAAAACAGATTGCGGAAGCAGTGTTGATACATAATAAGAACTATACAAAAGAACAGGTAAACCAAAAGGTTCTGGAGCTTATGGAACTGGTTGGTATTTCGCATCCAAAGGAACGTTATCATCAGTATCCGTGGCAGTTCTCCGGCGGAATGCGTCAGAGATGCGTTATGGCGATTGCTCTGGCAGCAGATCCGGATATTTTATTCGCCGATGAGCCGACCACGGCACTGGATGTGACCATTCAGGCACAGATTCTGGATCTTCTGCGCGAAATCCAGATGAAGTTTGGAACAGCCACCATACTGGTATCCCATGATCTGGGAGTAGTTGCCCGTGTTGCGGACAGGGTAGCGGTAATGTATGCTGGCAAGATCGTGGAGATTGGCACAGCGGAGGAAGTCTATTATGATCCGCAGCATCCATATACCTGGGGCCTGATGAGATCACTTCCGGCATTTGCAAAAGGAAAAGAAAGCCTGTACACGATTCCTGGAATGCCGCCTACATTGATCAATCCACCTAAAGGGGATGCTTTTGCATGTCGAAATGAATATGCGCTGAACATTGATTATGAAGAAATGCCGCCTATGTTTAAGATCACAGACACGCATTATGCGGCAACCTGGCTGTTGGACCAAGGGCACCACAGATCAAATCACCTATGGGAGGACAGTGCAGTGAGTAAAGAAGTATTATTAGATGTCAGGCATCTGAGCCAGCAGTTTCATCTGACGAAAAAGATCAAAGTAAAGGCTGTGGATGATGTCTCTTTCCAGATTCATAAAGGTGAGATCTTTGGCTGGTAGGAGAATCCGGTTCCGGAAAATCTACCGTAGCCAGATGTCTGATGAATATCTATCAGCCGGCGCAGGGAGAAATCTGGTACAAAGATGTAAATATCTGTGACAAAAAAGAATTCAGAAAGAATAAAAAAATGCTTCAGACCAGACGACAGATGATCTTTCAGGATTCTGCCTCCAGTCTGAATCAGAAGATGAAGGTGTCAGATATTATTACGGAACCAATGAGAATCCAGCATATTACACCACCTCGAGGAAGCTATATAAAAGAAGCAGCCTTTCAGATGGAATATGTAGGACTTGAGAACAGTTTTCTGGATCGTTATCCATCCGAATTGTCCGGCGGTCAGAGACAGCGCGTGGCAATAGCCAGATCCTTATGTATGGAGCCGGAATTTCTGGTAGCGGATGAACCAATCGCTTCTCTGGATGTTTCCATACAGGCACAGATCGTGAACCTGTTCCGCCATCTGCAGGAGGAGCACGGATTTACATTCTTGTTTATTGCTCACGACCTGGCTATGGTTGAATATCTCTGTGACCGTGTTGGGGTAATGTATCATGGAAAACTGGTAGAACTGGCACCGTCGGAGGAATTGTATTCCAATCCGGTGCACCCTTATACAAAAACACTGCTGTCTGCAATTCCTGTGCCGGACCCGATCAGAGAAAGAAAAAGAGTCCTTCAGTATTATGATGGCGAAGGAATGGAAAACAGTGTGTGGACAGAAGTGTCACCAGGACATTTTGCAATGCTCCCGGCTGATGGAAAGGGGTGCAGCATATAATGAGACAAAAAAAGTTAGTCTACTATGGTAAAAAAATGTCTGATATTCCTGATTTCAGTATTTATTCTGTCTGTTGCAGTGTTTTATGTAGCACGTCTG
>ENA-OQDF01000778-OQDF01000778.1-human-gut-metagenome-genome-assembly--contig:-NODE-778-length-13272-cov-1.873716_pt1 | contig 13272 bp, 21 predicted proteins | sample MGYA00242769_ERZ504597 | MGnify/ENA primary metagenome ERZ504597 (study PRJEB26092, sample SAMD00036305) | human gut metagenome | host: Homo sapiens | study: EMG produced TPA metagenomics assembly of...
GGGAAACGAAGGTGGAACCGGCGTTCGCCATGGAGATGAGCGGCATATCCGTAAAGGCAAACAGCTTGCGGGCAGCGGTGTGCCCCGCAATGGTCAGGGTGCCAAGCCCGTTGATGCCGTACTGCAGCACCACCGAACCCGCAGACACGATGCTGCTCATCAGGCCCATGGAGATGCTCTGGCTGAACAGCTCCCAGTAGAGATGACTGCCCACGGCGAAATGCTTTTTCTCCGGGATGAGGATGCACACCCTTGCCAGCACGTACAGAACGCACAGCACCACCGAGATGCCCTGTGCAATGACCGTTGCCACCGCTGCGCCCCGCACGCCCATGCCAACCCCGGCAATGAACCACAGGTCCAGCCCCACGTTCAGCACCGAGCTGATGAGCAGGAACACCAGCGGCATTACGCTGTTGCCAATGGCGCGCAGCAGGCCTGCGCACAGGTTATACATAAACATGACCACAACGCCAAGGTCGATCACGATGATGTAGCTGTAGGCATCTTCCAGAATTTCTGCCGGGGTATCCAGCAGCTGCAGCAGGGCATGCAGGCCGAAAAGCCTGCCGTTGTAATGACCAGCGAGGCGATCAGGCCAATGACGACCGACCCCACCACCGTGCGCTTGAGCAGGTCTTCGTCCTGCGCGCCGTAGGAGCGCGCTGCAACGATGGCAAGGCCATTGCCGATACCGATGCCAAAGCCGACTAAAAGCTCGTAGATCGAACCGCAGGAGCCAATGGCGGCAAGGGCTGTATCGCCCAGCACATTGCCCACGATCATGGTATCCACCGTGTTGTAGAGCTGCTGGAACAGGTTGGAAACCAGAATGGGCAGCATGAACAGCAGCAGGCTTTTTAAAATAGGTCCGTGCATCAGGTCTACGTTCATGTTGAAGAAGCTTTTCTTTTGGGGCTGCGCGTGGGTCATAGGGTTCCTCCAAAGTTCTATTTTTACCGCAAAACAACCCTCTCAGTCTCGCTGACGCTCGCCAGCTCCCCCGAAGGGGGAGCTTTTATGCTGCGTAAAAGAAACAGCAAAACCTCCCCCTTTCGGGGGAGGTGGCAATGCGAAGCATTGACGGAGAGGGTTATCTCCAATTTTTTACAGCTCCTGCGTCTCGAAGCCGCTGCCGGTAAGCACCTGCACGCTGGTAAAGCCTGCAGCCTTGATGGCGGCGGCAGCTTCGTCAAAGCCGTAGGTCAGGCTGTTGATATCATGAGAATCAGAAGTGATGATGACCTTACCGCCCATCTTCTGCCACTCGCCCAGCAGCCACGGGCCGGGGTAGAAGTCCTTGCGGTAGCCGCGGTACACGCTGCCGGTGTTCACTTCCAGCAGGCAATCGTTTGCCTTTGCGGCCTGCAGTGCCTTGAGGGCAGCGGCCTTGTAGCGGGGCGACTCTTCGTCGAAGAACTCGCCGTTGGCATTCAGCTTCTTGATGAGGTCGATGTGGGCCAGAATATCCGGCTTGAGGGCAGCTACCTTTTCCACCTCGGCAAAGTAGGCTTCCACAGCGGCCAGCGGGTCTGCGTCAAAATCATCGTTGATGCAGTCCCACAGGTCCTGCGGGCGGAAATCGATCTCGTAATACTTGCCGGTGTTCTTGCCGTACAGGTGGTGTGCGCTGCCGATCCAGTAATCGTAGCCGGTGCGCTTATCCTCGCTCAGGATATCCCACTCGATGCCGCACAGGATATCCACCTTGCCCTTGTACTCGGTCTTGAGCTTGGCAATGGTGGCCTTGTACTGGGCGGTGCGGCTGGGGCTCATGCAGTATTCGCGGTCGCGCTGGGTGTAGCTATGGCCGGTGAAGCCAGCGTGGTCAAGCCCTGCGCACACGCAGCACTTGCCATATCCTGCAAGGTATTTTTGCCATCGCACATAGTGGAGTGGCAATGGACACTGGACTTCTTATAATCTGCCATAGATAATTCACTGCATCCTTTCCTGTTTGACCTTGTGGTCAATGACGTGACGTTTTTCCAGTTCACGGGTCACATCCTCACCGTGATGCCGGCGCTGACCATCAGCACCAGAACATGGTAGGCAAGATCGCTGATCTCGTAAACGGTCTCTTCCTTATCCTCTTTTTCGCCCGCAATGATGACCTCGGTGCACTCTTCGCCCACCTTTTTCAGGATCTTCTCCTTGCCCTTCTCGAACAGGTAGGTGGTGTAGCTGCCCTCCTTGGGGCTATCCTTGCGGCCCTTGATGAGCTGGTACAGTCCCTGCCAGCTGAACTGCTTCAGCTCCGGCGAGACGTATACTTCGTTGAAGAAGCAGCTCTCGGCACCGGTGTGGCAGGCGGGGCCGGATTTGACCACTTCCACCACCAGAGCATCGGCATCGCAGTCGGCGGTGATGGACACCACCCGCTGCACGTTGCCGCTGGTCTCGCCCTTACGCCAGATCTCCTGACGGCTGCGGCTCCAGAACACAGTGCGGCCCTCGGCAATGGTGAGCGCCAGCGTCTCGGCGTTCATGTATGCGAGGGTGAGCACCTCTTTGGTGTAGTGGTCCTGCACGATGGCAGGGATCAGGCCCTTTTCATCAAATTTCAGATTCATAACGGTTCTCCCTCCCCGGATGGGGATATTACTAGTTTAGCGTATTCGGTGCGCAAACGCAAGAGTTTGCGGGTTGTTTTGCGGAAATCCAGTTTCGCGTTACGGCTTCTCCCCGCGCCGGGGAGAAATGCCCCGGCGTTACAGCCGCATCTCCACGCCGTTTGCGTTGAGGTATTCCTTCAGATCCCGGATGGTCAGCAGCTTCTGGTGGAAGATGCCCGCCGCAAGGCTGCGTCGATGCCCTTGTGGTGGAACAGCTCCAGAAAGTCTTCCTTTTTGCCTGCGCCGCCGCTGGCAATGATGGGCACGTTCACCCGCGCCGCAACTGCATCCAGCATCTCAAGGTCGAAGCCGCTGCGCACGCCGTCGGTATCGATGCTGTTCAGGCAGATCTCGCCCGCGCCGTGGTCCACGCACCAGCTGATCCAGTCCAGTGCATCCCGGCCGGTGTCCTCGCGCCCGCCCTTGGCGAACACCCGGAACTGGCCGTCCACCCTCTTCACATCGGCAGAGAGCACCACGCACTGGTTGCCGTAGCGCTGTGCTGCCGCCGGGATAAGGTCGGGATTTTTGAGTGCGCCCGAGTTGACGCTGACCTTGTCCGCACCGCACTTGAGCACCCGGTCGAAATCTTCCAGCGTGTTGATGCCGCCGCCCACCGTGAGCGGGATAAAAATTTCGCTGGCGACGCGGGTCAGGATATCCGTAAACAGCGCCCGGCCCTCGAAGCTGGCGGTGATATCGTAGAACACAAGTTCATCTGCACCGGCAGCGTTGTACATGCGGGCCATTTCCACCGGGTCGGCCACGTCCCGGATGCCTTCAAAGTTCGTGCCCTTGACCACGCGGCCATTGCGCACATCAAGGCAGGGAATAATGCGTTTGGTGATCATGTCGTTTCCCCTCCGTTCACTCCTGCACCAGCTGCACGCAGCGCGCAAGGTCCAGTGCGCCGGTGTACAGGCTCTTGCCTAAAATGGCAGCGGCAGTGCCCATTTTTTTCAGTTCCAGAAGCTCTGCTTCGGACGAGATGCCGCCGCTGGCCGTAAAGGCCACGCCGGGCATCTCTTTGGCAAGCGTGCGGTACAGGCCGAGGTTCGTGCCCTGCATGGCACCGTCGCAGGCAATGTCCGTGTAGATGATGGCAGTGCATCCGGCATCTGCCAGCCGCTTGCAGAAGTCCACGCCCGGCTCGGCGCTCACTTCCTTCCAGCCATGGATGGCCACATAGCCGTCCTTTGCGTCCACACCCACGCAATTTTATTGCCGTATTTCTGCAGCATCCGGGCGGTAAAGGCAAAATCCGTCACCGCCACGCTGCCAAGGATGCAGCGGCCCACGCCGAGGGAGAGGTATGTTTCAATGCGCTCCTCGGTACGGATGCCGCCGCCCACCTCAATGTATAAGCCGCCCTGTTTTGCCAGCGCGGCAATGGTATCGTAGTTGGAAAGGGTGCCGTCCTTTGCGCCGTCCAGATCGACGACGTGCAGATTTTTGGCCCCCGCTGCAAGGAACTCCCGCGCTGTGCACAGGGATCCTCGCCGTAGACGGTCATGCGGCTGTAGTCGCCCTGCGTCAGGCGCACCACCTTGCCGCCCCGCAGGTCAATGGCTGGAAATAATTGCATTTAAATCTCCTTCAGAAACGAACCCTCTCAGGCTCGCATTCGCTCGCCAGCTCTCCCGAAGGGAGAGCTTTTTACATTTTACGGTTCACTCTTTAGAAGCTCCCCCTTCGGGGGAGCTGGCAACGCCGCAGGCGTTGACTGAGAGGGTTATAGCTCCGCAAATGCTTTCAGAATGCGCAGGCCGGTATCCCCGCTCTTTTCCGGGTGGAACTGGGTGCCGTACACTCTGCCCGCCCGCACCGCGCCGGTGACGGGAATGGAATAGTCGCTCACAGCCAGTGTACTCTCCGTACAGTTCTTGCCATAGTAGCTGTGGACGTAATAGACGTATTCTCCCTCACGGATGTACTTGAACAGCGGGTCGTCCTTTACAATGTGCAAGGCGTTCCAGCCGATCTGCGGCACCTTCAGGCTCTTGTCCGCAAGGTCGGGCTCCAGCGGGCAGACCTCGCCCTTCACAAAGCCAAGGCTTCGTGCTCACCGTACTCGTAGCTCTTTTCAAACAGCAGCTGCATACCGAGGCAGATGCCCAGCAGCGGCTTCCTTTCGGCTTCTTCTTTCATGACCGGTACAAGGCCCGTCGCCTCCAGCTTGGCCATGGCATCGGCAAAAGCACCCACGCCCGGCAGGATGAGCCGGTCGGCTTTGCAGATGGTGTCCGCGTCGGCGGTGACGACCGCTTCCAGCCCCAGCTGCTTCAGGCTGGACTTCAGGCTGAACAGGTTGCCCACGCCATAATCGATAATTGCGATCATACCAGCAGTCCTTTCGTGGAAGGAATTTCGTCCTTGTGGGCTTCGTCGATCTTCACGGCCGCGCCCAGTGCATGGCCTGCGCCCTTGAAGCAGGCTCGAGGATGTGGTGTGTATTTTCTCCCGCAAATTGTACAAAGTGGATCGTGGCGGGCACGCTGCGGGCAAAGCCCAGCCAGAATTCCTTGGCGCACTCCACGTCAAAATCGCCTACTTTCGGTGCTGCAATGGATGTCCCAGTTCAGGGTGCAGCGGCCCGAAAGATCGACGGCACACAGGATCAGCGCTTCATCCATGGGCAGATAAAAGCTGCCGTAGCGCTGGATACCGCGCATATCGCCCAGCGCCCGTGCAAAGGCCTGACCCAGTGCAATGCCCACATCCTCGGTGGTGTGGTGGTAGTCCACCTGCACATCGCCGTGGCAGGTAAGCACCAGATCGAACCGGCCATGGCGGGCGAACAGCTCCAGCATGTGGTTCAGAAAGCCGCACCCGGTGTCCACCTCGTAGCGGCCGGTGCCGTCCAGATCAAGGGTAAGGTCGATCTGGGTCTCATTGGTGTTGCGTTCCAGCGAGATCATTCGGTTCGGCATGGTTCATTCCTCCATGATCTTATCCAGTGTTTCCATAAACGTCTGCATCTGTTCCGGCGTGCCAATGGTGATGCGCAGCCAGTTCTGGATGCGGGGCGCGTCGAAATGGCGCACCAGAATGCCGTTTTTCTTCAACTCCTTGTAGAGTGTTCCGCCGTCTTTCCGGTCGGTACTTGCAAACAGGAAGTTGGAGCGGCTGTCCAGCACGGCAAATCCGCGCTGTTCCAGCTGTTGTTTTGTCCATGCGCGGGTGTCCACGATGGCGGCGCGGGTCCTGTCAAAATAAGCGGTATCTTCCAGCGCGGCCTGCCCGGCCTTCAGGGTCAGGCGGTTGATGTTGTAGGGGTTCAGGCTGAACTTGACCCGGTTCAGGTCGGCAATGAGCTTTGCATTGCCCATGGCAAGACCCAGACGCGCACCGGCCAGCTGCCGGGACTTGGAAAAGGTCTGCACCACCAGCAGGTTCTCGTACTGATCGATGAGGGGCACGCAGCTCTCGCCGCCAAAGTCCACATAGGCCTCGTCCACAATGACCACATTGTTCGGGTTTGCCTTTAAGATGCCCTCAATTTCCGCCCGGGGCAGCGCAATGCCGGTGGGGGCGTTGGGGTTTGCAAGGACGATGGTCTGGTTCAGGCCGTAGTAGTCCTTCGGGTCAAGGGTGAAATCCTCTTTCAGCGGGATGATGTGGCTGGGAATGTGCATCAGTCCGCACCACACGCCGTAGCAGCCGTAGGTAATGTCGGCATAGGCCAGCGGGTGGTCTGCGTCGCAGAAGGCACGCAGCGCAAAGAAGAGGTTCTCGTCGCTGCCATTGCCGGGCATGATCTGCTCCGGCTGCAAACCGAAGTGGCTGCGGCCGCCTTGAGCAGGTCGGCACAGGCGGGGTCGGAGTAAAGGCGCAGCTTTTCCACCTCGTGCTCGCTCACGCGCGATCACCGCCGGGGAGGGCAGATAGGGGCTTTCGTTGGTGTTCAGTTTGATGTACTGCTGATCCTGCGGCTGCTCACCCGGGGTGTAGGGGGTGACAGCGGCCAGCGTGGGAGAAAGAAAACGACTCATAATGATTCCTCCGGCTTATTCTGTTATGGTGAACGGCCTTGCCCTCTCAGCGCTTCGCGTCCAGCTCTCCCTTTGGGAGAGCTGGCAAATCCAAAGGATTTGACTGAGAGGCGAGCCGCCTTTATTTCTCGTACCGGATGGTCACGCTGCGGGCGTGGGCGTGCAGGCCCTCGCGCTCGGCAAAATCGGCGATGCGGGGGGCTACTTCGCCCAGCGCTTCACGGGTGTAGTAGAGGAAGCTGGACTTCTTTACAAAGTCGTCTACGCCCAAGGGGCTTGAGAAGCGGGCGGTGCCGCTGGTGGGCAGGGTGTGGTTGGGGCCTGCAAAGTAATCGCCCAGCGCTTCCGGCACGTTGCGGCCAAGGAAGATGCTGCCTGCGTTTTTGATTTCGTTCAGCACGCCGAAGGGGTCCTCCACGCACACCTCCAGATGTTCCGGTGCAATGATGTTGCAGGCTTCAATGGCCTTGTGCAGGTCGGTGCAGAGGATGATCTTGCCGTTGTCGTCCACGCTGGCGCGGGCGATGGCGGCACGGGGCAGCTGAGGGATCTGCATCTCCAGCTCCGCCTGCACGGCCTTGGCCAGCTCCGGGCTGTCGGTGACGAGGACCGGGCTTGCCAGTTTGTCGTGCTCGGCCTGACTCAGCAGGTCTGCTGCCACCCATGCAGGGTTGCAGCCGCCGTCGGCCAGCACCAGAATTTCGCTGGGGCCTGCGATCATATCGATGCCCACCTTGCCGAACACCTTGCGCTTGGCAGTGGCAACGTAGATGTTGCCGGGGCCGACGATCTTGTCCACCGCGGGATGGTCTGGGTGCCGTAGGCAGCGCAGCCACGGCCTGTGCGCCGCCGGTCTTGAAGATCTTGGTCACGCCTGCGGTGGCAGCGGCGGCAAGGATGACCGGGTTCACCCTGCCGTCCTTTCCGGCGGGGGTGGTCATGACGATTTCGGACACGCCTGCCACCTTTGCCGGGATCACATCCATGAGCACGGTGGAGGGATAGCCGCCGTGCCGCCGGGCACATAGACACCGGCCTTTTCAATGGGGGTATATTTCTGGCCCAGCACGATGCCGGGCTTGTCGTTCACCACAAAATTCTTGTGCACCTGCTGGCGGTGGAAGCTCTCGATGTTGGCAGCGGCTTCGCGCAGCGTTTCGAGGAAGTAGGGATCCATGCCCGCAAAGCTTCGTCGATCTCCTCCTGCGTCACCTGCAGGGCATCGATCTTCGCGCCGTCAAATTTCAGCGCGTAATCCTTCAGGGCTTCATCGCCCCGGGCGCGCACATCGGCAATGATGCCGTCCACCACGTCCTCCACGTTCTTTTCCGCGCGGATATCGCGGTTCAGGATCTCTTCGGGCTTCAGCTCGTCAAAGTTATACAGCTTGATCATTTTGCTTCCTCCTTGTTCTGCAGTTCCGCCCGCAGCTTTTCCAGCATGGTGTCCATTTCGGCGTGCTTGAACTGGTAGCTGGCCTTGTTGGCAATGAACCGGGCCGAGATGGGCATGAACTCGGTGACCACCTTCAGGCCGTTCTCCCGCAGGTGGTGCCGGTCTCCACGATATCCACGATGACGTCCGAAAGGCCCAGAATGGGGGCCAGCTCAATGGAGCCGTTCAGCTTGATGATATCGATGTCCCGTCCCATGGATGCGTAGTAGCTCTTTGCAATGTTGACGAATTTGGTGGCCACCCGCACCGGGCGGCTGGGGTCGTCCTTGTAATCGGCCGGGGCGGCAACGCACATGCGGCATTTGCCAAGGCCAGTGTCCAGCAGCTCGTACACATCGGCAGAAGCCTCTGTGAGGATGTCCTTTCCCACGATGCCCACATCGGCAGCGCCGTGCTCCACATAGATGGCAACGTCGCTGGGCTTGACGAGGAAGTAGCGGATGCCGGCCTCCGGGTTTTCCACCACCAGCTTGCGGGTGGCGTTGTAGTCCTCCGGGCAGCCGTAGCCGATGCCCGCCAGCAGGTATACACCTTATCGCCCAGACGGCCCTTGGGCAGAGCCACGTTCAGCATCACCCTGTCGGTGCTGTTCTTCTGCACCGGCGGCAGCGGGGCGCTCAGGCGGTCCAGCTCGTCCAGATAGACCGCAAAGCCGATGGCACCGGCACCGGGGGTGAACTTCTGCATCAGCAGGTCGTAGCGGCCGCCCTTGAGCAGGGGACGGGGCAGGGCTTTCAGGTAGCCCTGAAACACAAGGCCGTTGTAGTATTCCATCTCACCGGCCAGCGTCATGTCCAGCCGGATCACGCCGCCCGCCTTTTCCAGCGGCACAGCCAGCGCTTCCAGCTCGGCCACAGCCGCGCGCATGGTGTCATTGCGGCACAGAGCAGCGGCCTTTGCAAGGGTATCGGCATAGCTGTCGGCAGAGGCTCAGCACGCTGCACAGGGTATCGGCGGCATCGGCAAGACCGGCGGCTCCGGCTGCAGCCCGCAGCTCGTGGGCGTTTTTCTCCCGCAGCTTTCCAGCAGCTTTGCGCGGGCGGCATCCGGCACGCCCAGCGCGTCGAACAGGCCGAACAGGTAGCCCATGTGGCTCACTTCCAGCACCCACTCGGCCCCCAGCGCATCCAGCGACCGCGCCGCCAGACACACCGCCTGCTGCACCTGTGCTTCGCCCACCGCGCCCAGCATCTCAAGGCCCATCTGGCTGATCTCTTTAAAGGTGTGGCTCTCGGCGGAAGGGCGGTAGACATTCTCGTGATAGTAGTAGCACAGGGTCTCTCCGGGGGCGGGCTGCGCCGTCTTGGCAATGGAGAGGGTCACGTCCGGCTTGAGGGCCAGCAGACGGCCATCCAGATCGGTAAAGGTGATGACCTGCTCGGACGACAAAAAGCTGCGGTTCTCCTGATACAGGCCGTACTCCTCAAACCGGCCCATATGATACTTGCGGCAGCCCGCCGCTTCGTACAAGGCGCGCAGCGCAAAGGAGGCGCGCTCCTTGGGCTGCAGGTTTGCAATGCTGAATTCCATTGTCGGTTCCCCCATTTCTTACTTGAGTTTATTTTACTTTATCTAGGTAAAGTTGTAAAGTAGGAAAGTGACGGTGTTTTCAACTCAATGATACGATTTTTCTGTGCGTTTGTACAGGGAAAAGAAGAGAAGGAGCCGTTGCATGGCGCAACAGCTCCTTTTCAGCACGCATATTTACCCAAGCAGGTCCAGCACACTGCCTTCGGGCGGGCACCCACGGCCTGACGCACCAGCTTGCCCTGCTCAAACACCAGCAGGTGGGGATGCTCATCACGCCGAACTCCCCGGCCAGCTCCGGCTGCTCGTCCACGTTCACCTTGCCCACCTTCACATCGCCGCGCTCCTCGGCCACTTCGTCCACAATGGGGCTGAGCATCCGGCAGGGGCCGCACCAGCTGGCCCAGAAGTCCAGCAGGACGGGCTTTTCGCTCTGCAGCACTTCCTGCGCAAAGTTTTCTTTCGTGATGGTAATGACTGCCATATTTTTACCTCCTGAAGGGTGTTTGTAATTTCACTGACAGCATCAGTATACCCCGTCGGAGTGTGTTTTTCCGTGACCGGGTCACACAGGGGCGCAAAAAGCCCGAAGCAGGAAGAAAGAATACTGCTCCGGGCAGGGAAACGCTTATTTCAGTGTTCTGTCAGCAGGGTATCAGACACCGGCCACGCAGTTCTTGCCGGCGATGTAGCCGTAGTAGACGCACAGGCTGTGGCTGATGCCGCGCATGCAGATGGGGTATTCCACTGCGTAGCGGCTGCCTGCACATTGCCGCAGACATACAGGCCCTTGATGATGTCGCGCTTGGGGCTGGCGGGGTCCTCCTCGGTGAAGGTGTGGCAGTTCTCGTCGCTCTCCAGGCCGCCCACGCACACCAGCATGGAAGTGGTGCCCCACTGGCATGCATAGTACGGGGGATTCTCCAGCGCGAACATCCGGCTTGCGGGCTTGCCGAAGTCATCGTCGGAACCGGCCTTGGCCAGCTCGTTGTAGCGCTCGACGGAAGCCAGTGCATTATCCAGTGCATCGCCCTCAAAGCCGCACTGGGTCAGCAGGTCTTCCAGTGTATCGGCCTTGACTGGTAAGCCTCGGCCTTTGCGCTGATCTTGGTGTACTGACGGTCGGTGTAGTTGGGGTTGGACTCATCCTCATCCTCGGGGATGATGTAGCACAGGCCGCCGTGGTTTGCGGGCATGTAGGGCACCTCTTCGCCCCACTTGGAGTCGTACAGCTGGAAGGAGGTGCACTCGGGCTGCAGCTCGATCTGGTTTTCCAGCTGCTGGCCGGGGATGCACTCGTTCATGAAACGGTCGCCGCGCTTGTTGATCTGCAGGAAGGGGTCACGCCCATGCCGCTGCCCATGTGGTGGGTCATCGGTGCGTGGAAATCCTGCACCTTTGCGCCGATCCATGCGCCATGCGCAGGCCGTCGCCGGTCTCCACGGTCTTGCCCTCCACGTCAACGCCCAGCATACCCATGGCACCCATGTTGGCGATCTTCTTCTCCACGATCTCGGGAGCAAAATGCTTCATGATCTTCTCGTCGCCGGAGTTGTCGCCGGTAGCCAGGATCACGCCCTTGGAAGCGTTGAGCTGGATGTACTTGTTGTCATTCTGTGCGTCGCGGATGATCACGCCGGTCACGCGGCCGTCGCTGTCCTTCAGCAGCTTGGTGCCGAAGCAGCCGAAGAAGGTCTGTGCACCGTTCTCAACGGCCTTGTTCAGGTTGGCTTCCACTATAAAGCCCTGCTGATCCTTGCGGGAAGAGCGGAACTCCATGCTGGAAGGGAAGGTGGGGAACTCTTCGTTGCGGTAATCGTAGTGCTCGGGCTGAGGCCATGCCAGCGGCACCAGAATACCCTTGTCGAACTGCTCCTGGGTCACGGCCTCACGGGTGGAGTCGCAGATGGTCAGCTCGGGGTAAGCTCGATGAACCAGTCCATGACCTCGTGTGCATGGGAAGCCCACTTTTTCAGGATGGAGCGCTTGTTGCGGTAGGTGCACTCGCGCATCAGGCGGTCGACCACAACATCCTCGTCCACGATGTTCTCACGGCCCCAGCGCTTGTTCAGGCTGCCGTTCAGCAGGGCATACTCGCCGCTGCGGCAGTTGAAGGAAGAGCTCTTTTCCACGATGGCAACTTTTGCGCCCTCCTCGGCAGCCGCACGGGCAGCGCAGACGCCGGACAGACCGGCGCCGATGATGACCACATCAAAGTCCTGGGTCTCACTGGCCTGCACGTCCGGCTCTTCGCCCAGCCAGTCATCGCCGGTATCCCCGGCGGTATCTGCAGCAGCTCTTCGGAAGCAACGCCCATAGCCTGCTCGATGCAGCTGGCAGCCGCCTTCTTGACGGCATTGGTGGTGACGGTAGCGCCGGAGATGTTGTCGATCTCGGTGCCTGTGCGGCCATGATGGCCTCCTGCAGGGTGGGCGCAGCCACGCCGCCGATGCTCTCGGTCTCGTTGGAAGCATCGATGACCACCTCGGTGATGGCGGTCTCGCTGAAGGTCATGGTCACCTTCACCTCACCGATGCCGGTGGCCGTGCCGGTGTAGGTACCGGCGGTGTAGATGGCATCGCCGGAAGCGGCGGTGCTGGAAGAAGCTGCGGAGTTGCAGGCAGCCAGTGCACCGGCGGTAACACCGCTCATGGCGGCAGCGGCGGCGACCTTCAAAAAGCCTTTGCGGGAGATCTTTTCCATTTGGATTTCTTCTTTCTTCTCATCAATTTCTCTTCGTCTCTGCGGGAGTTTTTCCCGCGCCGCACTTAGTATAAAATATAACGAAGTAAAAAGGAAACAAAAAAATTTTGACATCCTAATAAAAAGTGTTTATAACTATCTCCCACCATGCTATACTGAGAGCAGACGGATCTTCCACTGCACAGAAAGGAGCTTTTTTCGGATGAACGACCACCAGCTGCTGTGTTTTCTCACCGTGAGCCGGACCCTGAATTTTACCACAGCCGCCCGGGAGCTGTACTGCACCCAGCCCGCCCTCAGCTACCAGATCCGCAGTCTGGAAAAGGAGCTGGATCTGGCCCTGTTTGAGCGCAGCACCACCCGCGTGGCGCTGACCGAAGCAGGCCGGGCCTTTGTGCCGCAGGCGGAGGGGATCTATCGCAGCATCCTGAACGCCCGCACCGCGCTGAAGGGCTTTGCCCGGCGGCGCACGCTGACCCTGCGCCTGCCGCCGGTGCTGCTGCAGCGGATCCCATTTATCCCATCCTGATGGCACGGCTGCACGCCGCACTGCCGGGATATGAGTTTGCGGTGGACACTCGGCCCGTGTCACGCAACCCCCACGAAATGCTCTGCAGCGAGGCAGACGCAGCCCTCTATCTGCCCTTTGGGCCGTTGCAGCCGGAGATCGAGCGCACCCCCATCCTGCACAACACCTTTTACCTGATCGTATCGCCGGAGCACCCGCTCACAGGGCGCAGCACTCTGGCGCTGGCCGATCTTGCCGGGCAGCAGCTATTTTATGAGCCGCTGTATCAGGAAATGGTGGATCTTGCCGTTGTTCAGCCCGGCCTGCCGTTTTCCGCACCAAGCTGGCACATGGTGGAAAACTACGAGTGTGTTTACAACGATCTGCTTGCCGGGCGCGGCATGTTTTTGTGCCCGATGAAATACCCGGCCTTTCCGGCGGCATGGTACCTGCGCTGCAGCTGCCGTTGCCG
>ENA-OQDF01000779-OQDF01000779.1-human-gut-metagenome-genome-assembly--contig:-NODE-779-length-13267-cov-2.017732_pt1 | contig 13267 bp, 17 predicted proteins | sample MGYA00242769_ERZ504597 | MGnify/ENA primary metagenome ERZ504597 (study PRJEB26092, sample SAMD00036305) | human gut metagenome | host: Homo sapiens | study: EMG produced TPA metagenomics assembly of...
ATGGATCGGTCGAGTTCGAGCCTCGTTTTCCCGCTAGCCAATAATCATGCGGAAGTAGCTCAGTGGTAGAGCATCACCTTGCCAAGGTGAGGGTCGCGAGTTCGAGCCTCGTTTTCCGCTCCATTTAATAAATATCCCAGTAGCAATACTGGGTTTTTTTGTTATAATGATAAATAAAATAAGATACAGCTTATTATTTTTGTTAAAATAAATTGTTAATTATTAATTTAAGTAGGTGATAAAATGAAACCATTTATGCAAGAATTTATTGTAGGATTTATTTTGGTCATGGTATTAGTAATATTCACCATAGGTGGATTGAGCAATATGCATGATGCTCAAGAATTAGTGGCAGGACTTATATTATTAGCTACTTTGATTGTATTTACCTTAGGCAAAAGCCAGTATTTAGTAGATAGAGCAGGTATGTCTATTATTGGTGCGTCGTTAATGACAGCTTTTGGTATTTTGTCCCTTGAAGAAGCCGTTCAAGCAAATTGATGCTAAAACTATTGTGGTATATTTTCATTGATGGTAGTTGTGAGCAATTTAAAATTAGCAGGATTTTTTACATATATAGGAAAAGTAGTATTCACTCATATTCATACAGGAAAAACATTATTATTAGCAGTAATTTTTATGTCAGGAATTTTATCTTCTATTGTAATTAATGATATAGTTTGTTTATTATTCACACCTGTAGTTATCATGATATGTTTGAAAGTAAAGGTAAATCCTATTCCTTATTTGCTCGCAGTAGCAATGGCTTCAAATATTGGTAGTGCTTGTACATTTATTGGTAATCCCCAAAATGTATTAATAGGTAGTTTATCTCAAGTTCCTGCTGGAGAATATTTCTTATCAGCAGCTCCAATATCTTTTTTAGGCTTAATCATGCTTTATTTAGCAATATCATTTAAATATAAAAATGATTTGTCAGTGAGTTTTGAATATAAGAGCGATAACAATAGCATTATTCATAAATATTTATTGAGTAAAACAATAATTGTATTAGCACTTGTCATTATTTTTTATTTAGTTGGTTTTGATTTATCATTGACAGCAAGTTTTGGGGCAGCATTTTTATTGATTAATGCTCGTATAAAACCAGAACGTGTTTATGAAGATATAGATTTTAACTTATTAATTATGTTCATTGGCTTGTTTATCATCATTGCTGGCGTAGAAAAAAGTGGTTTGCTTGATTTAATAAATAGTTTCTTACCACCAGAATATATGAAAGAAATACCACTGTTTTCAGTGATGGCAATAGTGCTTTCTAATATAGTAAGTAATGTACCAGCAGTATTACTTTTAAGATATTACATTCCTGTAGATGAACAAATCTTATGGCAGGCTTTGGCTTTATTATCCACAATTGCAGGTAATTTGACAGTTTTTGGCTCTATTGCGAATTTGATTGTTATTGAAATTGCCAAAAAGCAGGGTATAAAAGTAACTTCTAATCAATATTTAAAGATAGGTTTTCCATTAACGATATTATTATCCATTATAAGCATTATTTGGTTTGAATTTATAAATTAAAAGTATGAAAAGTGTTGACTTTTTGTTTTTTATCATTTATAATAATTTATGTTGTTAAGACAAGTGCGGAAGTAGCTCAGTGGTAGAGCATCACCTTGCCAAGGTGAGGGTCGCGAGTTCGAGCCTCGTTTTCCGTCCATAAGAAATTGGTCCCCAGTCAATAAGACTGGGGTATTTTTGTACTTAGACTTGTTTTTATGAAAGTATTGTGATATCATTCATTTAGTATAGTAGGTGTACTGTGACTATTAAGGTGAATGACAGTAACATATACAATAAGAATTTTGGTTTACTAGTTAAACAGGAGGTTTTTTTTTACAATGAACGTTACTACAGAAAAGATTGAAAATCATAAGGTAGTACTTACAATTGAAGTACCAGCTGAAGAACTTGATAAAGGTATTAAAGCTGCTTGCAAATCCCTTGCAAATCGTGTAAACATTCCTGGTTTCAGAAAAGGTAAAGCTCCTCGCCGTATTCTTGAAATGAACATCGGTAAAGAAGCTATCTTAGATGAAGCTTTTGATCGTGTTGCACAGAAAGCTTTTGATGAAGCTTTAAAACAAGAAAACTTAGATCCAGTAGACCGTCCACAGGTTGACATCGTAACTTTAGAAGAAGGTAAAGACGTAGTATTCAAAGCTACTATTACTCCTGTTCCAGAAGTTACTCTTGGCGAATACAAAGGATTAAAAGTTGCTAAAGACGCTGTTGAAGTAAAAGACGAACAAGTTGAAGAACAAGTAAAAAATATCTTAAATCACCATGCAAAAATGGTTGACGCTGAAGAAGGCGCAACTGTTGCAAACGATGATTTCATCACTTTAGATTTCAAAGGTGAAGTTGACGGTGTAGCATTTGCTGGCGGCGAAGGTAAAGATTACCCACTTCAAATCGGTTCTCATTCTTTCATCGATACTTTTGAAGATCAACTCGTTGGTCTTAAAGTTGGCGAAGAAAAAGACGTTAACGTAACATTCCCAGAAGAATATCATGCTAAAGATTTAGCTGGTAAAGCTGCTGTATTCCATTGCAAAATTAACAGCATTAAACATAAAGAAATGCCTGAACTCACTGATGAATTCGTAAAAGCATCTACTTCTTATGAATCCATCGAAGACATGAAAGCAAAACTTCGTGAAAACATTGAAAAAAATGCACAGCGTGAAGCAGATACTAAACGCCGTAACGAAATCTTAAAACAGGCTACTGACAATATCACTGTAGATATTCCAGAAGTTATGGTTGAAAACCGTGTAAGCAACATGATTCAGGAACTTTCCGTAAATCTTGAAAACCAAGGTATGAACCTTGATGCTTACTTAAAATATGCTAACATGGATATGGCAAAACTTCGTGAACAGTACAAAGAAAGTGCTGCAATCGCAGTAAAAACTGACCTCATGTTAGATGCTGTTGCAAAAGCTGAAGATATCAAAGTTGAAAACGCTGATATCAACGCTGAAATCGCTTTACTTGCTGCAACTTATGGTACAACTCCACAAGAAGTAAGCAAAATCATTAAAAAGAACCACAGCATTGGTAACTTAGTAGCTACTGTACTTCACAAAAAAGCTGCTAACTTCATCATTGACAGTGCTGTAGAAGCTTAATTAAAAAATTAAATGTAATATTTTTGACCGGGGTGAATGATATGAACTATGTACCTATGGTAGTTGAACAGTCAGGACGTGGAGAACGTGCCTATGATATTTATTCTCGTCTTTTAAAGACCGTATAATTTTTTAGGTGGTCCTATTGATGATAATGTAGCTAACGTGGTAATAGCCCAACTTCTATTCTTAGAATCTGAAGACCCGGATAAAGATATTCACCTTTATATTAATAGTCCCGGCGGTGTTGTTACTGCCGGGCTAGCTATTTATGATACTATGCAATATATTAAGCCAGATGTATCAACTATATGTATTGGACAAGCTGCTAGCATGGGCTCTGTGCTTTTAGCTGCTGGTGCAAAAGGCAAAAGATATGCACTTCCATATTCTCGCATTATGATACATCAACCACTTGGCGGAGCTCAGGGACAATCAACAGATATTCAAATTCAGGCTCGTGAATTTTGCGTATTCGTGAAACTTTAAATGAATCTTAAGTCGTCATACTGGTCAGTCTGTAAAAAAACTTACAGAAGATACAGAACGTGATAATTTTATGTCAGCGTTAGAAGCTAAGAAATATGGTTTAATAGATGAAGTTATTATTCGTCCACAAGAAGAAAAAAGTGATAAATAGTCAATCATGATTAGCTGTAGATAAGAGGTGAATGTTGTTGAATTTCGGTGAGGGTAATAAAGGCAAAATGAAATGTTCATTCTGTGGAAAAACTCAGGAACAAGTACGAAAACTCGTGGCTGGACCAGGAGTCTATATCTGCGATGAATGTGTTAAGCTTTGCGATGAGATTGTAGAAGAAGAAGTTAATGATAATGAGCCTGTTGAACTTAGAGAGTTGCCAAAACCTAGAGAAATATATGATGTATTAAATCAATATGTAATAGGACAAGATGAGGCAAAAAAATCTCTTTCTGTAGCTGTATATAACCATTATAAACGTATAAACAGAGTTACAAAGCAGGATGATGTTGAATTACAAAAATCTAATATTTTGATGTTAGGACCAACTGGTAGTGGAAAGACTTTACTTGCACAGACCTTGGCTAAAATATTGAATGTTCCTTTTGCTATAGCCGATGCAACATCACTTACAGAAGCAGGCTATGTTGGTGAAGACGTAGAAAATATTCTACTAAAACTAATTCAAGCTGCTGATAATGATATTGAACAAGCTCAAAAAGGTATCATCTATATAGATGAAATTGATAAAATTGCTCGTAAATCCGAGAACCCTTCAATAACAAGAGATGTTTCTGGTGAGGGAGTGCAACAGGCACTTTTAAAAATCCTAGAAGGTACAATTGCTAGCGTTCCACCACAAGGTGGAAGAAAGCATCCTCATCAAGAAGGTATGTTACAAATCGATACTACAAATATATTATTTATTTGTGGTGGTGCTTTTGATGGTATTGAAAAAATAATAGATGCACGTTTAGGCAAAAAAAGTCTTGGTTTTGGTGCAGATATAAAAAGTAAACGCAAACAAACTACAGGTGAAATTTTGAAAAATGTTTTACCTGAAGATTTATTAAAATGTGGTTTAATTCCAGAATTTATAGGGCGTGTTCCTGTAGTAGTTACTTTAGAGTCTTTGACAGAAGATGCACTAGTGGATATTTTGGTAAAACCAAAGAATGCTTTAGTAAAACAATATGGCAAAACTTTTGGAAATGGACGGTGTAAAACTTCATTTCGATGAAGAAGCTTTACATTTGATAGCCAAAGAAGCTTTGGAGCGTAAGACAGGTGCTAGGGGACTTCGCTCAATTATTGAACGTATTATGCGTGATGTAATGTTTGAGATACCTTCCAAAATGGGTGCTGTTTCTTGTGAAATAACTAAAGAGATTATTGAAAAGAAAAAAACTCCTGTAATCACTTATGCTGATAAAAAAGCTGTAAAAAATAACTTATTTTTAGCAAAGTAACAGGATATTAATATGCCATTAATAAAGAGTTGTTGCCAGGCTAAATAAAACCGCAGCAACTCTTTTTTATAATAAATATTTTATACTCATAGGAGGATTTCTTTCGTGGGGAAAAAAAGTACATTGAGCTTTTTACCATTAAGAGGAATGGTATTATTTCCAAATAATGGAGCACATATTGATATAGGTCGTGATAAATCTGTTGCGGCTCTAGAAGAATGTTTGGCACATGGCAGACAGATTATGCTTAGTGCTCAAAAAGATGTCGAAGTAGAAGACCCAAAACGTGAAGATGTATATGAGATTGGTACAGTATGTCAAGTACAGCATGTAACTAAACTCAATAATGGGATTATGCGTGCTCAGATAGAAGGATTGTATCGCGCTCGTATTTTAGATTTTCGCGATGATGGTTTGTTCATTGAAGTAGATGTCGAAGAAATTGAAGAAGATAAAACAGATACTAAAGAAATTCAGGCACTTATAAGAGCATGTATTTCTAAATTTGAAGATTGGGTAAAACTCAGTCATAAAATACCACCTGAAGTCATGATTGCAGTCAATGTAGCTATGGATGATGGCGGAATTTTATGCAATGTAGTTACTAATCATTTAAATTGCAAATATCAAGATAAACAAGAAATTTTAGGTATCGTTGATTTAAAAAGCAGATTAGAAGCTCTATATAAATTATTATTACAAGAAGTAGAAATTATGGAGCTTGAAAATAAAATAGTTTTTGATGTGAACAAGCAAATGAATAAAATTCAAAAAGAATATTATTTGCGTGAACAGATAAAAGCTATCAATAAAGAATTGGGCGAAGATGATGAAATAGCAGAAGCTATTGAAGAATATCGCCAAAAAATGAAAGAACATACTTATCCAGAGTATGTAACAGAAGCATTGGAAAAAGAATTAAAACGTTTAGAACGTACAAATCCAGCTTCTCCAGAAATGGGAGTAATTCAAAATTATATTGAATGGGTACTTGATTTACCATGGGATATAGAAAATCAAGAAACTATAGATGTAAAAGAAGCACAAAAAACTTTAGATAAACATCATTATGGACTTGCAAAAGTAAAAGAACGTATTATTGAATATTTATCTATAAAAGCTTTATCACCAGATATAAAAGCGCCTATCGTATGTTTAGTAGGCCCTCCTGGTGTTGGTAAAACTTCCATTGCAACATCTATAGCTCAAGCTTTGAAACGCAAATTTGTCAGAGCTTCTTTGGGTGGTGTACGTGATGAAGCTGAAATCAGAGGTCATCGTCGTACTTATGTAGGTGCTATGCCTGGTCGTATCATTGAAGGTATAAAGAATGCAGGTAGTAAAGACCCATTATTCTTATTAGATGAAGTGGATAAAATGGCGTCAGATTATCGTGGCGACCTGTGTCTGCTCTTTTAGAAGTATTAGACCCAGAGCAAAACAGCACATTCTCTGACCACTATATCGGGCTTGCATTTGATTTATCTAAAGTAATGTGGATAATTACAGCAAATGATTTAGGCAATATTCCTCGTCCGCTTCGCGACCGTATGGAAATCATCATGCTTCCAAGCTATACTGAAGTAGAAAAAATGCATATAGCAAAAGAACATTACTTGATAAAGTAAAAAAAGCAAATGGTCTTAAAAAATCTCAAGTGAATATGTCTGATGAAGTAATCAGCAAAATCATCGAAGATTATACTCGTGAAGCTGGTGTACGTGAATTAGAACGTCAATTATCTAAAGCTTGTCGCAAAGCTGCTTATAAAATCGTTACAGAAAAGAAAAAATCTGTACGCATCACTAAGAAGAATATAACTGATTTCTTAGGTAAAGCAAAATACACAGAAACTAAAGCTGAAAAAGAAAATCAAGTAGGTCTTTGCACTGGTCTTGCATGGACTGAAGTTGGTGGCGTTATCTTGCCAGTTGAAGTGGCTGTTTTAAAAGGAAAAGGAAATTTATTACTCACAGGTCAACTCGGTGATGTGATGAAAGAGTCTGGTAGAGCAGCACTCACATGTATTCGCGCTCGTTCTGAGAAATTAAAAATAGATGAAAGTTCTATGAAGAAAATGACATTCATGTACATTTTCCAGAAGGTGCAGTACCAAAAGATGGCCCATCTGCTGGTATCACTATGACTACAGCTATAGTATCAGCACTTACAGGTAAGAAAGTAAGAGCTGATGTGGCTATGACAGGAGAAATCACTCTTCGTGGCAAAGTATTACCTATTGGTGGATTGAAGGAAAAATCTTTGGCGGCTTATCGTGAAGGTATCTATACTGTAATCATGCCAAAAGCTAATGAAAGAGATTTAGACGAAATTGCACCAGAAGTAAAAGCTAAGATGAAATTTATTCCTGTAGAGACTATAGATGAAGTTTTAAAAGTAGCGTTGGTGGATTAAATGACACAGACAGATATACAAGATAATAATGCAAATAAAATAAAAGCTCAAGATAAAATAAATATTATCCGAGCTAAATATATTGCGTCAGCTGTAAAAAAAGCGCAATATCCAGAAGAACGCTTAAAAGAAATAGCTTTTATCGGTCGTTCTAATGTGGGTAAATCTTCTTTGATTAATTCTTTGACACGTGTGCATAATTTAGCGCGTGTCAGCGGTCAGCCAGGCAAAACGCAGACAATCAATTTTTATGAATTAACTGCTAGATTTAATGAAACTGGTGAGGATAAATTATTTCATTTAGTTGATTTACCAGGATATGGCTATGCAAAAACAGCTCAAACTAATCGCAAGCAATGGGCAAAATTTATCGAAGAATACTTTTTACATTCAGAGCATCTTCAATTCGTTTGCCAACTTATAGATATTCGTCATGAGCCTATGAAATCAGATAAAGAAATGTTTGATTGGCTCATAAAAAATAATATTCCTGTGCTTATTATCGCAACTAAAGCTGATAAAATAAGCCGTGGAGCAGTGAATAAACAAATAGCTCAAATTCGCAAATCCTTAGGTGTGAAAGAAATAGATATTTTACCTTATTCTTCACCGAAAAAACAGGGAAGAGCAGAGCTTTTAAATGTAATTTATGAAATGTTAGTTGATTAATAATTAAGTGCCTTTAACATATGTTAGAGGCACTTTTTGTTTAATTTAGATTTTAAAAATGAATGATATTCATATTTACTTGACTGTATAATCTATAGTTTGTTACAATAAAAACCAGATATTTTAATAAACGAGGATTATTATTATGCTTACAAATTTTGATAAATCATTATTAAATATTATTCAAAGAAACTTGCCAATCAGTGAGCGTCCATTTTTGGAATTGGCTAAGATTTTAAATACGACAGAAGATAATGTAATAGAGCGTTTACGTTATTTAAAAGAACATGGTTATATTCGCCGTATAGGGCCATTTTTTTGATTCGGGAAAATTAGAGTATAAAGGAACTCTTGTGGCTTTAAAAGTAAAAGAAGGCTATATGCAACAAGTGGCTGAATTTATAAATCGCTATCCAGGGGCTACACATAATTATGAGCGTGAAGGCGAGTATAATTTATGGTTTACATTGCTTACACATAGCGAAGAAAAGAGAAAACAGATATTAGATGAAATCAAAGCGCAAAAAGGCGTAGAAAAATTGATGAATTTAGTATCTAATAAAAATATAAGATAAATGTACAATTTAAATTAAAATGATTTATTTTTAGTATATTTATGCTTATAGATAGAATAACAAAGTTACAAATATATTTAATGACTTAGAAAAATTACTGTATTTGAATTCATAAAAATTTTTTGTATAAAGTAAAAATATATAGAAAAAACGCTGTAATACTTGATTTTGTTGAAGAAAGGCAGACTAATGGATTTATTAGATAAACAAATTATTAGAATTATGCAAGATGAATTTCCACTTGTAAAAGAACCTTATAAAGAATTTGCAAAAAAACTTAATATATCTGAGCAGGAATTATTAAATCGTTTGCGAATTTATAAAGAAGAGGGTAAAATTCGTAAAATGGGTGCTGTACTTCGTCATGTAGAAGCAGGATTTCGTGCAAATGCTCTTTGTGCATGGGTAGTGCCAGTGGATAAATTAGATGAGATAGCACAAAAATTAGCTCAATGTCCATCTATTTCTCATTGTTATGATAGAAATACTACTCCAGATTGGCCATATAATATTTATACAATGATACATGCTCATACACGTCAAGAGTGTGAAGTCATTGCAGAAAAATTGGCCAAAGAAAATAATCTTCAGCAATATACTATGCTTTATTCTGTGAAGGAATGGAAAAAACAAGTATGCGATATTTTGACGAAGCTGAAGATGAATAATTTTTGGAAGGTGATTTAATGGTTTCAGAAAAAATGTATGAATTAGGTACAAAAAAATCTACTATTCGTACTATTTTTGAATATGGTCGCAAACGTGCGTTAGAAGTAGGAGAAGAAAATATCTATGATTTTAGCATAGGTAATCCAAATGTTCCTGCTCCTGAATTTGTAAAACAGGCTATCATTGATATTTTAAATGAAATGGATCCATGTGCTGTACATGGTTATACTGTAGCTCCAGGTAATCCAGAAGTTAGAGAAGTTTTAGCTAAAGATATTAATCGCCGTTTTGGTACTAATTTCGCTGGTAAAAATTTATTTATTACTGGCGGTGCTGCTGGTGCGATTACAATTACTTTTAAAGCTTTAAGTGAAGCAGGCGATGAATTCATCACATTTGCTCCATATTTTCCTGAATATAAATGCTTTGTAGAATCCACAGGAGCTAGTTTAAAAGTAGTTCCTGCCAAAATAGATGATTTTCAAATTCAATTTGATAAGTTTGAAGAAATGATAACTGCCAAAACAAAAGCAATTATCGTAAATTCACCTAATAATCCTAGCGGTGTTGTATATAGTGAAGAAACTATTAAAAAATTGGCAGAAGTTTTGACTGCAAAATCAAAAGAATATAATCATCCAATTTTCTTGATTTCTGATGAACCTTATCGTGAAATTGCTTATGGTGTAGATGTACCATATTTACCAAAATACTATGATAATACTATTGTTTGCTATTCTTATAGTAAATCTTTCTCACTTCCTGGTGAACGTATCGGTTATATCGTAGTACCAGATGAAGTAGCTGACTTTGGCAAGGTTTATGGCGCTATTGCTGGAGCTGCTAGAGTATTGACTCATGTAAATGCTCCATCTTTATTCCAATTAGTAATTGCTCGTTGTGCAGGCAAAGAGTCTGATATGTCTACTTATGAAAAAATGGTAAATTATTATACAATGGTCTTATCGAAGCTGGTTTTAAATGTTTAAAACCACAGGGAGCATTTTATCTTTTCCCTCAATCTTTAGAACCAGATGATTATGCTTTCTGCAAACGCGCTCAAAAATATGATTTATTATTAGTTCCAGGTAGCGACTTTGGTTGCCCAGGACATTTCAGAGCTTCTTATTGTATAAAGACAGAAACAATTGAAAAATCTTTGCCTTTATTTAAAAAAGTTAGCCGAAGAATATAAAAAATAAATTTTTTCATCAGCTTATCTAGCAAATAAAATTGGGGGAATTTTATTAGATGAGGTGATTTATATGTCTTTTATGGATAATTTTTATCTGACAAGTAAAAAGGCAATTATTACTGGTGGAGCAAAAGGCTTAGGATTGGGCATGACAAAGGCATTATGTCATGCAGGTGCAGAAGTTGTGATTATATCTTCTAGTGATAGTGCTAAAGAAGAAGCTGAAAAACTTTGTAAGCAGGGATTTTCAGTTTATGGTATCAAGGCAAATTTAATGAAACGACAAGATGTGCAATCATCATTTGATGAAGCATTAAATCATTTTGACGGTAAGCTTGATATTCTTGTGAATAATTCAGGTATGATACGTCGTCATAAATCTGAAGATTTTCCACTTGAAGATTGGGATAAAGTCATAAATCTTAATTTAAATACAGTATTTCAGCTTTGCCAATTAGCTGGGAAGTTATGCTAAAGCAAGGTAGTGGAAAAATAATAAATATAGCTTCTATGCTCAGTTTTTTTGGTGGATTTACCGTTCCGGCATATTCAGCAAGTAAAGGTGGTGTAGCACAGCTTACCAAAGCACTTGCTAATGAATGGTCAAGTAAAAATATACAAGTTAATGCTATAGCACCAGGTTATATGGCAACAGATATCAATCAAGCTTTAATTGATGATGAAAAGCGAAATCATGAGATATTAAGCCGTATACCAGCAGGACGTTGGGGTAATCCAGAAGACATGCAAGGGATTGTCGTATTCTTAGCATCAAATGCTTCTAATTATATTAATGGGGCAATAATTCCTGTAGATGGGGCATATTTAGCGAGATAAAAATACCTCATAATATTAGTACAATCTAATATTATGAGGTATTTTGTATTTATTATTAATATAAGTAAAAAAATTATTTTTCTTTGTGTTTATTTTTTTCGGCTAAATCAGCTTCACATTTTTCAAGAGCTGTAGAGAATTTACGCCAAAGATGTTTTCTGCCTAATGTGCGGAATAATCCAGCACGATACATATGACGGCGAACTTGTGGATTAGCTTCGCAAAGATATACTTCAATACCACGTTTTTGAAGATGTTTAACGATTTCATTGAGCATTTTAAGACCGCTTAAATCTACGAATGGCACGCTTTCAAAGCGTAAAATCAAAGATTTTGGATCTTTATCGATATGGGCAAGGGAACGCTCAAAGGCACTTACAGCACCGAAAAAGAGTGGCCCTTCAATAGTATAAACGAGCATTTCAGGGTGATGTTCTAATTCTTTTTGGAACTGTGGTTCAATTTCTGTATGATGAATAGCATGGACATCAACAGAAAATACCATTTACGCATGAATTGTAAAATAGCAAGTACGACACCAACGTTTACAGCAACTACTAAATCAGTGAAGATAGTCAAAAAGAATGTGATGAGCAAAATAAGGGAGTCTGCACGAGGTGCAACACGGATAAGGCGAATAAAATTCGGTACATCACTCATATTGTAGGATACGACGAATAAAATCGCAGCCATAGAGGCAAGTGGAATATTAGCAGCAAGTGGAGCTAAGAAGAATAATACTAATACTAAAAATACGCAGTGAACTAAACCTGCAAGTGGACTTGTACCACCTTGACGAATATTTGTAGCAGTACGAGCGATAGCACCAGTAGCAGCGATACCACCAAAGAGAGGACAAACGATATTAGCAAGACCTTGACCGAATAATTCTTGGTTAGAATTGTGTTGATGACCTGTCATACCATCAGCAACAACGGCGGATAATAATGATTCAATAGCACCGAGCATAGCAATAGTGAAAGCTGGGCCAATCAAAGCAAACACATCAGAAATAGATATTTCAGGAAGTGTAAGACTTGGTAAGCCTTGAGGAATACCACCAAAAGCAGTGCCGATAGTAGCGACTCCAGGGAATTGGTAATAAGATTGGATACAAGTAGCTACAATCATTGCCCAAGTGGTGCTGGAAGTTTTTTAGCAATAGGAATTTTAGGCATGATTAGGATAATAGCAAGGCTGATTAAACTAATCATAAGTGTAGGCATATGACTTTGTGGCAAAGATAAAATCATCAAATAAAGTTTTTCGTGGAACATTTCAGCGTGAACGATTGGCGGAAAACCAAAGAAGGATTGCCATTGACCAACCCAAATAGTAACACCGATACCAGCAGTAAAGCCAACGATAACAGGAGCAGGAATGAAGCGAATGACATCACCGAGTTTGGCGATAGACATTAAAACTAAAATAATACCAGCCATGATAGTGGCGATTTGTAGACCTGCTAGACCATATTGCATCAAAATGCCACTGAGTAAAACGATAAATGCACCTGTAGGGCCTGCAATCTGCACACGAGAGCCACCGAAAATAGAAACGAAAAATGCGGAAATAATAGCAGTATAAATACCTTGTGCAGGAGATACGCCACTAGCGATAGCAAATGCCATAGCAAGAGGCATAGCAACGATACCGACTACGATACCTGCGGAGATATTTTTTTCCTAAATGTTTCAGATTTGAATAAACCAGCGTTTATAAGCTTCTTTTAATGCAATCAACAGTAATTCTCCTTTAGTTAAATATTAAATTGTTAAAGTGAAAAACGATTAAAAAAT
>ENA-OQDF01000780-OQDF01000780.1-human-gut-metagenome-genome-assembly--contig:-NODE-780-length-13265-cov-2.168214_pt1 | contig 13265 bp, 17 predicted proteins | sample MGYA00242769_ERZ504597 | MGnify/ENA primary metagenome ERZ504597 (study PRJEB26092, sample SAMD00036305) | human gut metagenome | host: Homo sapiens | study: EMG produced TPA metagenomics assembly of...
TCAACGCTGACCGCAGAAGGCTATCACTGTGAATGTGCACTTGATGCAGATCGGAGCTGACTGTATTGAGGAAAAGTATATGATTTGATTCTTCTGGATTTGATGCTGCCCCAAATTAGCGGCTACGAACTGCTGGAATATATCGTAACTGTCGGAACACCGGTCATCATTATTTCTGCTATGGGACAGGTCAAAGACCGCATCCGGGGACTTCGTATGGGTGCGGATGATTATTTAAGTAAGCCGTTTCAGATTGGAGAGCTTTTGGCACGTGTAGAGACGGTACTTCGCCGTACAAAGCGGATACAGGATAAGATTACGATAGATGATGTGACGCTTGATCCGGTATCCCGCCAGGTATTTAAAGATGGGCATCAGATCAATCTGACTGTGAAAGAATTTGATCTTCTGATGGAGTTGGTTGGGAACAAAAATGTGGCTTTGAGCGTGCCAGACTGTACGAAGCAGTCTGGGAGGAAGAATACAGTGGTGAGACCAGAACGCTGGATTCTCATATCCAGCGTCTGCGTAAAAAACTGGATTGGAATGACCGGATTGTGACAGTATTTCGCATCGGATACCGGCTGGAGGTTCATCAGTGAAATTTTTCTATAAGATATTTTTAAGCATGCTGCTGGTGCTGACGGTATCTTTGGCAACCATAGAGTACCTGACGGTATCGTACAGTCTGGAGCATGCATTGCAGCGGGAAGAAAATACCGCACTCTCCCAACATCAGATGGCCAAATATTCGATCCAGACAGTGCTACTTGGCATTACGGACGATTTACACAACGTCCAAATATCGGAAAATATCGCAAAATCGGCAGAAACAGCCTCTTGGTGCATCGAAAGTGGTTTGTTTTTGCCAGTCAGAACAGCCAGTCAGGGAGAGATGAGACAGTGTATTATAATTCCTGTAAGATCAATCCTTCGGACAGATACCGGCGACGGGAATACTGGAATACGAGATATGGGAAACAGAAAAAGACAGATATCTGCAGGTTAGAAGCAGTTTTACACTCGATACCAACAGCTTTGTGCTGGTTACAGAGAAAAATGTAAAAGAACTGTTTCAGGATGCGGATACACTGCGCAGGCGCTGTGAATTCTTTTACTGGTGCATTCTTGCTACCGGTTCATTTTTGGTGCTTGTGATTACCTTTACCTTAACAAAGCCATTGCACAGACTGCAAGGCACAACCCGGAGATTTGCTAAAGGAGAGTATGATGTACGAGCAGAGATCAGTAGCCGGGACGAAATAGGGGATCTGTCAAAAACATTTAATTATATGGCAAAGACGATAGAAAGCAAGATGGAAGAGCTGAGGGATGCGGTCAGAAGACAGGAGGAGTTTACAGCAAACTTTGCCCATGAGCTGAAAACACCGATGACGTCAATCATAGGATATGCCGATACGTTGTATCAGAAGACTCTGTCGCCGGAGGAAGTACATCAACTGGCCGGAATCATTATGAATGAAGGCATGCGTCTGGAGGCGCTTTCCTTTAAGCTGATGGAGCTTGTTACGTTGTCGCAATCTAATTTTCAGCTAGAAGAAGCCAGGATTGATGAGGTTATTGCAGATGCTGTGGAAACGATCCAACCGACAGCAGAAAAAAGAAATGTTCGGGTGCAGTTTCAGACAGAATCAGCCTGGGTACGTCTGGAATATGATCTCTTTAAGACACTTTTATTGAATCTGATGGATAATGCCTTAAAATCGGGTACGGACCGGATAAATATACAGGGAAGCTGTGAAAAAGAACAGTATATGATTTCCATTCGTGATTACGGACGGGGAATCCCGAAAGAAGATCTGCAAAAGATCACTGAGGCTTTTTATATGGTGGACAAATCACGCTCGCGGAAGGAACACGGCGCAGGTCTTGGCCTTGCACTGGCAGTAAAAATCGCAAAGCTGCATCATACAGAGCTTGTTTATGAGAGTGTGGCCGGACAGGGAACCTGTGTATCGTTTATGTTAGCAAAGGAGGCGGATGATGAAGAAGAGGAGGATTAAAGTACGGTATATCCTTCTTACCGTGACACTGGCGTTTTTGATTGCACTGACGGGAATGTTCGTCCCCAAGCTTCTTCTGAATACAAAGGCAAAGAAACTGGCAACTGCCACAGGGAGAATGGATAATGGAGATGTATCGCCATATACCTATACGATGGATACAAAGACCCGGATTGCCAGAGTAGAAAAGCTGGTAGAGCAGATATTTATAAGTGGTGCAGATATGTATATAAACGTACGTGATCCTCTTGACACGGAGCTTTCCTGCGAACAGGCTCAGAGGACGATAAAGAAATTTCTGATAGCATATGCGGATATGCTGGAAGAATACGGACTTTTGAGTACGGTGGAGCGTAATGATACGGACGCGCCGGTGTTCGGCTCAGGAATGATGGGAATCTGCAGTATCAGGACAGGCTGATAGAAAGTGGGGACGCACAGTTGGAGAGAGACTGTACCTATATTCAGATGGAGCCCCCGGATTTTATGGTGTCGCCGGAGGATCAGCAATTGTCTGTATGGGTGGACTCGGGTTATATCTATGATCAGTTGTGGAGATCACCATTGATGCTGTGACTGGGCTGCCCGTTACCGTACAGTTTGGCATAGCAGGTATAGAGCCTGATGAGACCTGGTGTGAAGCCACAGCAGCAGTGCTTGAAAAAGTATATGGAATAGATTTGAAGTTTGGAACACCCGAGATGTTGTACGAGCCTTATGCCGGAGACATGATGCGTCAGGCAGGAAAGATGGACTTTGAATATGCGTATGGTTTTTCTTGTGTAACGCAGGACAATGCGCTGCATATGGAGTATCAGTACTATAGCGAAGATACCGGGTATGCGAAAAGTAAAACCTCCCGAGATGTATATGGTGAAATATATATATGCTTTTACGGGGAATAGAGCTGTACATTTTATGGAGTCTGGTACGGCTCCACTGCGATTTGACAACTCAGACACAACTTTGCGACAGGATGGAGATAACCTCCTGCTATACTGTGGATATACGGTATAGCAGGAGGCATTTTTATGAAAGAACCAATGACAGATGCAAGGAGAAAACAACTTTACAGGATAAAAAAACGAAAAAGAAGAAAACAATGTATAAGAGTCGCTCTTCGCATGGCAGTACTGTGTTTTCTGGTTCTGTTTGCTGTGCAGAAAACAGCAGATCTGCTTCGGGTGGATGACAGTGACAGGATGGAGGATGCAGAACAGTCATACAGTGGACAGGGAGGAAAGACACGGACAAATACGGAAAAAACGTGGGGAGTATTCGGAAAAGCAGATGTGCTGACACAGGAAGACAAGCTGCATAGTATAGAAGAAAGTGATGAGTATCCTGACCAGCTTAAGGAATTGGCAGAAAAAAATAGTGAGACAATTGATTTTGTCTATGATTATCCGGAAATGAAGGATAAAAAGCAAACGATTGATCTGTCACAAGAAGCCAAAACCGATACAGTACCGCTTCTATTGCAGTGGGATGAACGCTGGGGGTATATGCCGTACAGTGGAGGTCTCCTCGGCTACACCGGCTGCGGACCGACGAATCTGGCAATGGTCGTTTTGTATCTGACCGGAGATATAACGGTTACACCGGCATCTGTAGCAGAATACGCAGAGAGTGCCGGATACAGTGTGCCGGGATCAGGTAGCAGCTGGACACTGATTAGTGAAGGTTGTGAACATTATGGGATTCATGCTGAGGAAGTGCCGATGGATGAGGACAGAATAAAGGCAAAACTGGATGAGGGATGTCTGATCATCATCAATGTAGGCCCCGGAGATTTTACAGATTCCGGCCATTTTATAACGATAATCGGATATGACAGGGACGGTTTTATCATCAATGACAGCAACAGTCGCACAAACAGTAAAAAAGATGGTCATATGAGCAGTTGAGCAGACAGATGCGGAATCTATGGGCCATGTATAACTGAAGGGAAAAGCCAGATGTTGAACAGCTTTTGAACAGTGATACTACCATATTTTTCATATAGCAGCGATTGAAACACAAGGATTTTAGAATTTAGATATTTTTCTAAATAGTTGTTGACAATTCTGTTTCGTCAGAATATATTATATTTAGAAATATTTCTAATACTTTGAAAGAAGTGATGCTATGGCTTTTGCAGATACTTTTAAGGCCTTGTCCGATCCTGCACGCCGAGAAATCTTACAGTTATTAAAGAATGGCCGAATGTCCGCCGGAGAAATTGGTAGTCATTTTCATATGACCGGTGCTACTGTTTCCTATCATCTAAAGATTTTGAAAAAGGCTGATCTGATATGGAAAACAAAAGAAAAGAATTTTATTTACTATGATTTGAATATTTCCGTTGTAGAAGAATTACTTCTATGGTTAAAAGACTTGAAAGGAGACGAATCTCATGATGAAAAAATATAAATGGTCTTTGTTACTTGGCAGCCTTCTTTCTTTAAGCCCGATCTTGATCGGATTGCTTTTGTGGAATCAGCTTCCGACAAAGATTCCTACCCATTTTTCCACTGGAAATACTCCAGATGGCTGGAGCAGCAAGGCAATTACCGTTTTCGGACTTCCGCTTTTATGTTTGCAATGATGTGGTTTTGCTTTCTTTTCACCCATGTTGATCCAAAACGCCAGAACATCAGTCCGAAGCTGATCCGGGCACTTGTGTGGTTCATGGCTGCACTTTCCCCGATTGTTGTGTGCTCTAGCTATGCTATTGCTCTTGGAATAAATGTGAATATTACTCTGCTCACTTATCTGATCATTGGACTCATGCTTTTGGTAATTGGCAATTATCTGGCAAAAACAAAACAGAACTATAGTGCTGGCATTCGGATTCCATGGACACTGTCCAGTGAAGAAAACTGGAATCGCACACACCGTTTCAGCTCCAGACTGTTTATCTTTTGTGGCCTGGCTATGATCGCCAATGGATTTCTGGACTCTAAGATACTGTTATTTTTCATCATGCAGTGTTGATCGTTATCCCATATGCATATTCTTTTTTCTTATTTAAAAAAGGAATATGATGTACACTTTTGGAACATGCCTTTGTAGCTGCAATAAGGGCATATTATAGTATCAATTAACGAAAGATATTGTACCGGGAAATATGTGTCAGGTGATTAATGATCAGGAATATAGCCTGAATGAACAATTTCATAAGTACTGGACGAAATCTGCACTTTCATCCGATAGGACGAAGGCAACGTATAAATCAGATGTTCTGATACAGGGCGTGGTATGAGTAAAGATTTTATTTCCCATGTATTTGAACCATTTGCACAAGAGGATTCCTGTGCAAGAACCAGCTATATGGGTACGGGACTCGGAATGGCGATTGCTAAACAGCTTACAGAATGATGGAAGGCAATATTGCTGTAGAAGTGAGTTAGATGTCGGAACAACATTTACAGTTACAATTCCATTTGAACTTGATTCTAATTATAAAGAAGCATATGCTCTGGAAAATGTTGATTTTTCAAAAAGCCTTTCCGGTCTGAAAGTGCTTTTGGTAGAAGATAATGAACTGAATATGGAAATAGCAAAATTTATTCTTGAAAATGCAGAGTTAGAATCAATAACAATGAGAAAGGAAGTACGAGATTAGACATCTATAACAAAGATACCAATATAGTGTACGATTACAAATTTGTAAAGAATCCCGGTAAGGTCTTTCAAAAAGGCAGATTGAAAAAATAAAGAAAGAAGGCCCATTAGGATTAGGTAACGAGGATATTATAGAGATTAATCCAAATTAAATAATTTATTTAAGCTATTGCAACCAATATGTTGCAATAGCTTAGAAAAGAGGTAAATATGGGACGACCAAAAATAAATAAAACTAAAATAACAAATGATTGGCAGAAGTATTGTCCTGAATTAAGAAAATTGCGTATGCTTGATATAGATAATAGAGTAGGACCGTTAGTAATCGGCTTCTATTTACAAGTAATAGGAGACGGGACGATTTATATGCCGTTATATAAAGTGGAAAATCTATATAGCCATTATAGTGTATTACCTTCTAGTTTGGAAATAGAAGGTCGAACAATGGATATGCAGACACACGAAGCTTATAGCGAGCAAGTTGCGCAGCAATTGATTGAAAAAGCTTATATTCCGTTACAAGGTGAAGTGACATTTGAGAATATAAAAAATGGGTATGAAAGATATTTTAAAAATCCAAATAAGGGAACAATTGTGGAATATGAGGACTATGTGTATATCAGTAGTTGGACAAGAAATAAATTATTTTTTGAGACCGCATTAAATACGGTTTATAATGAACTAAAAGCATGGCCTGAAGAAAGATATTTTGTACAGGCTGGAGGATTTCAAAATTGGATATTAGAACTGGAAAAAAGGCGAGCAATCATGAAATATTAGAAGACAATTATAGAAAAAAATTGCAAAAATATAAAATTGAGAAATTGCCAGAAAGACCATTTTATTTTTAAATGAAATACAGAGAAAATGACAATGAATTTAAAAAGAAAATAGAAAAAACAATTATATACCGATAAATATTTAGATAAAAAAAGTATTATATTTATGCATCAATTATTAACGAAATAGGCGGTTTCATCGGAAGTGTCAAAGGATTAGTATTACTGAGTATATATGAATATTCACTGAAGTGGTCAGACCCTATTAAGAAAAAAAGTACATAATAGCTATATGTAAATCAGGAGAGAAGGTGAAAATAATTAATATTGCTTAACAATAAATGTTTAGGCGTTTATATTTGAAACAATAAAAGAAAGGAGATGGAATATGGGAAAAAATACATTTACATTGTATTGTTTATTTCTACAGGAATTTACGCAATTGCAGATTATTATTGTATTTGCAATTTACATTTACCCTTCTATTACGATATTTTAATTTTAATTAGTAAATAGTGTAATATGTTTTGCAAAAATGGCTGTGAATTTTCTATAATTGCATCTATTATTTATGTTTTTATGATAGTGCATAATCTTTTCGTTCTCGCTTTTAACTATTCCATTAGTTCAGGAGGATTTCATAGCATTTGAGGAGACCAGTTATGAAGAAAATTATATCTGGAATATTAACGCTGAGTTTGGCAATCATATTATTTGCAAATATGGAACAAAGATGTCAAAGCCGAAATCGAACATCGTGCAAACGACTCAAATCAATAATCAATCATATGTGAATTGTCAAGGTACTCCGGCCGCAAAAATGCAGCCGGGGATTTTTATATCCATGTCTAAAATTTAAGTGCTTACAATATTTACGATACAGGGCAGCTTTTTTTTCATATTTTTCGGGATATTTTTTATCTATATGCGTCTAATCTATGTAAGAAAAATAAATCGGCCGATATAAAGGTGGTGTTAAAGTGACAAAAGAGCAATTGGGAGTACTGATTCTCGACTGCGAGAGGCAGTTATATTCTACAGCCAAGACAAATCTTATACAGTGATCAGGACTGTGCTGATGCCATTCAAGATACGATTGTAAAGGCATTTTCCAAGATTCAAACATTGAAAAATGACAAATATGCAAAAACATGGCTGATTCGGATCCTGATCAATGAATGTTATACCATTTTGCGAAAATCCAGTAAACTGACTTCGTTGGATGTGATGGATGAGCAGACGAAGGCAGAAAAAATAATGATGACAAAGGAAAAGGCTGATTACAGTGAATTGTACCAGGCAATCAATGCATTAAAAGAAGAATTGCGACTTCCGGTAATTTTGTATTATATTGAGGATTTTAATATCCGGGAAATCGCACAGATTCTGGATATTACAGAAGGTGCAGTACAGAAACGACTTGCCAGGGCAAGAGGAAAACTTAGATGCAATCTGCGAGAAAGTGAGGCGGCGATATGAGGTTTGAAGATATGAAAAACAATATTCCGGAGACTCCGGAGTTTATCCATGAAATGATACAAAATGAAGTAGACAGACAGCTTCAGGGAACTACAATTATACAGATTCCGAAGAAAAGGAAGAAATGGAACGGTGCAAGAGTGGCAGCGGCAGCAATGGTCTGCGTGCTGGCAACTTCCACAGCAGCTTATGCGGGTGTGAAAATGTACCGCATGTATGTGGAAAAACAGGGCGATTACAGTGTGAAGACGGGGATAACATCAGAAAATAAATTAGCAGATCTTCCGGCGCAGATTCACGATATTGATTTCAAGACCGGATATATTCCGGATGGCATGAAATGGGTAGACGAGTCACATCTGGAATATCCGCAAAGCAAACGTATGGGAGGATTTAGTTTTGCGTCCGTACTTTTGGACAATGATGATCTGAATCAGGCACTGGAAAATAAAAATGTTGTCGAGTCCGAGGAGAGAACATTTGGCAAATACGAAGGTGTATATCTGAAATATAATAATTTAAAGACTGAAAAAGGTACATTTGACCAAAGAATCTATCTCTTTTGCCCGGATAAATACCGTGTGATCACAATCTATATCGGAGATGATGTATCGAAAGATGATGCTGTGAAGTAGCAGAAAATCTTGAGATACAGAAAATGACAAGATGATGGAAACAGCGAAGATGTATACCTGGAGCGATGAGGTCAACCCGAACGTTGAGACCGGCGATGAAATGGTAACGTCTGTGTCTGAGGATAATTTAAAGGTGTACAAGATTGGCGAAGATTTTACATTATCTGCATCAGGAGAAGATAAAGACGGAAACAATATCGTAAATGATAAAATTTCTGCCCACGTAGATTCGGTTCAGACAGCGGATAATCTGAAGTTGCTTAACGGTGCAGACTTACCGGAAGAATGGAAAAATGTAATCGATTCCAACGGAAAACTTGTAAAGAATAAAGTTTCTTATATCAAATCCGGCGATGGTGTGAATTCTGTAGATCAGGTTATTAAAACAGAAAATGTAAATCAGAAACTTGTTTATGCAACAGTCACGTATACAAATAATTCAGATAAGGAAATCAAGCACATGTTGTATATCGGAAATCTGGCATTGATTCATCATGAAAACGGGGAATACCATATTTATAATGCAATGGAACAGTCCGGTAACGGATATGACCGTGTGAGTTGGGACGGCGTGGCGCATACTGCAGAAATGACCTACAGTAGTGTGCGAGAAGATTATGGGAATGGCGGTAATTATATTTCATCTCTGAAACCGGGCGAGAGCATTCAAGTCAACATGGCATGGATCGTCAATGAAGATAATCTGGCGGATATGTACCTGAATCTGGACGGCGAAGGCAGTGCCTATGATTTTAACGAAGGTATGCTGGAAGCAGGAGTTGTGGATATCAGAAAGTAGAAAACAGCCGACACTTGCGAAGAATGCAAAGTGTCGGCTGTTTCTACTTCTGAAGATTCATAACTTACAGACTGAAAGGGCAGTCCCTATTAAGAGAGATGATTGAAAGAACGAAAAATATAGTTGTATGATCCAGGTTGTAGAAAATATAAATTATAGCTATAATATGAGTAAGAAAATTTGTAAGTGAAGATAAGAAGAACGGTTGTAGGTCTATGCTAACAACGGAATCTGTAACCATAAAAGATCCAGTAGGAATGTCGAAATATTTACTGACAATGAATCCGGAAATGGAACTTACGAGAAATATAAATTCAAGGATGGAACGATACTATGTTAAATATTTTTTGGGAGAGATGAAGGATGCAATTTATCATCCGCCGACATACTTTGATAATGTGTATGAAGACGAATGGATTACAGATCCATTGTCGATAGAAATGATTCGTGATATAGATAAGTCAGATGTGATAGGGGTACATTTGATAGAAAGTCCTGGTCTGGGTCCGATATCGCCGAAAGACTTGTCTGGAGGAGTTAAGACATTGATGTTAATGGCTTTTGCAGATCAAGAGAAAGTATTCAATGCATCTGCATGCGGGGATAATTGTGCAAAGTGGATTTTGAAAATTGGACAAGAAAAAGACCTGACGATTAATTTAAATCATATCATGAATTTTGGAGAGGATTCATTTGAGGCAAAAATATTAAATACAGGGGAAGTGGTTCATGATATGCTGGATTTTATAAAAATTGCCGGACAATATGTATAGGGGATAGGCATGAAGGGAAAACATAAAGTTGTTATAAAAAATAACAGATTGCATTATGAATTTGAAATAAAAAGGAATATTACAATTATAAAAGGTGACAGTGCAACGGGAAAAACAACGTTGATTAATATGATCCGTCAGTTTACCAACCTTGGGAATTCCAGTGGGATAGAGTTAGTGTGTGATGTGCCATGCAGAGTATTGGAAGGAATTGACTGGCAGATCATTTTACACAATATTTCAGGAAATATTATATTTATAGATGAAGAAAATGCATTCATAAAAACAGAGCAATTTGCCAAGGCTGTTCGAGAATCAGATAATTATTTTGTTTTGATTACGAGAGAAAATTTGTATAATCTGCCATATAGCGTAGAAGAAATCTACGGACTGCATTCATCTGGAAAATATCAGAATACAAAAAGACTCTACCAGCAGATATATAGAATCTATCCTCAAATAGAGGCCAGCAAGTTACCAATCAAACCAGAGCGGATAGTGGTTGAAGATTCTAATTCTGGATATGACTTTTTTCGGGCAGTATGTGCAGAAAATAACATTTTGTGTAACAGTGCAGGAGGAAAAACAAAACTCTTTTCCGTAATACAGACAATGGAAGAAGAAATCTGCGTGATTGCGGACGGGGCTGCGTTTGGACCAGAGATGGAAAAGCTATATAGCCTGGCAGAGCAGAAAAAGAATGTAAAAATGTATTTACCGGAATCGTTTGAATGGATGATATTGAATGCGGGTGTGGTTCAAGAAAAAGAAATTATGGAGATTCTAAAAGAACCAGAAAAATATATAGAAAGTCAAAAATATTTTAGCTGGGAAAGATTTTTCACCATCTATTGATAGAGAAGACTGATGGAACATATATGAAGTACCAGAAAAGTAAGCTAAATCCAGTTTATCTGCATGAAAAGAATAAAAGAATGATTCTAAGCAGTGCCAGAGGAATCCTATGATTTCGTTATAATGTTATGAAAAGCTACAACTGGGTAGAGTTTCTGAATATGATTGATAACAGTTACCCGTTAGTAAGAGCAAGAATATATGTCAGTGTATACGATTGATAAATGTGAACGATTCGTTTCGCAAAGAGCCGGATGCGGGAAAGCCGCACGTCCGGAATTCTGTGAGGGCTGTACGACCGTAAGGGGTGCACCTACTCGACCCAATGTGGTCAACCTAATGTCAACTTAAGACAAGTGCCTGCTCAGGTTAATGAATAACGGTGCGAAATTGAGAAAAGAGGAAGGTAGATTTGAAAAGAAGACACACTTTAATAGAGCTTCACAGAAAAAGCCCTATTAACAGCTATTGATTTTAGAATGCAACTTTTTATTGTTAAAATGTGTTCTGCCTATTGCATTGTTCTTCTTCCGCCGGAATGTTCTTCCAGGCATAATCTGAGATCTGCATCGGAGAGATTCCTTATATAGTCTATCAATGCAGATAAATCGAAAAGATTACACAGGATTTTGGGAACTATTGTTTTGATACGTCCGATAATAAATGCTCGGTTTGCTTGGTATCGATATTTATTCGTACTTTTAGCGGTAATCTGAATTTCTTCATCAACTTGAATTTTAATAAGAGATGACAGGTTTGAAAGAAGTACGTTGATATAAAATTCTTGAAGCACTGAAGTAGTTGTTGCACCGGAAAATTCTTCAATAGCAAGGCGGCTTTTCAATTCCTTATATTTTGTTTCGACTGGCCAGCGATAGAAGTAAAGTTCGCGGAACATCTGTTGAGAAATATGTGAATCAAAAAGATTGGTGGCAAGATACTCTTTCGTTCCATCATTGAGAATAACTTCGATGACTCTTATCTTGGTATCCTCAGTCCTGTCTTTTTCGTTGCCGGGAAGAACCGTGATTATTTCTCCAGAGCATTTCTTAGCAATGTTATAATTCTGTTTTAAGCGCATAAGACAAAGGTGCTGATGCTCGACACAGTAACGAAACATATCTTCAGAATAATAGCCACGATCAAAGATTACAACGCTGTTTTGATAGATATTTAAATCTTCTAAATTATGCAAATGCTCTAAAGCAGCAGAACGTTCAGAAGCAAGATACCGTTGAAAAGAAGCATGGACAATATAATCATCAAGAACATCATAAACAATGGAACCAAGTCCCATAGTAAAACGGCGGTTTGGATCAGGATATCCAAAACATTTCACCAAAGAACTCGAAATTCGATTTCGAATTAGGCAATTCTATTTTTGAACCATCAATGGCAAATAAATGATATCCATTCCAAAGCTTACGAGATGGGAGCTGCTTATAGAATAAATCAACTGATAAATAGTAGAGCTCTTTAAATAAGGCAGGGTTAATAAATTGGCGAGCCTTTGACAGAGCCTGTTTTGAAATGTCAGGGAAATCAAGGTTTCCAAGATATTCCCGAATACGGGAAAGATTTTGAAACATGGAGGCTTTTGAAGTGTAAAGCAGATACATAATTACTTGAAAAAGAGAAAGTTTTCGTTTACGAACAAAAATGATTTTTCGCACGATGAGGTTCCAGTTTTCCTGGGGTTGTGATATACTCCTTAATGGATTGGATGATATTTTGCAGATGTCAATTCGATTCATATGACATACCTCCTAAAGTGTAATTAAGGTTCGTGGCGAGACGAACAATTCCTTAATTAATAGGTCGCGAAGCGACCTCACTTTTAGGAGGTTTTGTCAAGTGCTTTTTTGTAAAAAAAGAAAAGAATTCCTTCAAATGCCGATGAAATCAGGGCTGAAGGAATTCTGAAATTTTTCTAAAATACTTAAGTTGACCACAGTGGTGCCTGACACTATTAAATTTTTACAACAGCAAATGACTATACAGCAGAAAAAGATTCACCATTTTGTACTAATGAAGACAGCTCATATATGTTCCCGTCAAAGTATTTGATGGATCAAATGAATTTAACGTGGAATAGTTCGTTTGTGTATGTTGCAAATGGTAGAAAGCGCTATTCTATTCGGGGTCAGACCACATGAAAGATATATAACTCGTTAGACTATATTGACTAAACATATCATGGATGATATAATATCGAAAAGTTTTAATGGAGTGAATAGGTATGGATAATACAATAAGGTCTATAAAGAGGAGAAAGAATTAAAGAGAAAAGCGTTTGGCAGCGTATGCAGAAGCAA
>ENA-OQDF01000781-OQDF01000781.1-human-gut-metagenome-genome-assembly--contig:-NODE-781-length-13259-cov-3.967484_pt1 | contig 13259 bp, 16 predicted proteins | sample MGYA00242769_ERZ504597 | MGnify/ENA primary metagenome ERZ504597 (study PRJEB26092, sample SAMD00036305) | human gut metagenome | host: Homo sapiens | study: EMG produced TPA metagenomics assembly of...
CTTTTTTTTCTGTTCCTGTCCAAAAATGTCAGATTCTGTCATTACCGCAAACTTGATCAACGAGTATTCAAAGCCCTTCTTTGCATGGCCATAAACCACCATGATCTCGCCCGGACAGATCTCCCTGTCATAATCTTGTCCATAAAAGGCTGCCAGTCCCTCTTCCTGAAGATCCTTTGCCAGCCTCTCGGCCCTTGTGCGGGAACCGGAAAGCAACGCGATCCTGTATCCCTGTTTCTTATACTGATGAAGATCTTTTACCAGAAGTTCAAAACTGTTGTTATAAGCGCTGATTGATTTTACCTCCAGGTAATTTCTCCCGCACTTTCCAGCCTGCCTGTTTCGGTTCCAGCGCACATACAGAAATACAGTTGCGTTTATTCAGTTCTTTTTGAAGCTGTTCAAAAGAACAAAGCCAGTTTTCCGGCAGATTCCGGCTGCCTTTTTCCTCTCTGTGCATACGGCTCTGTCTGTACTCTTCTTCTACAGCCCCGCCTTTCTCAGTGAGCCGGTTTGGTTCATCCAGAAAGATTATGGTTCTTTCCTCCGGAAAATAATCCAGGAAGGAAACCATATCCTTGTCCCCTATATGCTCCACCGCCGGATAGATCGTAAGTTCTTCCAGATTTTCCAGAGAACGCTGACTCTCCGGATCAAAACTCCGGATAGAATCAATCTCATCTCCCCAAAGCTCGATTCTCCATGGATTTTCCTCAGTGAGACAGTAAATATCCACAATACCGCCACGCACAGAGAACTGCCCCGGCATTTCCACCTGTCCTACCCGCTCGTAACCTAAAGCCACCAGCTGGTTCTTCAGCTGTTCTATGTCTACGGTGCTGTCACTTTCGTAATGAATCAGCTGTTCTTTTATCTTTTCCAGAGATTCCAGAAAATCCATACATCCGTCAATACTTGTAACAACTGTCAGTTCTTTCTCTTCCAGTAACGCCTTAATGACCTTCATCCTCTGACGTATCAGCAGATTTCCATGGATATCTGCCTGAAAGAACAGAAGATCTTTCGCAGGATAAGAATACACTTTTCTGTCATAAAATCTGTAATCTTCATAAATTTCTCTGGCGCGGCGTTCGTCCTCCGCAGGATCAGACGATAAGGCGCAATCCCGGAAAGTCCGTACATCAGATGAGATTTCTGCGATTCCATACACCCCGAAACCTGCAGGATTCCCTTATTCGTTTTGCTTTTTTCTTTAATCTGTTCAAACTCTGCAAGCCCCTGCAGAGGTGTTAAAAATGCTTTCATCTTCACCCCTCATGATCCTTCGACGTAATAAAAGCGGCTTCTGTTTCCAGTTACCGCTTTCTATACCTTTTGCTGAACAATCATCTGTTTCCTGTCTGCTTATTTCTGTACAGGTACTTTTCTGTTATATTCGTTCATGGCTGCATCTGTACCCTGTGAGATTATGATATCCACAGCCTTTGCCGCCTTTGCTATTGCTTCATCCACAAGTTTCCTGTCTTCTGTGGAAAATCTGCCAAGTACATGATCTGCCAGATCCCATCCCTTCGGCTTTGCACCAACTCCTACTTTGATACGGAGAAATTTCTCTGTGCCAAGCTGGCGGATAATATCTTTGATCCCGTTATGTCCACCCGCACTTCCCTGCTTGCGGATGCGAAGCTGCCCGGGTTCCAGATCAATATCATCATAAATAACAATAAGCTCTGATTCCGGATCAATTTTAAAATAATTCGCCATCTCACGAACAGGACCGCCACTCAGGTTCATAAAAGAAAGCGGCTTCATAAGAATCACTTTCTCTCCGCCGATCATGGTTTTACCGTACATGGCATTAAATTTCACACCACCCTGAGGGACATTGTAATCCTCTACCAGACGGTCAACGGTATCAAATCCCATATTATGGCGTGTTGCTTCATACTGTTTCCCGGGATTTCCCAGGCCAACTACTAAATACATATATGTGTCTCCTGCTTAATTTAACACCATTTTCCGGAATTACCATACCTGTCCTGATGTCAAATTTATTTTTTACATACTCTAAAGTGCGTTTAAAAATCAATCTTACAAATTGTGACGCACATCTTGCGGGAATGATTTTTCAGACACGCTCTAAGATAATTAATTAAAATATACCATCTCTTCCTTAAGCGGCTCGCATTCTTTCACATCACTTGCATAAAGAACAATACCCTCGCCCTGATATTCTGTACGGTTCTCAAATGCGACCTTCGCTGTTACTTCTACCCAGCTGCCCTCTTTGATATGCGGTGCATAATCGCTTCTGCACACGTATCCAAGGAAAGTGGTATCATCTGCGCAGCAGGTCATTGCCACACGTCCCGGAACAAAGAACTTACTTCCCATTCCACGTGGTTTCATGACACGTCCTTTAAAGCGGACAATTTTGTCTACATATTTATCCGGATTATCCATGGCATCCACAAACCAGATACCATAATCTTCCGGTGGAATCTCAATGATCGGTGCATTGATATCAAACGGCATCTCATCTTGGAAAATGTCATCCATCTCGCCCTCTTCATTTTCAAAGATAACCTCTGCACTCTGATTTGCAACCTTGATCCCACGTCTGTATGCAGGAAGCGGATCTCCCTCTTTACAGCGGTTAAATACAACCATATCTGTATTTCTGATCATATCCATGAACAGAGATTTCATGTTTGCCATATAAACCTGATAAGTAGTTGCATCCACACAGGTAATCTCCTGCTCAATTCCCCAGCCTTCCGGAAGCTCCATCTGCTCAAACTTACTTACAAGCCACATTCCGTTGTACTCGATCACAACACGCTCCGGCTGATGGATGATATCCATGGCAGCCAGACGCTGTGGTGTCAGATCTTCTTCATCCTCGATCACTTCCACAACTGTGTTTGTAAGTTTCAGTTTATCCATATCATATTCTTCTTCGCCTTCTTCGCAAAGGATCAACAGAGTTTTGCCGTCAATGGCAAAGTACTCCTGCTGCAGTGTAAAATCCAGGAAAGTAGTCTTTCCGCTTTCCAGGAATCCCGTAACCAAATAAATGGGAACTCTGATATCATCCATCATATAATTTATTCCTTTATCTTTATTCTGATTCTGTTATTATCTGCCGAAATCATTCAGTCTCGCATCTATGACACAGGATTTCATGCTCCGATGAGCTGAATCCAGATGCAGTATTTTAGAGGATTGCCATAAATCGCTGCTTCCTCATGATCATTATGCAAGCCCAAATAATTCTGCAAGTTTATCTTCTTTCAGTTTAGAGCCGATCACGCAGAGACGACCTGTGTATTCCGGTGCGCCTTCACGTATCTCTGTTTCCTCCGGAACCATATCAAAATAGATCCATGTTCCGTCTTCTGCAGGAAGCATTCCCTTGCACGAAGAATAATACCGTAATCTTCAGAAGCGGAAAGAGCCTCAAGCATCTTCTCAAGACCTTCTCTTGTGTATTTCCTGATCGTCTCACGTCCCCAGCTTGTAAATACCTCATCTGCGTGATGATGGTGATGATCATGATGATCATGTCCGCAACCGCATTCATGGTCGTGATCGTGGTGATGATGCTCATGTTCCTCATGATCATGTCCACAGCCGCATTCATGGTCGTGGTCATGGTGATGATGTTCATGTTCTTCGTGATCATGTCCACAGCCGCATTCATGGTCGTGGTCATGGTGATGATGTTCATGTTCTTCGTGATCATGTCCACAGCCACATTCATGATCATGGTCGTGATCGTGATGATGATGCTCTCCATGTTCATGTACATGTCCGCACTCCGGGCATACCTCTTCCTCAGACATCAGTTCTTCCTCAAGAGATACCGGTTTCTCCATAACCTCAAGGATTTTCTTTCCGTCCAGTTTCTCAATCGGAGTGGTGATGATAGCAGCTTTCGCATTAATTCCACGAAGAAGTTCCATCGCCTGCTGTGCTTTCTTCTCATCAATGATATCTGTACGGCTCATGATGATCGCACCTGCATATTCAACCTGATTATCAAAGAACTCACCAAAGTTTCTCATATACATTTTGCACTTCTTTGCATCAACTACAGTTGTATAGCTGTTCAGAACGATATCCACATCTCCCTGAACACCCTGTACTGCCTTAATAACATCTGAGAGTTTACCAACACCTGATGGCTCGATCAGGATTCTGTCCGGATGATATTTGTCCACAACCTCTTTCAGAGAAGTGCCGAAATCTCCCACTAATGAACAGCAGATACATCCGGAATTCATTTCCCGGATCTGGATTCCCGCTTCCTTCAGGAAACCACCGTCAATGCCAATCTCACCAAATTCATTCTCGATCAGTACAACCTGCTCATCTGCATAAGCCTCTTTCAGAAGTTTCTTAATCAATGTAGTTTTACCGGCTCCAAGGAAACCGGAAATAATATCAATCTTAGTTGCCATTGTCTTATTTCTCCTCTTCGTTAAAATTTATATTTCTGAATAACTGCCATATAGCCGTCATTTTTTATATTCTGCCATTTTTATGAACAAACAGAATAACTTTTGGAACTGCCATCATTATCTGTCTGTTTATATATTTACCTATAACGTACTCATTATACATAAGATATCCAATGTATTCAAGTCTGCCATCAACGCACTTTGACCAGGAAACACCTGTGCGTTACTGTTCACTCCGTTCTCAGCAACACGCTTCGCGATGCACAGAATTTATGCTAATCGCATAATTCGCGCAGTATGTCTCGGGTTTTCTGTGACCTTCGCTCACAAAAAAACACCTCGCGGGATATTACCAGTGAACAGTAACGCCTATGGACATTATACCATCAATTACTTGTTGTTAGCTTACAAATCAAGTATAATAAAATATATTATGAAATAACCGCGCAGCATGTGGCCTGGAAGACAGGTAATCCTCATGCCTAGCGATATACGAGGGAGGAATTCTCATGGGTAAACAATCCACCAGGGAAGACAAAACTATTTACCAGCTTTGCCGAGAAGCGGCAGGACTTACAAGAGCAGAGGCCAGTGAAAAAATGACTGCTGTCTCTGATTCAAAAATTGAAAAATTCGAATATGAAACACAAGAACCAACGCCTTATGATATCCTCCAGATGGCAGATGCCTATAAAAGACCAGATCTTTGCAATTATTACTGCTCTCACAAATGCGAAATAGGTCAACGTTATGTTCCTGAAATAGAAGTGACTAATTTGTCAAATATCATTTGGAGACAATTGCCAGCTTAAATGAAATCAATCCTCTTACCGGCCGCCTGATTCAAATTGCACGTGACGGTAAAATCAGCGATGATGAAATGAAGGATTTTGCTTATATCAGTAAAAAACTTGATGAAATTTCTTTAGCTATAGACTCTTTGAATCTTTGGGTAGATAAGACAGCCGGGGAACAGGGGCTCAATCTTGAACTCTTAAATGCCGAAAAAGCAAAATTAAAATAATCCATACTGCCCGAAAGGTAATGGACCATTTCTGATTCATTGCCTTTACCTTACATACGCTGTAATTGACTGACTATGCTTTCGGTTCTTCGAATTGCTTCTTCTACCTGTCTTTTTGCATTATTGATCCGATCCTGGACCACCCAGTCCACAACAAATCCATCAAAAAAATAATCCGCAAATGAAAGAAAATCTCCAGTATTGATATTTAAGTTACATGCCATATTTACATCATTTAATTTAGCAGTATTACAATCAATGCATGAAATCTCCAACAGTTTAATAATGGAGCGTTCCACAAGAAGTTTGATATGTACTTTCCTTCAATAGATTTCCCTCCGCATATTTAATTTTTCTCAGCTACACAAACCAGGATTTGACTTACTTATTTTCTTAAAATCTCATGTGGAGCTTCTATTTCATTTGCCAGGGTATGCTCTGTTAATTCTGACATCAATTTCAGCTTTTTATTAATCAACGGTCGCATACAGTTTGGAACATGCTCCTGATGTGCCCTGTGGATTGCTACACATTCTTTACAATTTCCATGGTAGCGACAGGCTTTCAGGCAAGGACAATGATCTTTGTCTTTGTATTCCTTACGAAATTCCGCTGCAAATTCTTCTTGCAGTCTTAGCCCCTCTGTACGATTTCCCTTATGAAATTCTGCCATTGCATCCAGTTCTTTCTGATTTCCTTCAATCTTCATGTTATTATAACGCCTCCATTTCAATTATTCCTCAATTTCTGATATTTGACTCCCAGTTCATTACATATTCTTTTTCACCAGTAAATTTATCCAACTGTTCACACTGAATAATGAATCCTTCTCTTTGGTAAAAGAAATTGCCCTGACATTCTTCTGATATACGCTTAACAGTAATCTAACTTTTTTATCCTTTACACCACTTTACAACTTTATAAAACAATGCTCCTGCTTAACAATCGCCCGTTTTAAGGCATTTATTACTGAGGATGATTTTATTCGGGTTTCGATGTTTTTCACACCCCTTTCCAAATCCCGATTGTTATCATCAGTATATCATTTGTTACCACGTCAATCTATACAAGCACGTTCTCTTATTATAATGTAGGCAATCACCTTCTGCAATAACTGGTTTATCCACCATTTTTGTGTTAATATAAAAGTAATAAAATACATTTAAGGACAAGAAGGGTGTAAATATTATGGATATTTCAGATTTTGTTAAGAAAGCAAAAGAATATAATGTTCTTGGAATCAAAATTTCAAAAGATAATGAACTTGCAGCAGAGTGGTACAGCGAACCGGAATGCAGAAGGAATATTTATTCTGCAACAAAGAGTTTCACATCCTGTGCAGTTGGCTTTGCTGTTCAGGAAGGCTGATCGATCTTAATGAAAAACTAACAGAAGCATTTTCAGGTGACTTACCGGAGTGTATAGATGAGAACCTGAAAGAAGCAACTGTTCGTGATCTTCTTACCATGTGCTTGGACAGGAGAAGGGCAGTCTGATGGGAGAACAACGACCTTTATATGAAGAAGATAACTGGGTAAAAATGTCTCTGGCTATTCCCTTTAAGTATAAGCCGGGTACACATTTTGTGTATAATAACGTTGGCCCCTATCTGGCAGGCATTCTTGTACAAAGACGCTCCGGCTGCGATCTGGTTTCTTACCTTACACCCAGACTTTTTTCCAAACTTGGAATAAAACGTCCTACATGGGAGACTGATCCACTTGGAAACAGTTTTGGAGCCGGCGGATTATTTCTGACCCTTTCTGAACTTCACAAATTTGGACTGTTTTATCTTAACAAAGGCAAGTGGAATGGAAAACAGATACTGTCTGAGAAATGGATAGAAGAAAGTACAAAGGCAGCTGATGTTGGATACTATGGTTATCTTTTCTGGCGTGGTGAATATAATTCTTTCCGGGCGGATGGAAAATACTCCCAGATATCTATGATCCTTCCGAAAAAAAACGCAGTCGTTTCGTTTGTTTCAGAATGCCGCAGGGGAGACGAACTTCTGAAGACAGTTTATGAGCGTGTCTGCGCAAAACTGTAATATCTTTTCTCCGCGGAAAACCAATCTTCTCTTTCTATAATGCTGAGTTAGTGGATATGGGAGTTTCCGCGGAGAGAATCCAATTTCCTGTTTTAAGGCAATCGCCGATTATTTGAGAAAATAATACTACAATCAGAACCCGATTCTGATTTGGCTGCTACCCTGCTTGGTTTCCACGCAGCAGAAAAGCGACGGGGTTCCCCGCCGCAATATCTCTTATACTTGATCAACCACCATTGGTTCTGTCTCTCTGTAGAACCGCCGCTGCTCTACCCTGAAAAGCTGCTCCAGTCGTGCCAGGCTGTCCAGTCGCCCTTCGTACTCCTCTTTATTCTCCACATGTATAATAAACGGAGCAATATCTGCCTGCAGGCATTGCACAAATGCAATGATGCGGGTTACCTTATAACATGAGAAAAGCATTAAACAAGGAGACTCACGCCAAAACTATGAATCTCCTTGTTTAATAAAGGTTCGAAGTATCTCCGGGTATATCTATATCTTATTTTTGATTAATCTCTGCGAATCCAGCAGCATCAATTTTTAATTCTATTTTTTCGCCTTTTTTAAGTTCTTTCCATTGAGAAAAATCCATTTCATATCTTCCTGTTTCGGTCTTGCCCTCCTTTTTCTCATATGTAGCGGTCACAAAATAATGCTCTTCTTCTGCTCCTGTTCTCTGTCCGTCTTTAAGTTTTGGTTCCGGCCAGGAAGGGTTCTGATCATTACCGGAACTTTTTGCAGTATCGACAACTGTCCATTTGTCTATTTCATAGTAATATTTTGTAGCATACACAGGCTCCTTCCGGTAGACTGGTTTTTCTACATCTTCGGTGTAGGTTTCCTCAGTATATACCGGAACGCTTTCCGTTTGCTCCTCAAAATATCCATTTCCAAGATCAACATAAGAACTCTTCTCTTCGTAGTGGTCTATGACGCTGCGTGTTTTGGTTTCTGTAACTGTCTTGTAATGGTCGAGAACGTCTTTGTAGGATTGAATTTCACTTTTTGTATATTGCAGCCTCGCATCATCGGGCAGCGACCAGTCACTTTCATTGTGAGTTACAACCTCTTCAATGTCAATGGTTCTTTCCCAATCCAAGTCATCAATTGTTACATTTTTGACCTTCGGTGCCAGGCATGACATCATGCCAAAAATGATTGCTGCGAAGATTCCCAGAATGAGCAGCACCCGCCTCAGCAGTGGCTTTTTCTTTGGTGTATTTGGGGGGATATTTTTCTGGCAGGATTCTTTTTTCTCTTCTTTCTTTCGTTTCTTTTCCTCTTCCTGCTGCCTCATCTCGAAGTAGTTTCTCTCCGAATCTTCTTTTGTGGCACCACAGTTTTGCAGACATTCAGATCGTCGCTGTTAAGACTGCCGCAAAAGCTGCACTGCCAGTCCGGATTACGGCTGATCTTTTCTGCTTCCTCCTCAGAAACATATTTAATTTCATCCGGCATATAGAATTTTGTATTTTCGTCCTGCGGATGCCCACAATCGGGACAGGTTTTTTGACCGGCTCTAATCCTTTTATTCCCACAAAACGGGCAATCCCAGAGACCTTCGATTATCTTTCCCATACAAACTCTCCTCTTCTTTTCCCTCAATAACAATTCCAACAAGTGTTTATATTCCACTTCGGTTTTATAATTTTGTGCAGTTTTTTATTTGCTCATTTATAGATTACTGTTTATTTTTCATCTCTGCTACTCTGTCCAGAATCTGTTTCTTTAATTCTTCTACATTATCGGTCCGATATTTTAATCCTGCTGCGGAGATATGTCCTCCACCGCCAAAAGGTTTCAACAGTTCATTAACATTGATCCATTTCCCGTCTGAACGGAAAGAACATCTCCACCCGTTTTCTTCTTCCTCATACATGGTAAAACCAAGTTCAATATCGTCGCAATCACGCAGAATCGTGCTGATACAGTGGATGTCTTCGTATGTGATATCTTTTTCGGCAATTTCCTTCTGTCCCATAATAACATAGGCAACCCGGCCATCCATCGCACGTACTGCTCCATGAAGAATATCGGCTCTTTTGTACAGAATGTCCAGGGTATCACTGTGTAAGGTTTTCATAATCCTGCCATGGTCAACTCCCATAGCCATCAGATCAGCTACTGCCTGAAAAATACCCTGGTTTGCCCTTGCCAGTCCTCCGGTATCATGCAGGATGCAAGGTAAATATAATCTGCGGCATTGGGGTACGCTTCTTTTTGGGCTGCATTTAGAAGCAGTTCGGAAGAAAGCATATGGTATACATTTTCCGCACACGCCTCAGAAACCTTTGTCCAGTTCACATCTCCGTATCCTTCATTGGAAGCGTGATGATCAATAACAATGCTGGCAGCGGCATTTGGTAATATTCCAATCCGATCATACGCTCCAGAGTTGCATTATCACAAACTATGACACAATATTGTTTTCCGGATATATCCGGCATCTCAAAAGGAACAAATATCTTATCTTCCACGACCATTTTTTTCGGGCCGCGCTCCAACGTTTTTGCAAGGTATGGAAACACCCTGTATTGTGGATAATTGACATGGATATAGTGCGCAAGGCTCATCACCGATCCGGCAGCATCGCCATCCGGATTTAAGTGTCCCAGAATCACTACAGTGTCCAGATTGCGCGTCTGCATGGTTTCATCAAAAACAGTATCAAAATTAAACTCTGTCATTCTTACCTCCTTCGTATATCACTTCCCTGTTATATTTTAATTTTATCATCTAGCAGATCAGATAGCAAGTTGTGGGCACATACAAGCCAAAATTCGTTACTGTTCATTCCGTTCACAGTAACGTAGCCAAAATTCATTCCAGATTGCATTATTTTGCGGAATTGCTATAGAACCAAAAGAGACAAAGGAGACCACTTGTCTCTTTTGGTCTCTTTTCTGTCTCTTTTAAAAACTATAGCAATTTCATAAGATTTCTATAGTTTTTTCAGGGTTTCTGTACTATAATGAAACCCATAAAGAGATTGTCATATCAAAAATGGTAATATAATTTTCTGCTAGAAAATCAGATCATCTCCCATCAAACTGGAAATTTAGGGAAAGTTGTTCTGATATTATTATGAAAAAGATGATCGAAGCCCAGGAAAGACAGATGTCCAGTGGTTCCCAGGGCGGACAGTACTAATCAGATAAAAGCCTCTCAGTTGAGGAACTGAAAAAAACCGATGGTGATGACTGAAAACAGTCAAATCCATCGGTTTTTCTATAAAAGCGAATTAATAAAATCAGATCATCCCTATCAGATGTACGATCAGTGCAGCCACCCAGCAATCACACACTGCCATACCACAACACCAACAGCCCATTTGCTGCCCATTTCACGTTTGATTGAAGCGATAGCCGCCACACATGGTGTATAGAGCAAACTGAATACCAGCAGGGATGCTGCTGCCAACGGAGTCAGTACAGAGGCAATATTTCCACTGAAAAGTACTTCCAGAGTAGATACCACGCTCTCTTTTGCCATAAATCCGCTGATAAGAGCTGTACAGATTCTCCAGTCTCCCAGTCCGATTGGTTTAAATATAGGTGCCAGGACTCCCGCCACCATTGCCAGAATACTGTCTGCAGAATCTTTTACAAGATTTAAATGCAGATCAAAGCTCTGCAGGAACCAGATTATCATTGATGCAAGCAGGATAATAGAAAACGCTCTCTGCAGGAAATCTTTTGCTTTTTCCCACAAAAGCTGACCTACATTCCTTGCTCCCGGCAGCCGGTAATTGGGAAGTTCCATGACAAACGGTACGGGATCTCCCTTGAAAAGAGTTCTGTTATACAAAAATGCCGCCAGGATTCCCACCAAAATTCCAAGCAGGTAAAGACCTGCCATAATAAATCCGCCCTTCTTCGGGAAAAAAGCACTTACAAAGAAAGAATAAATCGGCAGCTTCGCAGTACAGCTCATAAATGGAGTCAGCAAAATCGTCATCTTTCTGTCACGCTCACTTGTAAGTGTACGTGTGGCCATAACAGCCGGAACCGTACATCCGAATCCGATCAGCATTGGTACAATGCTTCTTCCGGAAAGGCCGATCTTACGCAGAAGTTGTCCATCACAAAAGCAACACGTGCAACGTATCCGCTGTCTTCCATAAGAGACAGGAAGAAAAACAGGGTTACGATAATCGGCAGAAAACTGAGTACACTTCCCACACCTGTAAAAATACCGTCAATGACCAGGCTATGCATGGCACTGTTTACATTTGCTGCTGTCAGTGCTGCTTCTACCAGCGCAGAAACCTTATCAATTCCAATCTCCAGAAGCCCCTGAAGCCACGCTCCGATCACATTAAAGGTAAGATAAAATACCAATACCATGATTCCGATGAAACAGGGAATCGCTGTATATTTTCCTGTAAGAATCTTATCAATTTTCTCACTTCTGATTCTTTCTTTGCTTTCTTTAGGCTTTACAACTGTCTGTTCACACAAACGCTCAATAAAGTCAAAAACGCATATCTGCGATTGCAGCACTTCTGTCAACCTGACGCTCTGTTTCCATCTGCTGTACGATATGCTCCAGCATCTCAGTCTCATTTGTGTCCAGCTTCAGCTTCTCAAGAATCAGCGGATCTCCCTCGATTGCCTTGGTTGCTGCAAAACGGGTAGGAATATCAGCCTGCGCCGCATGATCCTCAATCAGGTGCATGACCGCATGAATACAGCGGTGTACTGCACCGTCATGGTCACTCTTATCACAGAAATCCTGACGCAGCGGATGTTCCTGATATTTCGCTATATGTAACGCATGGTCAACCAGCTCATCAACCCCTTCATTCTTTGCTGCGGAAATAGGAATTACAGGTACTCCAAGCAGCGATTCCATCTTATTTACATCTATAGAACCTGATTTCCCAGCACTTCATCCATCATGTTCATTGCAACTACCATAGGAATATCCATCTCCAGAAGCTGCATGGTCAGATACAGATTTCTCTCAATATTGGTAGCATCCACAATGTTGATGATCGCACTTGGTTTCTCATCCAGGACAAAATTTCTGGAGACAATCTCCTCACTGCTGTAAGGGGACATGGAATAAATTCCCGGAAGGTCTGTGATTTCTGTATCCGGATGGCCTTTAATCGAACCGGTCTTACGATCCACCGTTACTCCTGGAAAGTTTCCCACATGTTGACTGGAACCTGTCAGTTGGTTAAACAGTGTAGTTTTTCCACAATTCTGATTTCCCACCAATGCGTACGTCAGTGTAGTTCCCTCAGGCAGTGGATGTTCATCTTCTCTGGAATGATACTTTCCATCCTCTCCAAGTCCCGGATGTGCCAGGTCGCTTACAGCCTCTATTCCGGCGTGACTTCTGCTTCGCTTCGGGATCTGTTCGATTTCTATCTGCTCTGCTTCCGCAAGTCTTAATGTCAGTTCATATCCATGTACCTGTAATTCCATGGGATCTCCCATGGGTGCAAACTTCACGACTGTGACCTCAGCTCCCGGAATCATACCCATATCCAGGAAATGCTGACGCAGGGCACCCTTGCCGCCAACCGACGTGATCACAGCACTTTTTCCGATTTCCAAATCTTTTAATGTCATTTTCAGTCGCTCACCTTTTGTATTTGTATTTGGTTATCATCGTCGTTATTATAGCAATCCTCGTAAATAATGCATCTTAATCCAGCCCATCAGAGTGTGAAACCCTGCGTCAGATATCTTTGCCGTGCGTCAGCACGCCTGCAGATATCTTCCTTGTCTTTCACACTCTGCTGAAC
>ENA-OQDF01000782-OQDF01000782.1-human-gut-metagenome-genome-assembly--contig:-NODE-782-length-13253-cov-1.808776_pt1 | contig 13253 bp, 22 predicted proteins | sample MGYA00242769_ERZ504597 | MGnify/ENA primary metagenome ERZ504597 (study PRJEB26092, sample SAMD00036305) | human gut metagenome | host: Homo sapiens | study: EMG produced TPA metagenomics assembly of...
CACTTACCAATACGAAGAAATAGAGTAAATACTTCATCATTGCGGTTGCAAATATTAGAAAGTTTTCCAAATATAAAGAGGTTATTGTAAATAAGTTTTGTACTTTGCGGCACAATTTAAATCTATTCACTTTAAGATAAATATTCGGAATAATGAGTGCACAAACTCCTTTCTTGGTGTTTTCGGGAACGAACTCCCGGTATCTTGCAGAGAAAATTTGCAACAGTTTAGGTTGTCCTCTGGGACAGATGAATATCCAGCACTTTGCCGATGGTGAGTTCTCTGTTTCTTATGAAGAGTCTATCCGCGGTAGAGATGTATTCTTAGTACAATCTACATTCCCTAATTCAGACAATCTGATGGAGTTGCTTCTGATGATTGACGCGGCTAAACGTGCTTCCGCACATTCAATCATCGCTGTAGTCCCTTACTTCGGTTGGGCTCGTCAGGATAGAAAGGATAAGCTCGTGTTTCTATTGGCGCTAAGTTGATCGCTGATATGTTGAGTACGGCAGGTATCAATCGTTTGATTACGATGGACCTTCATGCGGATCAGATCCAAGGATTCTTTAATGTTCCGGTGGATCACTTATATGCTTCTTCCGTATTCTTGGATTATATCAAGACGTCTTTGCCTTTGGATAACTTGTGTATCGCGACTCCGGATGTTGGTGGTACGAAACGTGCCAGCAGCTATTCTAAGTATTTAGGCTTGCCGATGGTCATTTGCCACAAATCTCGTTTGCGTGCCAATGAGGTGGCCGAGATGCGTATTATCGGTGATGTGACGGGCTTGGATGTCCTTTTGGTTGATGACATGGTGGATACGGCCGGAACAATTACGAAAGCCGCGAACTTGATGTTGGAGAATGGCGCTAAGTCTGTTCGTGCTATCGCCAGCCACGCTGTGATGTCTGATCCGGCTTCTACTCGTGTAGATCAGTCCGCTTTAGCGGAAATGATCTTTACGGATCTATTCCTTACGCTAAGAAATGCGAGAAAGTAAAGGTATTATCTGTCGCTGACATGTTCGCTGAGGCGATCCGTCGTGTATGTAGTGGAGAGTCTATCAGCTCTTTGTATGCTATTTAATAGAATAAGATAGAAAAATAAAAACGGTCGCTTCCTTTGAGGCGACCGTTTTTTATTTAGAATAAATCTGAATATGCGTTACTTGGTCTCATCAATAATCATGCCGCTGCCCAGACATAAGTGATGGTCTTTGTCGTAGATTACACTGTATTGGCCGGGAGCGATACCTTGAATCTTTTCGTCGGATTCTACACGATATAGATCTCCGATACGACGGATGTAGCCATGCGTAAATTCCGGGGTATGACGGATCTTGAAAGTGATTTCTTTCTCACCCTCAAATTCTCCCCATGGATCTTCCGTGATGAAATCGAAACCTTGCATATTAATCACCTTGCCATATTGCGTTTCCGGGTCGTAGCCGTTGGAGACATAAATGATATTTCGCTTAATGTCTTTTGGATAACGAACCAAGGGCCGCCACTTAATCCCAATCCCTTACGTTGGCCGATCGTATGGAACCAATATCCATTGTGTTTACCCAAGACCTTACCCGTCTCTAGTTCCAACGATTTTTCCCGGGCGTTTCCCTAAATAACGCTCTATAAAGTCGTTGTAGTTAATCTTGCCTAAGAAGCAAATGCCTTGGCTATCTTTACGCTTGGCGCTCGGCAATTTCTGGGCCTCGGCGATGGCACGTACCTCACTTTTCATTAAATGCCCGATCGGAAACATGAGTTTCTGTATCTGTAGGCGGGTGATTTGCCCTAAGAAATCAGTCTGATCTTTTACCGGGTCCTTGGCAGTAGAAAGCCATGTCTTGCCGTCTATCTCCGTGGTCGTGGCATAATGACCGGTAGCGATCTTATCGAAATCCTTGCCCCATTTTTCCTCGAAACAACCGAACTTGATATATTTATTACACATCATATCCGGGTTAGGGGTAAGACCGCGTTTGACAGATTCGATCGTATAGCTTACCACCCGATCCCAATACTCGTCGTGTAAGGAGACGATCTCGAACCGGCATCCATACTTGCGGGCGATATATGAGGTGATCTCGATATCCTCTTCCGCCGGGCAATCGATATAGCCATCCTTGTCTTCCATACCGATACGGATATAGAAGATGGTCGGATCGTATCCTGCCTCTTTGAGTTGATGCACTACGACAGAGCTGTCTACTCCTCCTGAAACTAATGCCGCTATTTCCATTCTCTTTTTTGTCTTTGCTTTTGAACTTACAAAAGTAGAGAAAAAATCTCAAACCTTTGATATTGACTGTATATTCTCTATCTTTGCGGTTGGCCCTTATTGGAATGCGGGCCTTCAAACTATGTACTTTAGATGTAATATATTATAGGAAAAGCAAATCGTAGTAAGTATGAAAAAATAATGTTATCGCTTATGACAGCTATGGTTATGACGCTTGTACAGGCCAACAGTCGGATACGGCATCTCAAAATTCCGATAAGGAGTTCAATTATGTAGTGGATCAGTTCGCTGATCTGGAGATTCTTCGCTATAAAGTTCCGGGTTTTGAATCCCTGTCCTTGCAACAAAAGCAACTATTATATCATCTTTCCGAAGCGGCTTGATGGGACGTGATATATTCTTCGATCAGAATGGACGCTATAATCTGGCGATCCGCAGGACACTGGAGGCTATTTATACGAATTATAAGGGAGATCGGGAGGACCCTCAATTCAAGGCTTTGGAAACCTATTTGAAACGGGTGTGGTTCTCCAGTGGTATCCATCATCATTATGCGTTGGACAAGTTTGCCCCGGGGTTTTCTCCTGAGTTCTTGATGGATTGTATTCACCAAATCGACGCTAAGAAGTTACCTCTTCGTGAGAATCAAAACGTGGATCAGTTCATGATCGAGATCGCTCCGGTAATCTTTGATCCGGGCGTTATGCCAAAGCGTAGCGTACAAAGCGGTGACGGTGATCTGATCAAAGCTTCTTCTAATAATTATTACGGGGGAGGCATCAGTCAAAAAGAGGTAGAGGACTTCTATGCGCAAATGAAAATGGGAAAGGATACTATTTCCCCGATTTCTTACGGGTTGAATAGCCGTTTGGTAAAAGAGAACGGTACGGTCGTTGAAAAGGTTTGGAAAGTAGGAGGCTTTATTCCGCCGCGATAGAAAAAATCGTAGATCAATTGCGACAAGCCTTGCCTTTCGCCGAGAATGATACGCAGAAAGCGATCATCGGGAAATTGATCGAATATTATCAAACGGGCGATTTGAAGACTTTCGATGCTTATTCGATCCTTTGGGTAGAGGATACAGCTTCGGAGGTGGATTTTGTGAATGGCTTTATCGAGACTTATGGGGATCCGTTAGGAATGAAAGCAAGCTGGGAGTCTACCGTGAATTTTACGAATAAGGAGGCGACTAAGCGTACAAAAATCATCAGTGATAATGCGCAATGGTTTGAGGATCATTCTCCGGTAGATAAGCGTTTCAAGAAAGAGAAGGTGAAAGGAGTTAGCGCTAAGGTAATCACGGTATCTATGTTGGGAGGTGATTGCTATCCGGCTACCCCGATCGGTATCAATTTGCCAAATGCGGATTGTATTCGTAGATCATGGCTCGAAGTCTGTTACGATAGAGAATATCACGGAGGCTTATGATAAGGCGTCTCAAGGAAATGGCTTTAGCGAAGAGTTTGTTTGGAGTGACGTGGAGCGGAACGGTATGAGGCAGTACGGTTTCTTAACGGATAATCTACATACGGATTTACATGAGTGTCTGGGACATGGTTCCGGTAAATTGCTGGAAAATACGGACCCGGATGCGCTGAAAGCCTATAGCTCTACACTGGAGGAAACCCGTGCGGATTTGTTTGGCCTGTATTATTTGGCAGATCCAAAGCTGGTGGAACTGGGATTGCTTCCGGACGGCGAGGCTTATAAGTCGGAATACTATAAATATATAATGAATGGCTTGATGACCCAGTTGGTTCGCATCGAGCTAGGCAAGAATGTAGAAGAGGCGCATATGCGTAACCGTCAGTTGATCGCTAAGTGGGCTTACGAGAAAGGGAAGGAAGCGAATGTGATCGAACTGAAAAAACGGAATGGAAAGACCTATGTGGTTGTGAATGACTATCCAAGGTTACGTGAGTTGTTTGGGACATTGCTCGCTGAGATTCAACGTATCAAGAGTGAGGGTGACTATGCGGCCGGAAAGAATCTTGTTGAAGGATACGGCGTGAAAGTAGATCCGGAGTTGCATGCGGAGGTCTTGGAGCGCTATGCTAAGTTAAACTTGGCTCCCTATAAAGGTTTTGTCAACCCTGTGATGAGAGAGGTAAAGAACTCTAACGGTGAGGTTACCGATATTGTCTTAGACTATACGGAAGGTTATACGGACCAGATGCTTCGTTATGGCCGTGATTATTCTTTCTTGCCGACTTATAATGATTAATAGATGGAAAGTTTACAAGACGAGATAAGGGAGATCCGTAAGGAACTTCGTTTGGCGATGAACGGGGTGATTTCTACGAGTATGCGTGAGAAAGGTATCGTATATAAGTTAAATTCGGGGTTCCGTACCCCGAAATAAAGGGAATCGCCCGTAAGCATAAACCGAATGGAGAGCTAGCGGCGGCTTTATGGAAAGAAGACATCCGTGAGTTTAAGATATTGGCGACCTTTCTCCAACCCGCCGAGACGTTGCCTTTGGATGAGGCGAAACGTTGGGTCAAGGAGATTCCTTATTTAGAGATCGCGGAGCATTGTTGCCGGAACTTGTTCGTTCATCTGCCTTATATGGAGGACTTCACGTCTGATCTGGTTGCTGATAAGAAAAATGAGTTCGCTCGCACGGTCGCCTTTCTTACTTGGGCCGAGAATTTTAAGCGAGGTGGCAGCTTATCTTCTGTGGTTTTAGGATCTTTCTTGGCAGAAACCTTAAGTAGTCTAGCGGAGACTAAGGATTTTAAATCTACGCTGAAAGAGAAACAAGCGTCTATTCAAGCCATGAAGTTTTATGGGCGTCAATCCGAGGGGAATGCGGAAAGGATCCTAGACGGTTTCAAGGAATTTCAGGAGGCTGCGGGAAACACGCCGGAATTACAAGAAATCTATAATGAATTAAAATTCGAGTTTGAATATTATCGGTAAGGCTTTGCGTTTAAAATAAATGCGCTAACTTTGTCGTTTGTGCGGTCTTTAGGAGATGGAAGCGAAGTTTATACGGAAATACGTGCGTTGTTTACCGAATATCTAACGGAGAAGAAACTGCGGAAAACCGAGGAGAGATATGCTATATTCAAGGAGATATGTGCTTTTCCCGGGCATTTTGATATGTGTATGCTTTCGGATCGGTTGGAGCAAGACAACTTCCATGTCAGTAAGGCTACACTCTATAATACGTTGGATGTACTGGTTGATGCCGGTTTGGTGGTGCGTCATCAAATAACCGTCCAGTCGGTGCAATATGAGTTGAGGATTTATGCCGATACGCATTTGCATTTGGTTTGCACGAGATGCGGGGCCATCCGGGAGCTGCGAAACAGTACGTTGAAAGCGGATATGAGAAACTTGAAAGTCTCTCGTTTTACGCCGGAGTATTATTGTTTGTACATTTATGGCCTATGCAGTAAATGCAAGTTTAAGTTGCAAAGGTCAGTTAAATAAGAATATTAATAGCCTATAATAAATATAGAAAAGATGAAAGTAGACGTTTTGTTAGGATTGCAATGGGGCGACGAGGGCAAAGGCAAGGTTGTCGATGTGCTGACTCCGAATTACGATGTGGTAACTCGTTTTCAAGGAGGCCCTAATGCCGGACATACATTGGAGTTTAACGGGGAAAAGTATGTGTTACGTTCGATTCCTTCCGGTATTTTCCAAGGTGGAAAGATAAACGTAATCGGTAACGGTGTCGTTCTGGACCCGTTATTGTTCAAGCAGGAAGCGGAATCATTGGCAGCGAGTGGTCACGATATCACCAAGCAGCTTTATATCTCTAAGAAAGCTCACCTAATTTTACCTACTCACCGGATCTTGGATGCCGCTTACGAGGCCGCAAAAGGTTCCGGAAAGATCGGTACGACAGGAAAGGGTATCGGCCCGACTTATACGGATAAGATTAGCCGTAACGGTGTTCGTGTGGGCGATTTGTTGCATAACTTCGAAGAGAAATATGCGGCCGCTAAAGCAAAACATGAAGCGATCTTGCGTTCATTGAACTATGAATATGATATAACCGAGATGGAGGCTCAATGGCTGGAGGCCTTGAACTACCTCAAACAATTCAATTGATTGATAGCGAGCATGTCATCAATAACTATTTGAAGGAAGGCAAGTCGGTCTTGGCGGAAGGCGCTCAAGGTACGATGCTGGATATAGACTTCGGTTCTTATCCATTCGTGACTTCCTCTAACACGATCTGTGCCGGATGTTGTACGGGACTGGGGGTTTCTCCCCGGAATATCGGTGAGGTATATGGAATCTTCAAGGCTTATTGTACACGTGTAGGTAGCGGTCCGTTCCCGACCGAGTTGTTTGATGAGGTGGGAGATAAGATCGGTCAATTAGGCCATGAGTTCGGTGCGGTTACGGGACGTAACGCCGTTGTGGCTGGATTGATTTGGTAGCCTTGAGATATGCGTGATGATCAACGGTGTAAGCCAATTGATCATGATGAAGAGTGATGTGTTAGATACCTTCGATACGATCAAGGCTTGCGTGGCTTATAAGATGAACGGTGTCGAGACTAATGAGTTCCCGTATGAGATCGATGATACGATCGAACCTGTATACGTGGAATTACCGGGTTGGAAGACGGATATGACGAAGATGCGGAGCGAGGACGAGTTCCCTGAGGAGTTCAACGCTTACCTTTCTTTCTTGGAGGAAGAACTGGGTGTGCCTGTGAAGATCGTTTCCGTAGGACCGGATCGTGAACAGACGATTGTCAGATATACAGAAGAATAAACTCGTTATAAATCGTACAAAATGGCAGAAGACACATTCCTCAAGGGGTGTCTCCTGCCATTTTGTCTTTGGCAAACTTTTTGTCGTTGTTTTATAAAACTAAATAAGATAGAAATTTATGAGCATGTATTGGATTATATTTATTGGATTTGCGCTATTGAGTTGGCTGGTGTCATCCCGTCTTCAGGCAAGTTTGAGAAGTATTCGAAAATTCCTATGCCGAATGGCATGACAGGAAAAGATGTCGCAGAGAAGATGTTGCATGACAATGGTATCTATGATGTAAAGGTGATTTCTACACCCGGACATCTGACGGACCATTACAATCCCGCTAACCAGACGGTGAACTTGAGTGAGTCGGTTTATTATAGCAATAGTATCGCCGCCGCTGCGGTTGCCGCCCATGAGTGCGGTCACGCTGTGCAGCATGCTACCGCTTACGCTCCGTTGAGAATGCGTTCGGCTTTGGTTCCGGTTGTTAGTTTCGCCTCAAATATTATGACATGGGTGTTGCTGGGTGGTATGTTATTATTGCATACGTTTCCTCAGTTATTGTTATTCGGTATAATCTTGTTCGCTACGACTACGCTATTTAGCTTTATCACGCTTCCGGTCGAGATCAATGCGAGCCAACGTGCTTTGGTGTGGTTGAGCAATGCCGGTATAACAATGCTTATACGCATGATAAGGCAGAGGATGCTTTACGTTCCGCCGCTTATACGTACGTGGTCGCTGCGTTAGGTTCGCTTGCTACATTATTATATTATATAATGATATTGCTTGGGGGAAGAAGTCGGGATTGATAAGCCTCGGAAGAGGCTTTCCATGGATGCCCATTGTAAGGATGTTTGAATGCCCATTGTAAGATGCTTATGACTGCGATTGTAAGCTCCTTACAGTGGGCATTGTTATTTTCTTATTTATTTCGAGCAAAAAACATTACCTTTGCGGCCAGAATAATCATTTAAAAACATAAGATCATGCAAAAACCTTCCATACCCAAAGGTACCCGAGACTTTTCGCCGGAGGAAATGGCGAAACGTAATTATATATTCAACACGATCCGTGAAGTATTTCACTTGTATGGCTTCCAGCAAATAGAGACTCCTGCCATGGAGAACCTTTCTACATTGATGGGTAAATATGGCGAGGAAGGGGATAAGCTCCTTTTCAAGATATTGAATTCCGGTGATTGTTTCGCTGGTATCTCGGATGAGGAGTTAATGGAAAAGAACCCGTTGAGATTTGCTGCTAAGGCTTGTGAGAAAGGCTTGCGTTATGATTTGACCGTTCCGTTCGCCCGTTACGTGTACAACATCGTAATGAGATCAGTTTTCCGTTCAAACGTTACCAGATCCAACCGGTTTGGCGTGCCGATCGTCCGCAAAAGGGACGTTACCGGGAGTTCTACCAATGTGATGGCGACGTTGTGGGTTCTGATTCCTTGATCAATGAGGTGGAACTGATCCAGATTATGGACGAGGTGTTCCATCGTTTTGGCATTCGTGTGTGTATCAAGATGAACAATCGTAAGATCCTTTCCGGTATTGCCGAAATCATAGGCGAGGCGGATAAGATCGTAGACATTACGGTAGCTATCGACAAGCTGGATAAGATTGGCTTGGACAACGTGAATGAAGAGCTTCGTTCCAAGGGTTTACCCGAGGAGGCGATCGAGCGTTTGCAGCCGATCATTATGCTGCAGGGTTCAAATCAAGAAAAGATCGCTACCTTGAAAGAGGTATTATCTGCGTCTGAGACTGGTTTGAAAGGTGTAGCCGAATTGGATTTATTTTGGAGCGCATCTCTCATACGTCAATCCGTGCGGAATTAGAGCTTGATCTGACATTAGCTCGCGGCTTAAACTATTATACAGGTGCGATTTTCGAGGTGAAAGCCTTGGACGTACAGATCGGTAGTATCACGGGTGGTGGTCGCTATGACAACCTGACAGGGGTATTTGGCATGGAAGGCGTATCTGGTGTCGGTTTCTCTTTCGGCGCTGATCGTATCTTTGATGTATTGAACCAATTGGATTTATATCCGGAAGGATCTTTGAAGACTACACAGCTTCTATTCGTGAACTTCGGACTGAAAGAGGAGATTCATTTATTGCCGCTGATCGCTAAGGTTCGTAAGGCGGGGATTCGTACAGAGCTATATCCTGAGTCTACTAAGATGAAAAAGCAAATGGGATATGCGGACGCTAAGAAAATCCCGTTCGTTGCGATAGTCGGAGAGAATGAGATGGCCGAGAATAAAATCAACTTAAAGAATATGCTCACGGGTGAGCAAACCCTTGTGACTATCGAGGAGCTGATAGAACGCTTTTAGAGAATAGTGGATTATGGAACACGGACTACACGATGACACGGTATTAGTATTTATCCGTGTGTTCCGTGTCATCCGTGTAGTCCGTGTTTAAATGGTTCTAAACTTATAAATTAATGAAACGACCATGAAAATACCTGTTTTTATACTCTCAATATCTTTATACCTTTCTTCCTGCTCTTTCACCCCCCGGGCCGAGTGGGTAACGACAACCGAGAATACCCCTTGGGCTGAGCAACCCGATCTGATCTCCGCCCTTGCGGATACGATACCTAATATTGATATAACAATTCTAACAGAAAAGCATCAACAACAAATTGATGGTTTCGGAGCCTGTTTTAATGAATTAGGTTGGCTTTCCTTGAGTAAGCTGGAGCCAAGTGTACGTGAGGAAATCATGGAAGAGCTTTTTTTCCCCGGAGTCGGAGCCAACTTCACGATTTGCCGGATGCCTGTAGGAGCAAATGATTTCTCCCGTGATTGGTATTCGTATGACGAGGTAGACGGTGATTTCACAATGGAACATTTTACCATCGCCAATGACCAACAAACGTTGATTCCTTTTATCAAGAACGCTCGGAAGTATCAGCCAGACTTACGCTTGTGGGCTTCCCCGTGGTGCCCTCCCGCTTGGATGAAATATAACAAACACTATGCCTCTGCCTATACGGGTGAGAATTATGACGAGAAGTATCGAAATGGTTTGTCGGCCGATAAGGTCGGCCATGAAGGTACGGATATGTTTATCCAAGACTCTCTTTACCTGAAAGCCTATGCCCTCTATTTCTCTAAATTTATCGAGGCCTATAAGAAACACGGAATTCCAATCTTTGCCATAATGCCCCAGAACGAGTTCAACTCTGCGCAAATATTCCCGAGTTGTTGTTGGACATCGGCTTCTTTGGCTAATTTTATCGGTAATTATCTCGGGCCGGCCATGCAGGTTCAAGGAGTGGATATTATGTTCGGCACGATGGAACGTGCGAATGAGTCGCTTGTTGATACGGTATTGACAGATCCCGCTAGTGGTAAATATGTAAAAGGTGTCGGTTTCCAATGGGCGGGTAAGGGAGCTATCGCCGGAATCCACAAACGTTATCCCGGGTTGAAGCTTTACCAACCGAGCAAGAATGTGGAGATGGCAAGAACGATTGGAAGGGTGCCATGTATTCTTGGGGGTTGATGCGACATTTTCTGGATAATGGCGTTTCTGCCTATATGTATTGGAATATATCTTTGGAAAATGGAGGGATCAGTCGTTGGGGATGGGCGCAAAACTCATTGGTTGTCGTAGATCCGCAAACCAAGAGCTATCGATATACTCCGGAATACTACGTGATGAAACATGTCAGCCATTATGTCCAGCCCGGTGCATATAAATTAGAAACGGAAGGAGCCTATACGAATCTGCTGGCATTCCGTAACCCGGATAACAGTATCGCCTTGATTATCGCCAATGAGACCAGTGATGATCGTTCCCTTTCCATCCGCATAGGCGATCGAGTCTATACTCCGATCGTAAAAGCATATTCCATGAATACGCTGCTGGTCGATTGATAATCCTTTTGAGAGATGCAAAAAGACAAGTTGTCAGTTATCTCTTCGGATATTTGTCTATTTCGTCCGAAATATTGTCAGTCGAACTCGGGTGAATACGTTTGGCACACTATTCGCATAGACTTAGGCGTGAACACAAAGTTCATAAACTAAAAACGTAATATTATTAACATTTAAAATACCAAGAAAATGAACATTAGACCATTAGCAGACCGCGTGCTGATTAAGCCGGCCGCTGCGGAAGAGAAAACATTAGGTGGAATTATTATTCCTGACTCAGCAAAGGAAAAGCCTTTAAAGGGTGAGATTGTAGCCGTAGGTAACGGAACGAAAGACGAGGAGATGGTTGTAAAGGTTGGTGATAACGTATTGTATGGTAAGTATGCAGGTACGGAAATCGAACTAGACGGTGAGAAATACTTGATCATGCGCCAAGCAGACGTTTTTAGCTATTATCTAATTCATTTTTATAAACAACTATATTAAAAAGAGATACAATCATGGCAAAAGAGATTAAATACGATATGGATGCCCGCGACCTTTTGAAGAAAGGTGTGGATGAGTTGGCTAATGCTGTTAAGGTAACATTAGCCCGAAAGGTCGTAACGTAATTATCGAGAAGAAATTCGGAGCTCCTCACATCACGAAAGATGGTGTAACGGTTGCTAAAGAAGTTGAGTTGACTTGCCCGTTCGAGAACATGGGTGCTCAATTAGTTAAGGAAGTGGCTTCCAAGACAAACGATAACGCCGGTGACGGTACGACTACAGCTACGGTTTTGGCTCAGTCTATCATTGGTGTCGGTTTAAAGAACGTTACTGCCGGAGCGAACCCGATGGATTTGAAACGTGGTATCGACAAGGCTGTCGCTAAGGTTGTAGAGAGCATCGCTAACCAAGCTGAGGCTGTAGGTGATAAGTTCGAGAAGATCGAGCATGTAGCGAAGATCTCCGCAAATGGTGACGAGGCTATCGGTAAGTTGATCGCGGAGGCTATGCAACGTGTGAAGACTGAAGGTGTTATCACGGTTGAGGAAGCTAAAGGTACTGAAACTACAGTTGACGTAGTTGAGGGTATGCAGTTCGACCGCGGTTATATCTCTCCGTACTTCGTAACGGATACAGAGAAGATGGAGTGCCAGATGGAGAATCCGTATATCTTGATCTATGACAAGAAGATCTCCGTATTAAAAGACCTTCTTCCTATCCTTGAGCCGACCGTACAGAGCGGACGTCCTCTTTTGATCATCGCTGAGGATATCGACAGCGAGGCTTTGGCTACATTGGTAGTGAATCGTCTGCGTGGTTCCTTGAAGATCTGCGCTGTTAAGGCTCCGGGCTTCGGCGACCGTCGTAAGGCTATGTTGGAAGAATATCGCTGTATTGACAGGCGGTACGGTTATCTCTGAGGAGAAAGGTTTGAAATTGGAAGGTGCTACAATGGATATGCTAGGTACCGCTGAGAAGATCACGGTAGACAAAGATACCACTACCATTGTAAATGGTGCTGGTGACAAGGAGCTATCCAAGCTCGTATCGGCCAGATCAAGATCCAGATGGAGAATACGACATCTGATTATGATAAAGAGAAATTGCAAGAGCGTTTGGCTAAGATGGCCGGCGGTGTAGCTGTTCTTTACGTAGGTGCTCCTTCTGAGGTTGAGATGAAAGAGAAGAAAGACCGTGTGGATGACGCATTACACGCAACTCGTGCCGCTATCGAAGAAGGTACGGTGCCCGGTGGTGGTGTTGCCTATATCCGTGCTATCGATGCATTGGACGGTATGAAGGGCGACAACGAGGACGAGACTACAGGTATCGAGATCGTTAAGCGCGCTATCGAGGAGCCGCTTCGCCAGATCGTAGCTAACGCTGGTAAGGAAGGTGCCGTTATCGTTCAGAAAGTGAAGGAAGGCAAGGGCGACTTCGGTTACAACGCTCGTAAGGACTGTTTCGAGAATTTGTGCGAGGCTGGTGTAATCGACCCAGCTAAGGTAACTCGCGTAGCATTGGAGAACGCTGCTTCTATCGCAGGTATGTTCTTGACTACTGAGTGCGTGATCGCTGAGAAAAAAGAAGAGACTCCTGCTATGCCTCCGATGAATCCGGGTATGGGCGGCGGAATGGGTGGTATGATGTAATCGACTCCCGTGATTAATGATATGGGCGGCGTTCCGGAAGGGACGGTCGCTTTTTTTATTTTCATTTGCTTGCTAATTGGAAAAACGATTACCTTTGTATGCGCAATACCGATAGGTTGCGCTTCAGAATGATTAAAAAGCCCAGGTGGCGGAATTGGTAGACGCGCTCGTTTCAGGTGCGAGTGGTTTTGCGATCGTGCAGGTTCGAGTCCTGTTCTGGGCACTTCCCAAAATAGAA
>ENA-OQDF01000784-OQDF01000784.1-human-gut-metagenome-genome-assembly--contig:-NODE-784-length-13232-cov-1.922625_pt1 | contig 13232 bp, 16 predicted proteins | sample MGYA00242769_ERZ504597 | MGnify/ENA primary metagenome ERZ504597 (study PRJEB26092, sample SAMD00036305) | human gut metagenome | host: Homo sapiens | study: EMG produced TPA metagenomics assembly of...
TTAGAAATTGGATGCTAGAGGTAAGTGTTTGTTGAATACGAGTCTATAGAAACAGCATGGGTGCCTATTAGTGGAAGTAATTATGAATATATTTATTGTTTATGGGTGGCAGGAAGTTTTAAAGGAAAAGGAATAGCTAATGAATTATTGGAATATGTGATTAACGATTCTAAAGAAAAAGCTAAAAGTGGGGTATGTACACTTGTTTCTAAAAAGAAGAAGCCTTTTCTTGGAGAAAAGAAATTCTTTGAACATTATGGCTTTAAAGTAGTTGATACAATTGGTGAATATGAATTAATGGCACTTCAATTTGATAATCATGAAATACCACGTTTTAATGAACAGGCAAGAACTATGAAAATAGAACAACAAGATTTTACAGTTTATTATAGTTATGAATGTCCTTATGTTGAATATGGAGTTAAAGAATTATCAAATTATGCTAAAGAAAATAATTTGATAATTAATTTTATTAAAATAGATACATTAGAAAAGGCTAAAAATGTTCCTTGTATCTTTAATAATTGGGCTAATTTTTATAAAGGTGAATTTATATCGAATACAATATTAAATGCGAAATCATTTGAAAAACTAATGACAAAGATAAAAGAGGAATAAGAAAATGAATTTATTTGATATGAATGAAAATACAAGACAACTCCCACTAGCAAGCCGTATGAGACCAGAGAAACTCGATGAAATAGTTGGCCAACTTCATATCATAGGGAAAGATAAATTGCTTTATCGTGCAATAAAGGCTGATCGTTTAGGTTCTATTATTTTATATGGACCTCCAGGGGTTGGAAAAACAACGATTGCGAGAGTTATTGCGAATACGACAAAATCATACTTTTGTAAATTAAATGCAACAAATGCAGGAATCAAGGATTTAGAAAAAATCATTGAAGAAGCTAAATTTAATCAAAATGCTTATCAAAAAGGAACAATTTTATTTATTGATGAAATTCATCGCTTTAATAAAACACAACAAGATTATTTGCTTCCTTTTGTTGAAGATGGAATTGTTATATTAATAGGAGCTACAACAGAAAATCCTTATTTTGAAGTCAATAATGCTTTACTTTCAAGATGTCGTATCTTTGAATTAAAACCTTTAGAAAAAGATGATTTAATAACCTTAATTGATCGTACATTAAAAGATCAAGAAAAAGGTTTAGGTAAAGAAAAGATTATAATTGATGAAAATGCTAAAAGCTTCCTTGTAGATCAAGCAGGAGGAGATGCCAGAAGTGTTCTAAACGCCTTAGAACTTGCTTATCTTACAACTGAAAGAAACAAAAAAGGGATAATTTCAATTACTTTAGAAGTAGCTGAACAATGTATTCAAAAAAAGGCCATAAGATATGATAAAAATGGTGATAATCACTATGATACTATTTCTGCCTTTATTGAATCGATGAAACATACCGATCCAGATGCAACACTTTATTATCTAGCAAGAATGTTGATTGCTGGAGAGGATGTTAAATATATTGCTAGAAGAATTTGTGTTTGTGCATCTGAAGATATAGGTTTGGCTAATTCACAAGCTCTTGTTGTAGCGACAAATGCTTTTCTAGCGGTAGAAAGAATAGGAATGCCAGAGTCTACAACAATTTTAGCACATGCTGCTTTATATGTTTGTTGTTCGCCTAAATCATCAGCGGTTTCTAATGGCATTTATCAAGCGATGGATGGGGCAAACAAAACAACGGATGTTCCTATTCCACATTTTTACAAGATGCAAGTTATAAAAATGCTTATAAATTAGGAAGAGGTGTTGGTTTAGATAATGTTCATCAATTTCCTAATCATTATTCAGGTAAAAAATGTATGCCTGATGAATTAGATCATCATCATTATTTTAATTTATCACAAATGGGTAGTGAAAAAAGAATCCAAGCATTTTTAGATTATCTAAAAGAATACAAAGTAGAAGATATATTATTCGATAGCTTCTTTTTAAATCAACATTCTTCTTTATTTGTGTTGTTTGGTTTCATTTTTCTATTTTTTATAATAAACCTGTAAGAAATGGAGGAAATGAAAATGAATACAGATAAAATTTATGCAGAACAACTTGCTAATGAATATGCGCCAAAGGATACATCAAAGGTAGTGGCTCTTCGAAAATTAGATGCAAAGGCAAAATTACCAGCTAATATTTTTACTTATACTTTAGGAATTATTTCAGCTTTATTGATGGGTGTTGGAATGTGTTTATCAATGAATGTCATTGGTAGTGGGACAACAGGTATGTTTGTTTTAGGTGTTATTATTGGTTTAATTGGTTTAATTGGAATGGGAATTAATTATCCGGTTTATAAGAAAATACTTGTTCGTGGAAAACAAAAGTATGCTTTTGAAATTATGGAACTTGCTAAAGAAATTAGTGATGAAGAATAACGGTAATAATATTTAATTAATATTAATTAAGGTTCATTTTTTCGATTAAACTTATAATATGATAATATAAATAGTTTAAATGGAAGTAAAATTTCATAAATAAAACAAAGGGTAAAGATTATGAATAAAAATGAAAGTAAATATTTTAATACAGCGATAAAATGGATCAGTCTTTTCTTAGAACTTTAGAAAAGAAAGACTTGCTTATATTACGGTTAAAGAGAATTTGTCATGAAGCAGGTAGTGAATCGTTCGACCTTTTTATTTACATTATGAAACATTAGATGATTTATTAAAGGAAAGTGTTGAATATATGAATTGTCATTTTCTTGAGCATATGGGACAAGATTCACGAAATTTTGTGAATAAGATCAATGATTGTTCAAAAGATGAACTTTATCTAATTACACCCAAATATTTAAAACCTTATTTAAGTTATATTAAAAGGAACAAACGTCTTTTTTTTAACAGCTATAAAAAAGCAAAAGTGCTACAACTTAATCAAAGTTATTCACAATTATTTCAACATGTTTTAATGCCAATCTTAGATTGTTATCAAGTTCCTCAAGAAGAAAGAAAATACATTATGTCTTTTTATATACAAGGCATTATAGCAATTATTACTCAATGGCTAAAAGATGATTGTAAAGAAGAAATAGAATTTGTGATGCAAGTGATTCAACGATGTATCAAACAACCAAAGGGGAATTTATGAAAGCAGGAATTTATTTAGGAAAAGAAAAAGTAAAAATACAAGAATTACCTCTTCCTGAAGTGGGTGATTATGATGTTTTAATACAAAATATTTATTCAAGTATATGTGGAACAGATGTGGCTGTTTTTATGCATGGTCCAAATACAGGACATAAAGTGAATGTTGGTGGTGAATTTGGTCATGAAACAATTTCAAGAATTGTTAAGGTGGGAAAAGAAGTTAAGGATTTTAAAGTAGGAGACCGTGTTTATCCTTATCCTTTATATGCTAAAGATGATACTTCAAGAGCGGGGACACTAGGTGGATTTTCAGAGTATATATTAGTACCAAATGCTAAGAAAAATCATTCTCTATTTCAAGTAGACAAACGTATTTCAGATAAACTAGCAAGTTTAATTGAACCTTTTACTGTAGGCTGTCGAGGGGCTAGAAGAGGCATGATTCTAAGTGGTCAAGGGTATGTCAAAGGACAAAATGCGGTTGTTTTTGGCAGTGGAACGATTGGTATTGCTGCAGCGGTTGCTTTTAAATATTTTGGGATGGAAAAAGTGATGATTTGTGATTATTCAGCTTATCGTTTAGAAATTGCTAAAAAATTAGGTTTTGAAACATGTAACCTACAAGTAGATGATTTTATAAATCATGCCAAAGATTATTATGGAATGGCTTATTCTTTAAATGGTCTAACGGCAAATATCGATTGTTGGTTAGATGCGGCAGGTGCTAAAAGTATTCTTGATGATTTTTTGAAACTAGGAAAAATAGAAAGTCGTTTTGTTTCAGTGGCGGTCAATAAAGAACCACGCTCCATTGATTTATTGCATATGACATATGCACAACAAAGTATTATTGGCTCTGGTGGTTATATGAAAGAAGATGTTGATGATGTTCAAGAAATCATGGCTTGTGGTAAGTGGAATTTAGAAAGTATGATTACTCATGAATTTCCATTAGAACAGCTTGATCAAGCTTTATATAAGGCTAGTGATGTCAATAATTCTTTAAATGTGATTATTAAAATGAAAAATAAGTGTCGCTATAGGCTGGCACTTATTTTATTGAATAGTTCTTTTATAATTTTCTCCCCAATTCCATATAGAATCAAGAATAGGTTTTAGGCTTTTTACTAAGTCAGTTAAACTATATTCGACACGCGGTGGTACTTCAGCATAAACTTTTCTATGAACAATCCCTTTTGTTTCCATTTCTTTTAAATTAGAAGTTAAAACTTTTTGACTGATTTTCCCAATACTTCTTTGTAATTTCCCAAATCTTTTAGAACCAGGCATTAAATCACGAAGAATTAATACTTTCCATTTATTTCCAATAAGGGTAAGTGTTGTTTCTACTGGACAAGCAGGTAATTCATTATTTTCCATTTTATTTCCTTCAAAATGCTTATATTAAACAATAATTTTAAAATGGATAGTATATAGCACTTTAGAGTGCATATATTTGTGTAAAGTTATTATAATAGCGAAGATGAAAAAATAATTATTTCATAATGATTAATAACGATGGAAGTAAATGTGAATGATTCGTAAAACTTTTAAATGATACGCCAGTACAATATTTAACTATTGTAGAGCTGTATTTGAAGATAATAAAGCTGAAAAAGAAATATGGATAATCCAATTTTTGAAGTGTTTTATTTAGCTGATGCTCAAGTATTATTGCTGATAATGGACAATCACCAAAAGAATATACATTATAATATTTATTTCTAAAAATAAGAGATGTTTTAATAAAGAAATATTGATTAATGGATTATTAAAATATTGGTGGAAGAAATTTACTCACAAGATACAAGAGGTGCTTTAGAAGTTTTTGGTTATATGAAGCAAGTGAAGAATATATTGATTTAGTGTTCTTAGTCATATGGTAAGAGATGCTATTTTTATTGGTAAAACAATAGAAAATAAACATGAGTATTTTGTACAAATAGATGTATAGGGTGTAAATTATGTTATAGTGTTTGTCCACATATTACTCAAAAACTTGTTATTAATCAACATCTAAAGAAATTTGTTCTAAGCAATGTATTAAATTATTGTAAAAAGTAAGGATTGTGTGTCCTTACTTTTTAAATACTCTCTTTGAAGTTTCTACCAATGGGTAGAATAGTAGAATTTTTTAAAATGAGTTCTTTAGCTTTTATTTCTTGAATATAGTTTTTATTTACGACAAATGATTTATGAATTTGAATAAAGTCAGAAGAATTGATTTCTTTTATAAATAAAGATAAATTTTTTCTTTCAATAAAATCACCATTATCATGATGAATTACAAGTTTATGATTCATGGATTCTACATACATAATTTGAGCAAGTCTTAATTCAAAAGACATTTGTTTATTTTTATAATGATATGTTTTAAATCTAGTAAATATTTGTTGATGAATAGTTTCTGATTTAGAGTGAAGACTGTTTTCTAAATCATCTTTTTCAAAATATAAATGAATACCTAATGTTAAACATTCATTAAGTAAATGAAAGTCATTAGGACCAATAATATAAATTAAAGTTTCTGGATATCTATTGATTTGATGAATTTTATCTAAATCATTGAGGGTATTTATTTCAATAAAGTAGATATCATCATAAGATGCAGGATTGAATTTTTTCTAAATAAAAAATCTTTTGAGGTAAAGTGTTTTTTTTGATGATTTCAAAATAACACTCTTGTATATTACAAGCTATAGAAATCATTTTTTACCTCCATGTATTTTTTCTAAATAATAAGATAAAGCTTCTTGTTTATCTAATTGATCTAGAATATGATATTTATCTTTAAAGATAATGCCTTTACTTTTTAAAAATTCAATTGCATCGATAATTCTTTTCTTTTTCTAGTAACGATTGGTTGAAAAGAAAAAGAAGAACCATCCTTCATCAATACTTTAAAAATAACATTATAACCATTGGTTCCATAAAAAAGCATTGGAACTGCTTCATAAGTGACTTGGATAGATATAATCTTATCTAGTTTTATTTTCATTTGATATTCCATATTTCTAGTAAAAATTGTTTTAAAAAATGCTTGTGATTTATCGATTACATTATTATAAAAAGTGTATTTAAGATAATGTTCATCCACTTCCCAAATATTATTACAAAATGCCATACTAGGAAGAAAGATAAAGATAATCAAAAAAATAAGCATAAATCCACAAATATTCATTCCTGAAAATGGACTATAAATGATTAAAAAAACAGCCCAAAAAATAATGATGAATGAATAAATAAAACTTAATTTATAATGGGGTTTCCCTACTTTGTACTTCATGCTATCCCTCCTTTAACTGTATTGTATCATAAGTAGATTTATTTAAGATGTTGTTTGTGTCATTTCTAGGTTGTTGGTGCCACTTTTATTGTAAGGTGTGATGGAAGTTTATGATGGAGTTAGGAGGTGGGAGCAATGAAGGTTTTTTCACTAGCTACGTTAACATTAAAAAGGAATAAAAAACAATATATGATTTATGGACTCACACTTATTTTTGCAATTGTCATTCATTTGATCTTTTCAGAATTTATCAACAATCCCTATTTAATAGAAGAAGATAGGGCTAGAGGAATAGATGGTCCTCTTGGAGCGGATATACCATTATCAATGGGATTACCATTTTTAATTATTTTATTTTGTTGGTTTATGATTATTTATGCCAGTCAATTATAATTTACAATAAAAAACATCAAGAATTTGGAATTTTATTTACTTGTGGATTTAACTTGTTAGATTTTATCAAATATACATTGATTCAAATGGGGATTGTTTTTATCTTTGTTTTACCGATTTCATTTATTTTAGGTGTTCTTAGCTTATTTTTCATTCATTCAAAGATATATCCTTATCTACAAATCAATTATTCAATTTATACCATTATGCCAAGTACCTTTTTTACAACGATTTCAGCGTTATGTGTATTAGTTGTTATTGTGATCATCTTTTTAATAGGGCAACTTCATAAAAGTGATATTTATACTTTAATGAATGATGAAAATAAGGTACAAGCTATTCACTTTGTAAGTTTAAAAAAATGATGATGTATTACTTATTTATTTGATAGGATTTGTTCAATTATAACGGTTGAAGGAAATTTAATAAATTATATTCCGCCAACAGCTTTAGGTGTTGTGGGAATGTATGGATTATATAAGTATTTATTACCACAAATCTTTTTAAAAAATAAAAAGAATTTAAAAGGAGAACAAATATATATTTGTTTATCACATGTGGGATTGATGATTAAATCAACAGCTTCGTTAATTGGCTTACTTACATTATTGATTACAGTTTTATTACCTGTTTTAGCGTCACAAAATATTGAAAGTAATGAATTTGTGACAGGAATGATCAGTTATTTGTTTATTGTAGCGATGGTAATTATTTCTATTTTATATAAGATGAATATGGAAAAGAAAAATAAAATGAAGGAATTTAATACTTTAAATAAAGTAGGTTATGTTTATAGTGATTTAAAGAAGATGCTTTTGAAAGAAAATATCCTTTATTTTATTTGTGTTTTAGTAATTCCATTACCTTATTTAATCTTTATGGCGAGAGAGTTTATTTTAATGAATTCAACAATGTTATTTTTCTATAGTGGATTATTTATCTATTATGTAGTGACATTATTGATTTGTCTTTTATTAAATTATTGTGTAGGAAAAGTACAACTAGGAGGACAATAATATGGAAACAGTTTTACGAGCAAAAAATATGACAAAGATTTATGGTATGGGAAGCAAACAACCATTTACAGCTTTAGAAAATATCGATTTAGAAATTAAAACAGGAGAGTTTATTGTTGTTATGGGACCGTCAGGTTCCGGTAAATCTACTTTAGTAAATAATATTTCAACAATAGATATTCCTACTAATGGGAGTTTGTATATTTTAAATCAAGAAGTGAAACAAATGTCTGAAAATCAAATTAGGAAAATTTAGGTATCAATATTTAGGTTTTGTTTTTCAAAATTATAATTTATTAAATTCTTTAACGGTTTATGAAAATATTATGATTCCTTTAAAACTTATTGGAGAAGATAAAAAAGTGATTGATGAAAGAATACATCAAATTACAAAAGAATTAGATATTGAATCACTACTCAATAAATATCCTCATGAATGTTCGGGAGGACAACAACAAAGAGTCGCTATTGCTAGAGCATTAATTGGAAATCCTAAAATCATTATTGCAGATGAACCAACAGGAAACTTAGATAGTCAAAATTCACATGAAATATTATCTATCTTTAAAAAGATGAATGAAAATCATATTACGATCATTATGGTAAGCCATGATCCATTGATTGCTTCTTATTCTTCAAGACTTTCTTTATTTAAAAGATGGTAAAATTGAAAAAGAATTATTAAAGGAGATAAGACTCAACAAGAATATTTTAAAGAAATTGTAAGCATTAATTCGAAAGAAATGCAAAAGATGTTGGACTAAGATATAATAAATAAAAGGAGATGATTTATATGGGTTTTAATATTTATATTTTTATCATTGCTGTTATTATTGTAGGTCTTTATTTTATATGAAATAAAATAAAGAAAAGAAATATGAAAGAAAAAAAGATATGATTTGATTGTTATCTTTAAGGAGGAAAAATATACAGATATTAGAAATAATGAATCTCTTAACCAACTAGCAAACTGGAGTTATTATTCTAAAAAAGGATTTAGAGGTTTTTGTTTACAAACAAAAGAAGAGTTAGAAGAAACGATTATTCAAGAACTAGCTTTAGAAAAAGATGATTTTGAAGTGATTAATGGAGATCCAGAATTGTATGTACCTTCATAGAAAGGATTACTTGTTTGTACAACTTGTACAAACAAGTTTTTTAATGAAAAGCTTGATTTTTATCAAAGAACAGGTGTAATCTTTTAGCGTAATAAAGGATGAAGGAAAATGAATGTAAATGAAATAAGAGAAAAAAGTAGAAGTGTTATTGGACCTTATTGTAAGTCATGTCCAGTATGTAATGGAAAAGCTTGTTCGAATAAAATCCCTGGACCAGGCTCTAAAGGAACAGGAACAGTAGCTATTAAAAATTATGAGGCTTGGCAAAAGATAGAAGTTAAAATGGATACTCTTGCTGAAAATAAAGAAATTGATACAACCTTTAAAATGTTTGGAAAAACATTTAAGTATCCTATTTTTGCTGGACCAGTAGGAGCAGTAAGTCAACATTATAGTGATTTATATAATGATAATATGTTTAATGAAATTTATGTACGTGCTTGTGCAAAAAGTGGGATTGCTGCTTTTACAGGGGATGGTTTAAATGAAGAAATCATGGTGCATGCAACACATTATATTAAAGAAAATAATGGCATTGGTGTTCCAACGATTAAACCTTGGGATAAAGATACTTGCTTTAAAAAATTAGATCTTGCTAATGAATCAAATGCTTTTGCGATTGCTATGGATATTGATGCTGCAGGACTTCCTTTTTTACAAGGAAGAATTCCTCCGGCTGGTAGAAAGAGTGTAGAAGAGTTAAAAGAGATTATTGATTATGCCCACGTTCCTTTTATTGTTAAAGGGATTATGTCAGTTGAAGGTGCACAAAAAGCGATAGATGCAGGTGCCAAAGCGATTGTTGTTTCCAATCATGGAGGAAGAGTTTTAGATGGGACTCCTGCAACAGCATGTGTTTTAGAAGAAATTGCTGATCAATTTAAAGGACAAGTTAAAATTATTGTTGATGGTGGTATTCGTAGTGGCTTAGATGTTTTTAAAGCCCTTGCTTTAGGTGCGGATGCAGTCATTATAGCAAGACCATTTGTTAATATGATTTATGGTGGTAAAGATGAAGGTGTTGAAGCTTATGTTCAACAGTTAGGTCAAGAATTAGAAAATACGATGATGATGACAGGTGTTTCTTCTTTAAGAGAAATTTCTAAAAAGAATATTTATAAATAGAAGTCTTTGTGAAAAACTATAGACTTCTTTTTTATTATAATAATAATCATTGTTTATGAATTATTATCGTGATAATATATAGATATGAATTATTATCATAATAATAAGGGAAATGAGGAAGAATAGTATGTACAAAAGTTTAGAACCTTATGCAAAATTAGTTAATTTTTTAAGTGCTGCATTAGGTGACAATTGTGAAATAGCTTTACATGATTTGACATCTAAAGATCAAGAAATTGTTGCTATTTCAAATAATCCAATTTCAGGAAGAGAAGTTGGAGCAAAATTATCAAATTTATCTTTACATTATTTAGAAGAAAAACAATATTTAAATCATGACTTTGTCATGAATTATAAAACTGTAGGTAATGATGGTAAATTAATGAGAGCAGCGACTTATTTTATTAAAGAAGAAGGTCGTGAAATGCCCGTAGGAATGTTATGTATTAATGTGAATATTTCAGATTTAGAATATTTAACTTCTACAATTAAAAAGATTTTAGGGATTAAGGAAGAAAAAGATATTGAATTTAAAATGGATAATCCAGTTGAAATCTTATCATCTCCATTAGATGAAATGATTGATATGTATATTAAAGAATGCTTAGAAAAGATGGGATTCCCAAGTTATTTCTTAGCTGAAAGATTAAATGTAGATGAAAAGATAAAAGTTGTAAAATATTTACAAGAAAAAGGGACTTTTAAGGTTAAAGGTGCTATTGTATTAGTGGCTGAAAAATTAGCGGTATCTGAACCAACAGTTTATCGTTATTTGAAGAAAAATGTATAAAGGAGAATATGAATGAGTGATTTAGTTTATGTAAGTGGACATAGAAATCCAGATACAGATAGTATTTGTTCGGCAATTGCTTATAGTTATTTATTAAATGCAACAAATAAATATAATGCAATTCCTGTACGTTTAGGAGAAATTAATAGGGAAACTGAATATGTTTTAAAACGTTTTGGAGTAGAACACCCTGTTTTACTTAAAACAGTTAAACAAAAAGTTGAAGATTTAAATTATGATAAAGTAACTGTTTTTTCTAAAGATTTAACTTTAAAAACAGCTTGGTTTTTATTAAAACAACAAAATTTAAAATCTGCACCTATTTTAGATGAACATGGTCAATTATTAGGTTTATTATCTACATCTAATATTATTGAAGGATATATGGATCAATGGGATAGTGAAGTTTTAAAGAAAGCTAAAACTCCTGTTGAAAATGTTATTGATACTTTAGAAGCTAATGTGATTTATTTAAATGAATCTTTAAAAGTTGTTGAAGGTGATATTCACATTGCAGCAATGTCAGGTAGTGAAGCTAAAAAACGTATTCATGAAAATGATGTTGTGATTGTAGGTGGAGATAGAAGTGATGATTTAGAAGAACTTATTTCAGTTAAACCATCTTTAATTGTATTAACTGGTTCTTTAACTGCTGATGAAAATGTTGTAAAAAAATGTGAAGAACAAGGAATTTCAATTATTTCTACACCATTTAATACTTATCAAACATCTCAACAAATTGTTCAAGCAATTCCTGTTGAATATGTCATGATCAAAGGAGATATTAAAACTTTCTCTACAGATGATACTTTAGATTATATGAAAGAAGTTATGTCTGAAACAAGATATCGAGGATATCCAGTTATTGATTTAAATAATCGTTGTGTAGGAAGTATTTCTCGTTTTGCTTTATTAAAAGGATTAAGAAAAAAGTTATTTTAGTAGACCACAATGAAAGAGGTCAATCTATTCCTGGTATTGAAGAAGCTGATATTTTAGAAATCGTGGATCATCATAGGGTAGCTGATATCCAAACAGTAGGACCATTAATGTTTAGAGGAGAACCATTAGGTTCAACAGCTACAATTGTAACTAAAATGTTTGATGAATTAGATGTTGAAATGCCAAGTCATATTGCTGGTTTATTATTAGGTGCGGTTGTTTCTGATACATTATTATTCAAATCACCAACTTGTACACCAGTTGATACTAAGATTGCTAAGAAACTAGCTAAAATTGCAGGTGTTGATATTCAAGAATTTGCAATGGAAATGTTTAAAGCAGGAACTTCTTTAGTTGGTAAAACTGTAGATGAAATCTTTAACCAAGACTTCAAAAAATTCAGTTTTGATAACTTACAAGTAGGGGTTGCTCAAGTAAACTCAATGGATATTGAAGGATTCTTACCATACAAAAAAGATATGTTAGATTATATGAATAAATTTGCGGAAGATAATAATTTAGAATTCACATTATTATTACTTACAGATATTATCAACGCTAACAGTGAAATCTTTGTTGGTGGACCACGTCCTGAATTAGTAGAAAAAGCATTTAATGTTCAATTAACGGAATGTCAAGGAACATTAGTTGGTGTTATTTCTCGTAAAAAACAAGTAGTTCCAGCAATTACTGCTGTTATGAGTGAATAAGATGAGATTAGATAAATTTTTAAAAGTATCAAGAATTATTAAAAGACGTACTTTATCCAAAGAAATTTCTCAAAGTGAACGTGTAAAAGTCAATGGTAAGGTAGCTAAACCTTCAACAAAGTTAAATGTTGGAGATTTGATTGAAATTGAATTTGGAAGAACGATATTAACGGTTAAAGTTAAACTTCTTAAGGAACATGTTTTAAAAGATGAAGTACAATGCTTTATGATATTGTTGATGAAAAAAGAAAAGAAGTAAATGAATAAGAGAATGTCATGAACATTCTCTTTTTTCATATGATGTAGAGGAGGGATATTATGGATAATCAAATACATTTGAACAAACACCTTATCATCATGTGTATTTAAAAGATCGTAAGACATTGGAGCTTACAGGCATTAAAAAAATTGAAAGTTTTGATTCTTTAGAATTTTTAATTGAAACATCTTTAGGATATTTAAATATTAAAGGTAGCGATTTAGCACTTGTGCGTTTTGATCAAGAGAAAAAAGAGGTCAGTATTAAAGGAAATATTGATGCGATTTCTTACTTATCGAATAAAAGAACAACAAAGAGTAAAGATAGTGTTTTAAATAAATTGTTGAAATAATGGATTTAATTACACAAATAACAAGGAATAGGGTATTCTTTTGTATACGGGATTATCTTTACCTTTGTATATCATTTATTTATTAGTCATCTTCATCAAAATTAAAATCAAATTTATTTTA
>ENA-OQDF01000786-OQDF01000786.1-human-gut-metagenome-genome-assembly--contig:-NODE-786-length-13215-cov-1.725015_pt1 | contig 13215 bp, 14 predicted proteins | sample MGYA00242769_ERZ504597 | MGnify/ENA primary metagenome ERZ504597 (study PRJEB26092, sample SAMD00036305) | human gut metagenome | host: Homo sapiens | study: EMG produced TPA metagenomics assembly of...
CTTGATTGGCGATACCCATAGCAGCGTTCACCGTCACGCCGAAAAAAAAGATTCAACAAGATGTTCAATCCTTGCGAGGCTCCCATATTGGCTATTCCTCCAAACAGACTCCAGCCAGAGAAACCTAGCAACTCGCAGAACAACCCTTTATCCCAAAAGAAATGATAATGACATACTGCAAACGATCGCCTGCAATACAAATAATAACAAGCCAACACCAAAGCCAGTACGACAAACATCAAGAACCCATAAAAGATCAAACGATCCCATGCGGTCCAAGTCAACAAATACACAATCAACAAACGAAACACGGCCTCAATCACACTGATATAAGCATAGAATGACATCCGCTCATGTGCGATAATGGCTGCGTTATAAGAGCACGCATGATATTAACACAAGTGCCCAATATCGTAAATTGATATGTAAGTGTCCACCCGCCCATCCCCTATCCGCAGGATATTGGATGTAGCGTCCAAAACCACAACCCAGCAGTCTCCGCAAGTACGAACGTCAGCAACGCTATTCCTAGATGGATCGTGACACTGGCAGAGAACACGTGTTGGGTTGTCACCAGATCCCCACGTCCCAACTCATAATTCAAGAACCGTTGCGTGGAGGTGACCATGGCGTTATTGACAAACGTAAAGAGTACAACTATTCCTCCCACCACGTTATAAATCCCGTAGTCCTCTACCCCCAGCATCTGTAATACAACTCGGCTGGTGTATAGCGTCACCCCCATGATCAAGAGCATACGTACATAGAGGAACAGCGTGTTCTTCGCTATCCGCTTATTATTCTCGGATATTGAATGCATATATCTTATTGAGAATTGGTATCCTTCAAATTTAGAGCAACTGTAACACTCTTCAAATTCTCAAGCGTACAACTTTCTTGATTTGCACACAGCCTTCATACTGCTTGGATAGCCATCAAAACGAACCACATAAAAAGCGTTAGCACTGACTTCGGTCACGCAGTATATATTCAAGGGAATATACAGTATATATCCGGATGCACATGTAGTATATATCCTCAAGAGACAGATAGGTAGATATATGTTATAGTAACCGAATATATTTAGGATCGACCTCTACAGCAGCAACCAACAGACCTGGTATCTCTACGATCAAACGTTTCACACGGGCCCCTCGTATAGAGAGTAAACGACCCTCGTAGCCATCCAGTGGACCACCCTCGATGCGGATCATGCGACCGTACATCGCAGGAGTTAATTCTTCCACCAAGAAATAACGTGGGGAATCATCGGAATGGACAGCACAGATAAAACGGTTCATCTCCGCATGGCCTACCGTCATCGGCTTACGGTAGCCACCACGCAAATAACGATATTGGAGGGTACTGATCTCTTCTACGATTGGATCCATACAGGTACGGGTAGTATGGGCAAAAAGTAAATCGTGCAGAAGAGGAACCTCCTCACGAATCCGCTTACCCTTCCTCTCGACCAACCGCCAACGCATAGGAGTGAAAATCTCAATACCCTTTTCCTCTAGCAACCTATAGGCCGGGCGTTTAGCATTGGGACGGTCAAGTCTCGCAATACGAACCAATCGTCTGTTAAAGGATATTCCATTGGATAAGGGATAATTCTTCTAGTCCTGAAAGGATGTGTATTTTCTTAATATCCAATCAGTTATACAATAGACTCTTGTAAGTTGGAAAGCGTATACTCTCTTTTCAAGACCTTTTGTTGCCATCGAAGCCAACTTGTTTTACGCTCAAAAGACCCTATATTTAATACCGAGAAGGCATTTTTATAGCCTTTGAGCTATTTTGGCAAATAGGCTACTTGGCGAATAGCATTCGTTTCACGCCGCAAATATAGCAAAAAATAACCAAACACAAGCAAACATCAAGCCTTGTTTGTGTTTGGTTATTTTTCACTACATTTGTGTTCGCTAAAAAAGGAGTAATTTAAAATGATCGATCAACCTACCATAGACCGGATATTGGACGCGGCGAACATCGTGGATGTTGTCTCTGAATTCGTGACTCTTCGGAAACGAGGGATCAACTATGTAGGATTATGCCCATTTCATTCGGACAAATCACCGTCTTTTACGTATCCCCCTCAAGAATATCTGTAAGTGTTTCGCTTGCGGAGAAGGTGGAACCGCCGTTCACTTCATCATGAAGCATGAGCAACTCAGCTATTTCGACGCTTTACGCTTTCTGGCGAAAAAATACAATATAGAGATACAGGAACGGGAACTTACCGAGAAAGAGAAACAAATCCGTAGCGACCGGGAAAGTATGCTTATCGTCAATAGTTGGGCGGGACAATACTTTTCTACTTTATTACATGAGCATGTTGAAGGGAAAAGCGTAGGTATGCGCTACTTCGCCGAGCGAGGATTGAGGGAAGATATCATCCGTAAATTCCAACTTGGGTATAGCTTGGACCAGCGGGATGCTTTATACAAAACCGCTATAAAAGCAGGTTATAAAAAGGAATTCCTCGAGAAAACCGGTTTAGTTATCGCTTATGATAATGGAAACGTGAACGATCGTTTTCGGGGACGTGTTATCTTTCCCGTCCATACATTAAGCGGAAAGGTCGTGGCATTCGGCGGACGTGTATTGAAAAAGGACGAGAAGACCGCGAAGTACGTAAACTCTCCCGAAAGCGAGATTTATCATAAAAGCAACGAGCTTTACGGCATCTATTTCGCCAAGCAAGCAATCATGAAACAGGATCGCTGTTTCTTGGTGGAAGGATATATGGACGTGATCGGTATGCACCAAGTGGGCGTAGAAAACGTGGTTGCCTCCTCGGGTACGGCGCTCACGCAAGGGCAAATCCGGCTCATACATCGTTTCACGAATAATATCACGGTATTATACGATGGAGATGCCGCCGGAATCAAAGCGGCTCTCCGGGGTATCGATATGTTATTGGAAGAAGGGATGAACGTCAAGGTCGTGCTTCTTCCGGCGGGAGAAGACCCGGACTCTTTTGCCCGTAGTCATAGCGCGAGCGAGTTCGCAGAGTTTATCAGCCAGAACGAGACAGATTTCATCCGTTTCAAGACGAAGTTGTTATTGGCGGAAGCGGGGGTGATCCGATCAAACGTTCCGCCCTGATCTCGGATATTATCCGTACGGTAGCGATCATACCTGATAATATCGCTCGCTCCGTGTATATCCGAGAATGTAGTACGACCATGGAGATAGACGAGCAAGTCTTACTCAACGAGGTCAATAAGATCCGTCTCAACAAGGAAGAGAACCAAGCGGCTAAATCCGCAAAGAATACACCGCCCGTTCAACCTCCAGCCAATACGATCCCTGAGTATCCGGATTTCCCCGGCTACCAACCGTATACACCGGAAGAGGCAAATACCCTCCTCCGGAAAATATTCCGCCTCCACTGCCCGAGGACTATATTCCGGAAGAGGAAGCGGGTCCGCCCCCTACTCCTCCATACGAGGTTCCGACGGCTCCCAACATACAGGTCCAACCGAAACGCTCTCCTTTTGAGGCTTATGAGTTGGCTCTTCTGCGCTATATCGTACGATATGGCGAACGTGTCCTCTATGACTACGTAGATGAGGAGACCAACGAGCATGTCATCATGAGGGTCGCCGATTATATCCGTTTCGATCTGGAACGTGATGACCTTACGTTTTATACGCCAGCCTTCAAACAAATGCTGGACGAAGCTGCTGAACATTGTCAAAACGAGGGCTTTATGGCCAGTCGTTATTTCCTTGCCCATCCGGACCCGAACATCAGCCGCTTGCCGCCAACCTTATTAGCGATAAGTACCAGCTTAGTAAATATCATACGAAGTTCAGGGAACTAGAGCAAGAAGAAGATAAATTGGATTACTTGGTACCCCGGGAAATCTATTCCATGAAAGATGCCTATATCCTCTATAAGATAAAGGATATCCAAGCGAAAATCAAAGAGGCTCAAAACAAGGGTGACATGGAACAGATCTTTGATTTAATGAAACAGAACGCCCACCTCAACGAGATCAAGAACGTGCTCTGCAAAGAGCTGGGTGAGCGTATCGTATTAAAAATGTAATAAAAACATCTATGAATTCCTTGAGACAGAAAACGTGGTAAAACAGTACGCCGGGCATCTGGCGCTGAACAAGGTAAGTATCCAAGTTCCTCAAGGAACAATCTTTGGATTACTGGGGCCTAACGGGGCGGGCAAGACGACCTTGATCCGGATCATCAACCGGATTACGGCACCGGATAGCGGAATCGTTCGCTTCAACGGCCATGAATCCAGCCCGGAAGACATCTACCAGATCGGTTACTTGCCGGAAGAGAGAGGGTTGTATAAAAAGATGAAAGTCGGGGAGCAGGCGATCTATCTGGCACAATTGAAAGGTCTCTCCTACCCAGAGGCACGCAGTCGTTTGACCCGTTGGTTCGAGAAATTTGACATCATGCCTTGGTGGAATCGCAAACTGGAAGAGCTGTCGAAAGGTATGCAGCAGAAAGTACAATTCATCATTACCGTGATACACGAACCCGAGCTATTGATCTTTGACGAGCCATTTAGCGGATTCGATCCGGTCAACGCCGATCGCCTTAAACAAGAGATATTGGAATTGAAGGCGGCCGGGCATACCATTATATTCTCAACTCACAACATGTCCTCCGTTGAGGAGATTTGTGACGAGATTGCTTTAATCAATCGCTCTGAGGTCGTCCTGTCCGGCAATGTCAAGGAGGTACGGGAACGGTTTAAGAGTAATACCTATATATTAAATGTACGCAAGGAGACTGGAGGTATTGAGGAGTTAAGGATACGCAAGGAAGAAAATACCAGTAACTCCGATTGGCTTACCCGGCTGGCGTCCCAATATGAGATACTTTCCTTCACGGAAGAGATCCCTTCTATGAATGACATTTTTATCAACACCGTTTCCGGTACAAACACATCAAAAGCATGAGCAAAATTGGATTAATCATCAAACGGGAATATCTCCGGAGAGTAAGTAAAAAAGTCATTTATCCTGCTCACGTTCCTCACACCGTTTCTATTCGCTGCACTTGCGTTCGTCCCCCTATGGCTCTCTTCCATCAAGGGAGATGAGATTCATACAGTCGCCATACTCGACGCCACCGGCAAATACGCCCCGTTGTTCGAGGATACGGAAAGCTATCGTTTTATCAACGGCGACAAAGATATGGATAAGTACAGGCAAATGTCGGAAAAGGAGATATTCGCATTTCTCAACATCTCCGACGACTTGCAGAAAAATCCGAAAAACGCAACCCTCTATTCCAAGAAACAAATCCCGGCGGATTTGAGCCGACTCGTCAATATGACATTAAAGAAGCAGATAGAGAGTGACAAACTGGCAACATTCAATATTCCCAATCTACAAGAGATCATAAAAGAAAGTAAAGTAGATTTCAACATACAAACGATCAAATGGGGGGATGACGGAAGCGAAAAGCAATCCTCGTCCGTAGTGGCATCCATAACCGGAGTAATTTTCACCATGCTTATCTATATGTTCATCCTAATCTATGGAGGAATGGTCATGCAAGGGGTTATGGAAGAAAAGACGAACCGGATCATCGAGATTATGATCTCGTCCGTCAAACCTTTCGACTTAATGATGGGTAAAATTATAGGAATCGGTTTTGTCGGGCTTACGCAAGTATTCCTTTGGGCGGTTATGACCTTTATTCTCATCACCGGGGGAACTTTCTTTTTGGGAGGAGGTATGGAAAGCGAGATCTTGCAATCAAGCATGGCACTTAACACAACCCCTAACATGACGGCTATCGCAGCCCAGCAGCATGGAAATGAATGGATAGAGATGCTTCATACGATTAACTTCACCGAGATAGGCATCTTGTTTATCGCTTATTTCATAGGCGGCTACTTATTATATTCTTCTTTATTCGCCGCTATCGGATCAGCTGTAGACGGCCAAGAAGACACGCAACAATTCATGCTACCAGTCACGCTCCTTTTAGTTTTCGCCCTCTATGCGGGAATCTACAGCATGGAAAACCCTGACGGACCATTAGCTTTCTGGTGCTCCATGATCCCCTTCACCTCTCCGATCGTGATGATGGTCCGGGTGCCATTCGAGGTGCCTTTGTGGGAAATACTACTTTCCATTGGATTTTTGTATATATCATCCATCGGTTTTACTTGGTTTTCCGCCAAAATATACCGTGTAGGCATTCTCATGTATGGTAAGAAACCCAGTATAAAGGAGATGTCCAAATGGCTTCGTTACAAATAAAAACATGATATCTACAACAAAAAGCCTCGCTACTCTTATCGAATAACGAGGCTTTTTTTATGTTGTTCTACCTGGATTCGAACCAGGACAAACAGGACCAGAATCTGTTGTGCTACCATTACACCATAGAACAATATTTAACAAATCACCAACTCTCTTGTTAGCGGATGCAAAGGTATATACTTTTTCAAAATTTGCAAATAAACCTTCGAAAAAAATGTCCAGAAAAAACACGTACGTCTTTCGGATAAAACACGTACATGTTTTCTCAAAAAGACGTACGTGTTTTTTTAAAAGCTTATAACGATCGAGGAGATAGTCTCAAACAAGGTATTACACATATATTAATGAAAGAAAAAGACGTATGTAACGAATTAAGAAGTATATTTGCGACTTGGAAAATTATATCAATAGAAATAAATGGATCAAACAAAAGAATTAGTAAAAACGATTGTTGAAGGCCTTCAAGAAAAAGGGGCAAAAATATTGTAACAGTAGATTTAAGCCAGACTTCTGGTGCCATTTGTCAATATATGGTTATTTGTGAGGGAAACACTCCTACCAAGTTTCAGCGTTATCTGATTCCGTATGGGATTTCGCACGCAAGAACGCGAACGAGAAACCATTATCCATTGACGGTACACAGGGCGCTCAATGGATCGGCATGGATTATGGCACGGTTCTTGTACATATATTCCTGCCGGAACAACGTGCATTTTATAACTTAGAGAACCTTTGGGCAGACTCGAAGGTTATACAAGTACCTAACATTGATTAAGCCGGCCTAAATATTTGATGATAATCTCTTATGGAAAATAAAACGATATATTTAATAAAACACCGAAGGGAGGGAAACCCAAGATGTTTCGTTTTAATTTGTATTGGATGTACGGGTTGATCTTCATTATGCTTGTTGCCCTATACATGACAAATGATTCTTCGGGAACGAAAGAGCTAGGCTGGACAGAGTTCCAGAAACTAGCGCAGGAAAACGTATTCGATAAAATGACAGTCTACAACAAGAAGAACTTGGTGGAGGCTACAGTGAAAAATGGAAAGACTGAACAGGTCTTTGGGAATACGGACGTTTCTAAAATCGGGGTTTCTCCGAAAGTATACGTAAAGATCCCGTCGGCCGACAAGTTTTCCGATTTCTATGACAAAGCGGTAGCCGATAGTCACATCGATACACAAGTCCGGTTCGAGGAAGGCGATGACGCTATCTGGAATTTCTTGGTTTCATTCGGCCCGATTATCTTATTGATCGGTGTATGGATGTTCTTGATGAGACGCATGTCTGGTGGTACCGGCGCAGGTCCGGGTGGCGTGTTCAGCGTTGGTAAGGCAAAAGCCCAGCTTTTTGATAAAGATAACGACCGTAAAGTGACATTCAAGGATGTCGCCGGATTGGCGGAAGCGAAACAAGAGGTAGAGGAAATCGTCTCTTTCTTAAAGAATCCGGAAAAATATACCGAATTAGGAGGTAAGATACCCAAAGGTGCATTATTGGTAGGCCCTCCGGGAACCGGTAAGACATTATTGGCGAAGGCTGTTGCCGGAGAAGCTAATGTGCCGTTTTTCTCCTTGTCTGGTTCTGATTTCGTGGAGATGTTTGTCGGTGTAGGCGCCTCCCGTGTGCGTGACTTATTCCGCCAAGCGAAGGAAAAATCTCCTTGTATCGTCTTTATCGATGAGATCGATGCGGTAGGCCGTGCCCGTGGGAAGAACGCGAATATGAATAGCAACGATGAGCGTGAGAACACGTTGAACCAGCTGTTGACCGAAATGGATGGTTTCGGCTCTAACAGTGGTGTTATTATCTTAGCCGCTACAAACCGTGCGGACATTTTGGATAAAGCGTTGTTGCGTGCCGGACGTTTTGACCGACAAATCCATGTTGAATTACCGGATTTGAATGAACGTAAAGAAATATTCGGGGTGCATTTGCGTCCGATCAAGATAGATGAAAGCGTAGACGCTGAGTTCCTAGCAAGGCAGACTCCGGGCTTCTCGGGTGCTGATATCGCTAATGTTTGTAATGAGGCCGCTTTGATCGCCGCCCGTAACGGAAAGAAATTCGTACAGAAAGAAGACTTCATGAATGCGGTAGACCGCATTGTCGGTGGTCTTGAAAAACGTTCGAAGATCACGACGGAGGAAGAACGGAAATGTATCGCGAACCATGAGGCCGGTCACGCTACGTTAAGTTGGTTGTTGGAACATGCCAATCCGCTAGTTAAGGTGACAATCGTTCCCCGTGGTAAGGCATTAGGTGCGGCATGGTATTTGCCGGAAGAGAGACAGATCACCACCCGCGAGCAATTGCAGGATGAGATGTGCGCTACCTTAGGAGGACGTGCTGCAGAGGAATTAGTCTTGGGAAAAATATCCACAGGCGCATCCAACGATTTGGAACGTGTCACGAAACAAGCATATGCGATGGTCGTTTACTTCGGTATGAGCGATAAACTTCCAAACTTGAACTATTACGACTCCACCGGACAGGATTGGGGATTCACCAAGCCTTATAGCGAGGAGACCGCAAAATTGATAGATACAGAAGTGCAGAAGATCATCAATGAGCAATACGACAGGGCAAAACGGATATTATCCGAGAATAAGGAAGGTCATAGTAAACTTGCGCAGGTATTATTGGATCGTGAGGTAATCTACTCAGAAGATGTAGAGCATATCTTCGGGAAACGCGCCTGGATCTCCCGTTCCCAAGAGATTCTGGAGTTGCAGGAAAAGGCTAACGGAAAGAACAAGGAGAATGCGGATAAGGAGGCGGAAGCGGACGCAACAATGGAAAACGTAACCGATACTCCTACCGAAGAAAACAAGACAGGGAAAATAGCTTGACCAAAGTCAAGACATTCATAACAAGTAAGGCTGGGGCGTATCTTTGATCAAAAGTTACTATCCAGCCTTCCTTATTGCTGTATTATCAATTTATTAGTTATATTTGCACTTGAAATTACAAACAAGCAAAAACACTATTGTTTTGAAAAATCTGATTACACGTGCATTGACTGGCATTATTTTCGTCGCGGTATTGGTCGGTGCGATCTATTTCCACTCCTATTATTTTCTTACGGTATTTGGACTCATTACCGGACTTTCTCTATGGGAGTTCTACGGATTGGTCAAACATTATGAGAATGCCGCCATCAAACGATTTGTCAGTTCCTTGGGGGGAGCCTACCTCTTCGCCGCCACATTCGGTTACGCCAATGGCTTGGTTGGAGGCAATATATTTCTCCCCTATCTTTTATTCTTAATGTATACCATGATCACCGAGCTTTACGATAAAGCCAGTAATCCAATCAATAACTGGGCATTGACCTTATTCGGTCAAATCTATTGCGCAGGCTCTTTCTCTCTGCTAAACTTTATTACATCGGTACCTAATACGCCGGGCGAGATCGTACATATCCCCTATTTTGCCTTGGCTATTTTCGTTTTCGTATGGGTAAATGATACGGGAGCTTATCTAGTGGGATCTATGCTTGGAAAAAGAAGATTGTTCGAACGTATCTCTCCCAAGAAGTCCTGGGAAGGTTTTTACGGGAGGGTTGGCATTCGTATTAATAACCTCCCAAATATTCGCTTGGTTCATGCCGGCCACGAACTGGTACACATGGCTTGGATTAGCCGGCACGATCGTAGTATTCGGGACTTGGGGCGACTTGATAGAATCTTTGATGAAACGTACGTTAGGCGTGAAAGATTCCGGGCATGTATTACCCGGACATGGAGGCATGCTGGATCGCTTCGATAGCGTAATGATGGCTATTCCGGCCGCTTATATCTATATCGAGTTATTTATTCGAAATTAAATGTCAGGATCACCATACGGGATGTAGCTTTCGATAAGGCATCCGTATATTTGATATTTGCTTGATCTACCAAGTCCGGACGATCTTTCTCCAATAGGTAACAATCCGAAACAGAATTTCAACTCTGGGCATAACTTAAGTAGGTAGATAGATATCACATCCCAAGCCAAACTCAAATCCGAAGTCCGTGCTTTTCAATAGAATCGGATTACCTTTCTTACGGCCTATATCCACGGAGCCATAGATACCGCCGATCAAATAAGGACGGTAATTATTCAAGCGTAAAGCCGTATATTTAACGTCTAAGGGGAAATTCAGATAACTGGAACGAACGTTCGTGATGAATTCCTCTCCCGTAGCCTGTTCCCGAAACTTAAATTTCTTATCCCCGAAATGGATAGAAGGCGTGAAGCGTAAATTGAAATAAGGATTCATATACATATCTCCGATCACCCCGACACTAAAGCCGGGTGAGTAAGAAGGAATCTCCGCGAACCAAGTCTCTCCATTGGTCATGACACCGGTATGGGTCAATAACAAATCCTGCGAGTGAATACCCACATGAAACCCCAGATGAAGCCATTTCAAATCAGCGTACGGCTGATTCCTCACCCTTTCCTTTTGAGCCATGCTCCCATGGTAGCCAAGCTTACCACATATAATATAAGTAATAATCGTCTCAAATCTCAACCTATTTTGTTTAATAACGAAAACCCGACAAAGATATTGCAAAAAAGAAGATTTTTGAAGAAAATAAGCCAGTAGATATTTTTTAAATAGAAAGAAAGCTATATTTTTGCACCTACTAATAGTTATCAATTAAACGTTTAAAAAATGGCTTACGTAATTAGCGATGATTGTATTGCATGCGGAACTTGTATTGATGAGTGTCCGGTAGGAGCAATTTCAGAAGGTGATAAATACAGCATCAACCCTGAAATGTGTACAGATTGTGGAACTTGCGCTGACGCATGTCCTACAGAGGCTATCCACCCGGCTGAATAATTCGCAGCAAAGAATAGGATTTTCCTTTGCGGAAAGCTCCTAACACATAACGGGCTGTTTCTCTCCATGAGTAAAACAGCCCGTTATCTTTTTCTCTTCGTGTTACATTAAAACTCAATATCCAACTTATAGCACCGGAAGCCATATCCTCCTCTGGGGAATCGCCATGAATCGTTTCCTCCTCTTCAGGTTCCACCACGTCTTCCGCGGATTTCTTCAGATTTGAGTTCTTGATATAACTGATTACATCTTGCATTCCCTCCATAAACTTCTCAAAGTCCTCCTTATAAAGGAAAATCTTATGCTTCTCAAATGAGATTTGCAAACCATCCTTTGATTGAATTTTCTTACTTTCCGTAACGGCAACGAATAGGTCATCTTTCAAATTCCTCTTCACATCCAGATAATAAATCCGTTTTCCCGCTTTAATGGCTTTAGAGTATAGAATCTCCCTGTCGCCACCTTCAACATGTTTTTATTCCTTGATTCTTCCATGACAGCTAACATTCGTTAAAAAACCACCCACTTATATAACTTGCTTCAAATATGTGCATTTTTTTAATTAGCAACTATTTTAACGATCGAAAATACGCCCATTGAGGCTAAATTTGTAAAATATCATCTAACACATATAAAATTAAGTAAATCCGGATTCTTTTATGGAAAAAACGACTACCTTTGCAGCCTAATTTATAATAAGAAGTTCCTTCAAACGATGATCAACAGAATTTAATCCGCATTAAAGTTTTACAGATAGTATACTCTTACTATCAAAACGGAAACGGTGACCTCAAAGTTGCGGAAAACGAATTGCTTTTCAGCCTTCAGAAGTCATATGACTTATATTATTATTTCTTACTCCTAATTATCGAAGTTACCAACCTGCAAAGAAGGATCCTTGACACCCGGAAGTGCAAATACATGCCTACCCATGAGGAGTTAAACCCGAATACACGCTTCGTAGACAATCGTTTTGTCGCTCAATTAGCGGAAAACGATACGTTGAAAAAGTATGTGGACGAGCAAGGTCTCTCATGGAGTAACGACGAGGAGTTTGTTAAAAACGTATTGGATACGATCTTAAGCTCTGAAATTTACGCCGAATACTTGAAAAACGAAGAAGACTCGTACGAGACGGATCGTGAGTTCTGGCGCCAGATCTTCAAGAAAGTAATCTGTGGGAACGTGATGATAGAGGAATATCTGGAAGACAAAAGCATCTACTGGAACGACGATATTGAGATCGTAGAGACTTTCGCTTGAAGACTATCAAGAAATTCGAGGAGAAGAAAGGTAGTAAACAAGCCTTATTGCCAATGTTCAAGGATTTGGAAGACAAGGCTTTCGCAATCAAGTTATTCCGTCAAGTTTGTTGAAAGGTAAGGAATATCGTGAACGCATCGACAAACATATGAAGAATTGGGAAACCGAACGTATCGCCAATATGGACTTGATCATCATGCAAGTCGCCTTAGCCGAGATTTTATCGTTCCCGACCATTCCCATCAACGTTACCTTAAATGAATATATCGATGCCGCAAAGTATTATAGTACACCTAAAAGCGGAACATTCATTAACGGAATTCTGGATTCAATAGTCAACGAATTAAAAAAAGAGAAGTTATTGCTCAAAGATTAATTATTATCATTACATTTGTGCATATCATTATTGATATTAACTTGTAAAACGATTATTATAGTATGAACTTACTCAGTATTTTACTTCAAGCTCCAGCTGGAGGAAGTCAGTGGTCCGGTATTTTGATGATGGTAGTTATCGTAGCTATCTTCTATTTCTTCATGATCCGTCCGCAACAAAAGAAACAAAAAGAAATCCAGAAATCACGTGAGGCGTTGAAAACAGGCGATAAAGTGATTACCGCCGGAGGTATCTATGGAAAGATCAAAGAGATCGGTGATACTTATATGCTAATCGAGGTAGCGGATGGAGTACGTATCCGTGTAGATAAAACTTCTATTTTCGCTTCAGCGGAAGACGCTCAGCAGCAGAAATAATCTAACTACAGAATATGTCGCGATTGAGAACATACAAAATTCCTTCAAGTCTATCCAAGCAAAGACTAAGGCCTCTTTCCATTTGTCTCGATGGAAAAG
>ENA-OQDF01000787-OQDF01000787.1-human-gut-metagenome-genome-assembly--contig:-NODE-787-length-13208-cov-1.812017_pt1 | contig 13208 bp, 12 predicted proteins | sample MGYA00242769_ERZ504597 | MGnify/ENA primary metagenome ERZ504597 (study PRJEB26092, sample SAMD00036305) | human gut metagenome | host: Homo sapiens | study: EMG produced TPA metagenomics assembly of...
CGTCACCGGAAGTACGCGGATGAAGAGCGGTACGGCCCAGAAGATGGTGCTGAATATGATCACGACCTCCACGATGATCAAGCTTGGCCGGGTGAAGGGGAACCGGATGGTGAACATGCAACTGACCAACCAAAAATTGGTGGACCGTGGCACCCGTATGATCATGGAAGAGCTTCGTCTGGATTACGAGCAGAGCAAGAACCTCCTGCTCCTACATGGCTCCGTCCGGGAGGCGATCGATTCTTATCACCGTGAATGGCGGCTGAATCAATAAATAATTCCTATCTTTCGGGGTAAAACCTAAAAGATCGTTGATTATGATGTGGGATTTCATACTAAGACTTTTCGTGGCAGGTATTCTGGGCGCCGTTGTCGGACTAGACCGTGAGTACCGTGCGAAGGAGGCGGGTTACCGGACTCACTTCCTTGTTTCGTTGGGTAGCGCGTTGATCATGGTTGTCTCCCAATATGGCTTCCAAGATGTCATCCTAGAGAATAGCGTAAGTCTCGATCCGAGCCGTGTGGCCGCCCAAGTGGTGAGTGGCATCGGTTTCATCGGGGCGGGTACGATCATCATCCAGAAACAATTCGTGCGGGGATTGACTACCGCCGCCGGTATCTGGGCGACCGCCGGTATCGGTCTGGCCGTCGGCTCAGGCATGTACGGGCTCGGTATCGCCGCCACTTTGTTGACGCTCGCCGGGCTGGAGCTGTTGAGCGTTATTTTTAAAAGCATCGGGATGCGAAGTTCCTTGGTGGTATTCTCTACCTCCGACAAGGAGGCGATCAACCGGATCGCCCGTGTTATCTACGAGAAAGGTTTCCTGTTGGTAAGCTATGACATGAAAAGACTGGGGCATCAGGAGAAGGACGAGTACGTCGTCAGCATCGTGTTGAAAGCCCGTAAAACACGGAGGAAAGTCCACTGTTGTTATTGATGGAGCAATTTCCGGAGGTTACGGTGGAGAGAATTGAATAGTTATTCTGTATTGGCGGTAAGTTTTCGTATATTCGCGGCTCGAAACTATTTAATAATCGTACGATGAATTTTATTTCTAAGCTATTCAAGAAGAACGTATCTGAGGCGGAAGAGGCCGGCAAAGGTTCCGTGGAGGAGTTCGTATCTTTAATCCGTGTATATTATCAAGCCGTTATGGCCGTGAACTTGGGTATCACCAACTTGAACATGCTCGCCGATATGGCTTTGTTCAAACGCATGTTGAAGATACCGACCCAGAATAACAAATTGGGTGTCGCCGAGAAATCCCGTGTGCGCAAGGTGTTGATGGAGGATTACGGCCTAAGCGAGGCTTTCTTCAAGGAGATCGACAGCTCGGTGAAGAAGAACTGCAAGAACCAGAACGATATCAAGACGTATTTCTTCATGTTCCAAGGTTTCTGCAATGACTTGTTCAACTTGCTTGGCAATCTGATGCAGTGGAAGTTCCGCTTCTCCATGCTGGTGAAGAAGTTGCTGTATAATATGACGACGAAGACGGTTCACGATATCTTGACCAAGTCCGAGTGGAAGGATATCAGCGTGCAGAAGGCCGCATGAGCGTGCGTAAGTATGCCGAGAAACTAGGCTACTCCGAGCAATGGATCACGGACTTCGTGTATAACGTCGTGCTTCTGGCGAAAGAGGATCAGAAGAAGGAACTCAAAAAGAGCAAGGAAGCATGACCACCGAGCTGCATCCGCTAGGTTTCTTCCTCCCGGAGAATACGAGATTGCTGATGCTGGGAAGTTTTCCGCCTCCAAGAGCTCGTTGGAGCATGGATTTTTATTACCCGAATATCCAGAATGATATGTGGCGCATCCTTGGCTTGATTTTCTATGGGAACAAGGATGCGTTCCTGCGAGACAAGAAGGCGTTCAGCGAGGAGAAGGCGAAGGCTTTCTGCCGGGAAAAGGGGATCGGGATCGGTGATACCGCCATGGAGGTGATCCGCTTGAAAGCAAATGCCTCCGATAAGTTCCTTGAGGTGGTACGGCCGATCGATCCGGAAAAGGTCTTGTCCCAGATACCGGAATGCGTGGCGATCGTGGTAACCGGGCAGAAAGCGATGGATACCCTCCTCTCCGTATTGCCCGGCACGGAGGAGCCGAAAGTGGGCTTCTCGTCGGAATTTTCTTGTATGGGAAGGACGATGAGGCTGTTCCGTATGCCTTCATCCTCTAGAGCTTATCCGAGGCCGTTGGAGGAGAAGGCCGCCGTTTACCGGGGGATGTTTGAGACGTTGGGGATGGTGTGAGGCAAGTCTGCCATACAGCATTCCTCGTTTACGCCCCACCTCTTCAAGGAGTGCGGTAAGCTCGGAAACGTCCTATCTGAATGATGTCCAATTATCTCTTTCGTGTATATACATATTTTAAGTACTTGATGCGACATTAGAACAGGAGAAACGCTGCGATATTTGCGACGTTATTCAGTTTAAAACGTCCGATTATGGAGTTTAATGCACGAACTTATTTTCAGTAAGGTACAGTTGTAGCATCTTATCGCCGTAAGATGTATGATCTTACTGTTGTAGGATGTATGATATTACCGTTGTAAGATGTATCATCTTTCACGGATACTTGACATCTCCTTGTCTTGCGTCTTTTAGCAAAGTGACAGTTTGTAAATTTAAGTCATGGAGAATCGATTCTTTCGGGTAAAGGTAAGGTATGCTCTCGAAAACGAAAGAAAAAAACGACAATCGATTGTTGATAGGCTAATGTTGAATAACGGCCTTTTATTCTAGCGGAATTTATTCATCGTATTTCATGTTTTGGGGGCAGGAAGGGAAGAAAAACGGTGCTACAATAGGGTTATAACAGGGTAAGAATGCCCATTCGCGACTACTCATAACCCTATTCTTGACTACTTACGATGCCCAACGGCAGTATCGGCGTTGCCTAATACGACTAGTTACGCAGGCTTCCGGCACCTATTGTGTGTGGAAAACGCTGTATTTTAACAAAAAGGGGTGCTTATTGCTACTGCTTTCTCGCTATTTCGCTAGGTTTGGAAAATAGGTGTGTCAAGGTAAATGCTCTATGGAAATCAAAAAGATGGCCGGAGAGCGGTTTGGTTGACGGAAGGATATTTGCAGGGCGAGTACCGTGTAAGATAAAAAGAGAGGAGACGGAACGATAAACGCTCCGCCCCTCTTATATAACAAGAATGAATGAATTATTGGGATAATCTCATCATAAAATATTGCTAGTGAGATACATCTTCTTCATTTATCCGATCAGAGATACTCAATGTCACGGAGAACATTGAGTATCGTGATATTCATTTTTAGATCAATTATTTACGTAAAATCCAATATGCCAGTTGCGCCGCTAAAAGTTATGACAGATCCTACTTGAACTGTAGATCCATTACAAGAGACTCTATATCCCTTATCTATGGAAACAACTTTATACTTTCCATGTTCAACAAAGTAAACCCATGGACCTCCACTATAAAAACCACTGGTGATAGTATATTCCATGAAATTTTGATCTTCAATAACCATTGATATATGGGCGTCCTGATTTTGAGCTGTAACGTACATTTTTGAATACCCTTCTCTTTCTGCGGCATAGGAAGGTGATGGACCATTTACGTCAGCATTGATATTAATAACAGTTGTTGTTAATAGTGCAATATAGAATGAATAATACTTTCTTCATGATATATTTTCTTTATTTTCTTGTTTTAAAATTCCAGAACCAAGCCTCTCCCCAATCACCTGCGCCGGGTTTCGGAGCCGCTAGTTTAAGATGCTCACCATCCGCTTCCAAGATGTGATATTCATATTGAGGAGCGAAGGTATCATCAGTGTCTCCCATTTCACCAGTCCTAATAAAGGAATGGTTCCGGTGAACGTTAATGTACCTTGATCCCAACCTTCTTTGGCTACAGCGGATAAGTCCCATGCGATTGTTCCGGATTGACCGCGGCTGGTTTCTACTTTCTTGCCAGCCAAGGTAAAAGTCATCCAACCTTCTAATCCATCTTTGGCATATCCTTTCTCAGTACATTGTTGGTCGATGTCTGTGGCTTGAACTTGCCACCATTCCGGACCTGTGCTTTCCATATAAGCACCATTTCCCCAAAGGCCGTTGCTGGCATCTGTATCCCAAACCCAAGTTACAGAATTATACTCCGGTCCGAATAATCCTTCATAAATAGAAGGCACATCCACATACTCGGAGATCGTCACATCGTTAGAGAAAGAGGTGATGGAGCGTCTTGGTTCATAGCCCGGACGGTCAAGCTCGTGAGGGAGGAGTGCCAATGATGGAACCCTCGGTTCCGGTGGCTAGGATGGCCCCGTCTTGATCCAATACCTGTACCGTCAGTGTGGGATTGGTGGAGAAGGTGAACTTGTTTTGTCCGGCCGTCGTTTGCGTAAGCGCTACACGGGCTTGCAGATCCGCCTCGGTTAAGTTGGCGGATATGCCCGGATCACTTTCTGTGATTGGGTCGCAGGAAACCATCATTCCTGCGATCAATGCCATTGCTATATAATATATATTCTTTATCATGATTGTATATTCTGAATTAAAAGGTTATTAATTAGCCCAGCCATTGTACTCGGCGTCCGCTCCCCAACCTTCGTTCTGCTGGAGTTCACTGGAGAGTGAGATTTGGCTCTCAGGTATCTTCATGAAACCGGCGGAGGTGTTGTAGCGGGAGGCGTAACCACCATTTGCGCCTTGTTCGTGGCAGGATTACCTGCGATGTAGATAGGCGTACCTATCTGTTTCTGCAAGGCCGCGGCGGCAATGTGCCAGCGGCGGATGTCGTTCCAACGGGTACCCTCAAGCTAATTCCCAACGGCGCTCGTTTTGCAGAGCTTGGAGCGAGTAGCCGATAGCCGGAAGGCCGGCACGCTCCCGCACCTTATTCATACCGGTGGCATCTCCCTTGAGCTCGGATTGCATCAAAGAGAACGTCAGCGAAGCGGATCAATACCAAGTCGTGGATGTTGTCCAAGGCTTGGTTATTCGCGCCTTGCGTCCAGCCATCGATTCCGTACATCTCGTTCTCGAAGGTCTTGAAGTAGCCACTCTCGTCATTGGATGTCTTGCATGCGACAGGAGACCATTTCATGGCATAGTAGTCCGTTTCCTGTACGAAGTCCGCCCAACCGCCTTTGTTATAAGCGGGTAATTTGTCCGTACGATATACGGAAGCGTCGCGACGCATGTCATTTGGTTCTGCGCTTGCCCAATCGTTCACGAAATTCGGTGCTACAGGCCCGGCTCCCCAACCTTGTCCGAAGGGGAAGGTATTTGCTACGTCTTGATCTCCGCGAAGACCGAAATGAAGCGCGTAACCATTGGCGAAAGCGATGGTAGTATTCCAACTGGCCAGCTTATTGAACTTGATGGCGAACATAGATTCCGGGTTGACGGCGTTATCATCCTCTACCCATTTCAATCCTTTTCCGGCGGTGTATTCGAAATCGTTCACCGTGCAACGGTTCGTGTAAGCCCAAAGGCTACGGAAGTCGGATGCTAAGGAATATCCGGAATTGTTCACGCAATCATCGATATAAGAGATCACTTGATCCTTCGTAAGGGTAGAGCCGTCGGCCAAGGTGACGGAGGTCAGCGGGTTGTAAGTGGCGCTGGTCAAGGCGGCTATATCTTCGCCATTCCCGTACATGCCGGTGTAGAACAACCAAGCACGGCCTAACATGGCCTCGGCGGTGTACTTGTCGACGTGTCCTGCCTCAAGGGATGACGTACCTCCACGCCATGCGGGCATGATGTCGGCGGCTGTCTTAAGGTCTAGCAAGATCTGTCCCCAGATCTCGGCGGGGCTTGCCTGTGGCACGTCGCTTGTCTGGGATGTAGTGATTAGGGGTACACGATTGTACATCGAGGCTAGCTCGTAGTAGAAATAGGCACGCATGAAGAGAGCCTCGCCCATCAATTGGTTACGTGCTTCCGTGGAAGGAAAGTCCGGACAGTTATCCAAGGTCTCTATGGCGCTGTTGGCACGGAATACGCCGGCATAACGGTCTTTCCAGAACTGGCGGGTCATGTCGGACTGATAGTTGCAGAGCAGGTCCATGGCCTGCATCAGCTTGTCGTTCGAGCCGCCCCCGCCTAGCGCGTCATCGCTGGCTAGTTGGGCGTAATAAAGGAACGATCTCTCGGGGTTGGCGCAAACGGATGCCATGCTGCGTAAACGCCTGCTATCATTTGCTGGGCATCGTCGTACGACTCCGGGAATGTAGCGGTTGTCTTCTCTGTGTAATTGGTCGTGTCGAGCATGTCCTCACAACTGGAGAAGGCTACGGCAGCGCCCATACATATTGCATATATTAACTTTTTCATGTTGCTTTTCTCTTAAAATTTAATGTTAACACCTACCATATAAGTTCTGGGTGAAGGATAAGAACCTAAGTCGATACCTCTTGCCCAAGGATTGTCCTCGCGGTAACTATCGTTCGTACCGATTTCGGGGTCCATACCCTTGTATCCCGTGAAGGTGAAGAGGTTCTGGGCGCTTACGTACAGACGTAATTGCGGTAGTGGGCAGTTCTTCCATAGGTTCTTGAAGTCGTAGCCCAAAGTAACGTTCTGGATGCGGAAATAGCTGGCGTCTTCCACGAAGATATCGGATATCTGTTGGAAGTTGACACCTGTGTTACCCGGAACCAGACGAGGATAACGATTGGAGGTTCCCTCACCATGCCAGTACTCAAATACCTCGGAGGTGTAATTCTCCACGTTGCCGTCGGTAAACTTACGATAAGAGCGCATATTTTGTTGTCCGAGGCCCATAGGTGGTTACCGCTAAATCGAATCCTTTGTAACCAACGTTGAAGCTTAGACCCATCGTGATATCCGGGTGCGGGTTGCCGACTTCGGTCTTGTCGTCCTCGTTGATCACGCCGTCGCCATTCACGTCTACGAATTTCAAGTCGCCCGGTTGGATGGAGCTACCTTGCAGGGAGTTGGCTGCGTTGCCTTTACAGTTCTTATCCAGATAAGCCTGCACGTCGTCGGCGTTTTGCATGACACCTTCCGTTTTATAGGCCCAGAAATAACCGATCGGGTGTCCTACTTCCATACGGGATACAGGACGTGTGTTCTCGGCCAGTACCTTGTCCGGACCTAGGATGTAACCGTCTTTGTTGTTGATCTGCGTAACCTCGTTCTTGTTATGGGCAAGGTTTAGGTTCACGCCATACGTCCAGTCGCCCTTCTGGTCGTTCCAGCCTAAGCCGATCTCGACACCTTTATTTTCCACGGTACCGCCGTTGATATAGGGAGCGTTCGTTCCGTAAGAGTCTAGGATCGGGGCAACGATCAACAGGTCCTTGGTTTTCTTGTTGTACCAATCGAAGTTCAAGCTCAATCGGCCGCTTAGGAAACGGGCGTCCAGACCAAGGTCTAGCTGCTCGGAAGTCTCCCATGTCACGTCCTCGTTCGGCATGATGCTGGCATAACCGCCTTGCGTGGCCGTACCCTTGTTGTTGCCGAAGGAATATTGTCCGAGGTGGTCGAACGCTACGGTCGAGAAATATTGGAAGTTATCGATATTACAGTTACCGTTCTGACCCCAGCTGGCACGGATCTTCAAGAAGTCCATCCAGTCGTGCGTGCTTTCCATGAAATCTTCATTGCTCACGACCCAACCAGCCGATACGGAAGGGAATGTACCCCAGCGTTTACCACGGGCGAAGTTCGAGGAACCATCCGTACGTAAGATCACGCTAGCCATGTATTTCTCGTTGAAGTTATAGTTGATACGTCCGAAGAATGACGCTAAGGCGTTATCCCCTGTCGGATATCCTTTGGCTGAGGTAGGCTGAGAAGCCATGCTATTGCTGATATAAGCCCGGTCCCAGTCGGAGAACAGAAGGTCGTTCGCCGTTGCCTCCAGATACTCACCCATACCGAAACCGCTCTTCTTGAAGGATTGACCGACTAATACATCGAAGTTGTGTTTCTCGATGTTGAAGGTGTAGCTAAGCGTATTCTCGATCTGCCAGTCCCAACCAGTCGTCATGTTCTGGGTAACCTCATTGGTTAGTTTTTGATCGGTAGAGGTTAGTTTATAAGCCGGACTGTAGCCACGGTAAGAGCTGGAGTTCTGTTTGTAGCTGACCTGTCCTTTATAGACGAGTCCCTTGATTGGTTGTACCTTCAAGTAGCCAACCATAGTTAATCCGTAGTTTTTGCTCTTGTTGTTTCCACGGGAGGAGTTGACCATTGCGGCGATCGGGTTACTCGTATAAGAGTTGTAGTTGAACCAACCGGCCTTGTTCAAGTCGTCATACATATAGTAATCCCCGTTCTCGTTATAGATAGGAACCAGCGTTGGCACGTAACATCCAAGAGATGTCGTTACCGTATTGATTACCCTCGGAGATACCGGAAGATTCATTATGATTATAGTACAGGTTCTCGCCGAATGTGATGATATCCAAGTCACCCTCTTTCCACAAAATATGTTCAGAGTTCATGCGAACCGTGAAACGTTGGTAGTCGGAAGCGACCGGCTTGCCTAGCGTACCTTCCTGTTTCGTGTAGGATACACCCGTGGAGAATTTGGAGCGTTCCGTACCACCGGCCAAGTTCAGGGAGTGCTGGTAGTGATGGCGTTCTTGTTGCGGATTGCGTCAAGCCAGTTGGTACCCTCATCCTCGCCGCTCATGTAACGGTTGTACTGTTCTTGTGACATGTAATTCGTCCACGTGTAAGGTTGTTACCCGTGTTGAAGTTCAGTTGGTCCATGACTGCCATGTATTCCTTTGCATTCAGCAAGTCCGGCATCTTATATACGTTCTGGAAACCTACATAGCCGTCGTAACTAACCTGTAATTTACCCTGTTTGCCCTGCTTTGTCGTGATCAATACAACACCGTTGGCCGCACGTGAACCGTAGATCGCAGCGGAAGCGGCATCTTTCAATACGTCCAAGCTCTCGATATCGGCGGGACTTAAGGAATTGATGTCGCCTTCGACGCCATCAATAATGTATAGCGGAGTCGTGCTGCCGTTCGTTCCGGCACCACGAATGTTGATATCGAAACTCTTACCCGGCTGGCCGGAGTTCGCTACGATATTGACGCCCGGGCTTTGGCTCTGCAAGGCACCTAGCGGGTTTGTCGTGTTTAATTTTTGGATATTCTCTCCCTTTACTTGAAGGGTAGCACCTGTCACCAACTTTTTCTTTTGTACACCATAACCTACTACCACTACCTCGTCCAAACTCTGTGAGTCCTCTTTCAAGGTGATCTGTAAGTCGGATGTTTGGGCGGTTACGGGAATCTCTTGGGTCATATAACCGATGTAGGAGATCTCTATGATAGAGCCGGGGGCGGCCTCTAAGCTGAACTTACCATCCAAATCGGTTATCACTCCGTTTGTCGTTCCCTTTACGATAACATTGGCACCGATGACTTCCATTCCTGTTGCGTCTTTCACGGTACCAGTGATTCTTTTTGTTTGTTGCATGACTTCCATCGAAGTACTAGGGGCGGCTAACATTTGTGGTATGCCACCTAGCTGGAAGGCCATACATGCGCCTAAAAACAGCGTCGTTTTCTTAATTGTTGAATTCATTATTTTTTACATTAAATCATATAAGGCTAAACTAAAATTCATTTACTCAATAGGGTCATTAGCGGTTAACTGCTAAAAACATTAGATTTTCGGTCCTTCCTCATAGGCAATTGTTTTTTGTTGTTAATATGTATTGTTAATTTCTGTCGCAAAATTACGTCGGATCCCAAGTGCGTTCAAATACTATTTTATCCAAGAATAATACTTTTTTGCCGGAGTGTATTTTTAACACATCGATGGGGTAGCCGTAGGCATGAAAGCCTTTTGTGACTGGTCGCAAAGATAGATGTGTGAAGGAAAAGAGAAGGGGGGATTTTGTATAGAAATAGGGGGGGATATGTATTTATCCCTGTTAAAAAGGTCTCTTATACAATGATTTTTGTCTTTTTGTAGTTATCCCGGAACTCTTTGGGAGAGCAGTTTTTCTTTTTCTTAAAGATACGGTTGAAGTTCGAGAGGTTATTGAAGCCGCAGTCATAACAAATCTCCGCGATGGATCGTTGCGTGTCCACCAGCATGCGGGCGGCGTAACCGATACGGATATCGGTGATATAGTCGGAGAGGGTCTTCCCGGTCCTCAACTTGAAGAAACGGCTGAAAGCGGAAGGGGCCATACCTACGAGTTCCGCCAGTTGGTTTAGGCGGATATCCTGTTGGTATCGTTCGTTAATGTAATTTTGTACTTTCTGGATACGACGGCTCTCGGAATGGATATCTGTTATTTTAGCGAATGAGGAGCTGGCCAATACTTTGTAGTTCTCCTCGACAGAAAGCTCATATAAGATGGTTAAGAAGTTGATGACCGCATAAAAGCTTTGCTCCTCGGAAACCAGCTTTTCCAGTAAATGGTAAACCTTCAGGATGGAAGACATCGGGAAACTGATGCCGCATTGGGCTTTCTCCAACATTTTCCGGATACTGTTGAATTGGTTTTTCTCCAATAGATTCTTCCCGAAGAGATCGGGAGAGAACTGGATCGTGATCTCATGGATCAAAGGCGATTTACATGCGTTTCTGCTCCCAGACATGCTCCAGTTCTTTCCCGGTTATCAATACTAACTCGTATTCTCCGATCACTTCCGCAGAGTCACCGACCACACGCCTTACCCCCGGAGCGTGCTCAATGAAATTGAGCTCGTACTCCGAGTGCAATGGATCGGATAGGTAAATTCTGTCTTACGCCGGTCTACGATGTAAAAGCAGTCCTTTTCCGATAGTGGGGTTATCTCGCGGATAATGTCCATTCTCTGTTGACAATTTAGTTAGTGAGCCTCGGTCAGCTCTATGACCTTGCTATGGGCATGAGCCGTAGAGAACACGTTCATTCCTATTTTCATCAAGAAATCTCCGCTGAAGGTACCTCCGTCGGTAACCAAGGTCGATTTCTGGCCCGGCATGAGGTTTATCTCTTGTACCTTATATTTCTTATTCGGGTCCAATCCTTGTAGCTTACGGGGAAAGTCTTTTCTCCGAAGCGAGGGTGGATATCATAAGCGAATAGGACGGATTTGCTTTTTGCCTTATCCACGTACATCACGGATGAATGGTTGGTATCGTAAGGGGAGACTAGACGGTACAGATCGCCGTCGAGGATCGTGCCCTTTAGACGTTTGTAGTTGGCAACTGCTTCTTGGCAGTATTTCATCTCGTCATCGTTCATTTCCTTCAAGCTGATATCGAAGCCCATCTTACACATCATGGCCACGTCGGTACGGAACTTGATAGAGGTATTCTTGTTCCAGCTAGTCACGTGGGCGCACATTGCCTTTGCCGGGAAGAACTGGGAGAATCCCCATTGGATATACAAACGCTCGATCGGATCGGTGTTGTCGCTGCACCAGAATTCCGTGAAATATTTCAATGCCTCGTAATCACAGCGGGCACCCCCACCGGAGCAAAGCATGATCGGTAGGTGAGGGTATTTCTCGGCTACCCGTTTGAATACGTTATAGACACCTCGTACATGGTCGATATACAATTGATTCTGCTTCTCTTTAAGATAGGGGGAATAGACATTGGTAATCGGGCTGTTGCAATCCCATTTGAAGAAAGCCAGATCCGGATTCTCGATCATGATATTATCCACCACGCTGAATACATAATCCTGTACTTTCGGGTTGCTTAAGTCTAAGACAAGTTGATTGCGATAGTAATAGGTCTCACGATTCGGTAGATGGATCGCCCAGTCCGGGTGTTTCTCGAAAAGTTCGCTCTTGGGGTTTACCATCTCCGGCTCGATCCAGATACCGAATTTCACGCCGGCATCTTTAGCGACCTGCACCAGATGAGGAATGCCGTTTGGCAACTTATCGTGTGTAACCTCCCAATCGCCCAATCCGGCCTTATCGTTTTGACGAGGGTATTTATTAGCGAACCAACCATCATCCAGCAAAAACATATCTACACCTAGATGCTTGGCTTCTTTCATTAGTTCCTCCAATTTCTTCTCGTTGAAATTGAAACCGGTCGATTCCCAGTTGTTCAGTAGGGTAAGTCGATCGCCTTTACCATCCTTGATCTGGTAATTACGTGCCCAATCATGGATATCACGACTGGCTTTTCCGGTTCCTTGGTTACTCAACGTAAAGATAAACTCAGGGGTGACGAACCATTCGTTCGGTTTCAATTCATAGGCGGACGCATAGGGATTGATGCCGGAGATGACACGAAGGTTACCGGCGTTGTCCACCTCGAACGTAAAGCGGTAGTTTCCAGTCCAACCTATCGTTCCCATTAAAACATCTCCTGTATTCTCGCTGGCCGGGGCACCTAACCCAATCTCAAAAACGGGTAAGCGTGCATGGCGGCACGGGAGCCTAGTTTCGTATCGATAATCTTTTTCCCGAATTTCAAGTCTTGGCTGCTCATCTGTACTTCTTTGGCCCAGTCACCGCTAAACTCGGTCAATACATAGCGAGGACTCTCGAAATAAAGCATATTGGAAGCGTATTGGGTAATCGTGACCGGTTTTTCTCCATATGACGAATCTCAGTCCAAGCTTGATCACGTTTTCTTTAGCGAAGGTTACATAATGTAATTTAGCCTCCACTGGGTATACATCGTCTTTCAGGGAGATAATTGTCTCCGTAACGTTATTGTCTAGTTTCTTAGATTCGCTGGAAACATACTTGAATATGCTAGTCATGTTTCCGTCGTTATGCTGGATGGCGAAAGCTGGTTCGAAATAATCTTCCGCTCCTGAGCAAGGATATACTTCCCATCCACGGGTTGATACGCTGCCATCCGTTCCGGCTTGGATATTCCATGAGAGGTTCTCAAATTCGGATTCGTTTACTAATTTATTCCCTAGATAAGTTTGGTAGAGCCGTCCATTGGGGGCTACTTGTAAAATCAAGTCCGTCTCATTGGTTGAGATTAAGATCATCTTTTGATCGGCGGCTTTTACGAATGGCAAACAAAAGCACAAAAGGATAACTGTAAGTAATAGATTTTTCATGGTAAATTATTTGAATGTGTAAATAGTAGAGACGTAGCGTGCCACGCCTCTACTAGAATACATATTGTAATTAATTCTGCTCTTTCAGGATCACGTCGTGAGCGCCACCCTCAACGATACTCGTAGAGGAGACAAGCGTGATCTTGGCATGCTGCTGCAACTCTTGGATAGAGATGGAACCACA